>JACCDG010049763.1_pt1 | contig 77357 bp, 65 predicted proteins | sample 7442471 | NCBI WGS metagenome assembly JACCDG01 (sample SAMN15323444, study PRJNA562643) | freshwater metagenome | isolation source: river surface water | place: USA:Blue River Watershed | collected 2017-08-17 | reverse complement strand
TAGTTAGGCACCTCCGTTTGGGATTCTTTTCTACTTAAAACAATTAATTTATCTGCATCAATAACCTCTTCCACTTGCTCAAAATAACCCGGTTTAGCACGCCAAACAATCTCGTTCTTCTTCGTCGCTAAATCGAACTTTGCGATAAACGGAAGATCCCCTTGATCAGATGACCCCACTGGATTGTTCATCAAAATTTTAGTTCCGTTATCCGTAAATTGAATCACATCGCGACCTAACGCATTTTTTGTCAACACTGGACTTCCCGGATTGCGGTAAGCATCGGTAATGTTCCGCTCATACAAAAGCTCCAATGTTCCATCAGCTGGCGAATAACGACTTACTTTAGACGTTTGCTTACCACGTAAGACCTCCGTCACTAAAGCCACTTTATTATTTCCCCAAATCACGCCTGAAAAACGAGTCTTTGTTTTAAATAACTCTTTTGCCTCTTGCGTGAAGGGAGCTGACAACGAATAAACCGCATCGTGAAACTCTACCTGTTTTTTAATAAAACCACTATCTAAAGGCATCGCATACACAAGGGACGCAGGCTCATCATCGCGCCACTCGAATCCGCGAGGTACATTTTGCACATTATCATTCCCGCCTGGAGCACTTTCCGCAGAGGGTAATTTAGCAATCTCTTTGATCAATTTTCCGTCCAAATCAAGCACCTTCACCGTCGTAGGAAATCCATAGGCAGGGACTGCATAGGAGAAAGGCTTTGCTACGGAACGCGTCAAAATATAACGACGGTCCGGAGATAATTGGAAGGAATTGAAAAGGGATGGCTCCCCTATTTTCTTATTCACCCCATTCTTATACACGACTAATTGGGCCTCCGCATAATAGGCAAAAAGACTCTCGTCATAAGGTGATTTTATTAAATCCTGGAAGGTAGGTCTTGGCGCAGCTTTACCTACATTCTGCTGAATCGTAGGTCCTTTAGGGGTAATTGGACGCTTAGGAGCACCTGCTGCATCATGCGTGGTTACTTTGTAAAGAATCGATTGATCATCTACCCAGGTAAACGCATTTCCTAAGACTTGGTTTAAGGGAGCGTTGTTTATACGAGTGGCTTTTTTCGAAGCTATGTCGATCACATATAAATCGACACCGTTTACTTCTATTTGGGCGAAGGCAATCTTAGTCTCTGATGGATTCCATGCGATGGATCCCACTGCCAGGTTTTTAGGCAATCCGGAAATTTCAATTTTTGCGCCGTTACGAATAGTTTGCAGGGTTATGCTGCTGATAGGACTTTGGCGAGATGGAGAAAAATTTAGGGGATTCAAGCGAAGACCCGCAATTTTCATCTCGGGTTGTCCTAATTCCTCTACCGTAGGATACGAGTTACGACCTAATAAAAGCAGGTATTCCGCCTTGGAATCAATTCGTACAAGAGGTGTAGGTTTGGCTAAAACTAAATCTGCAATCGCTTTAGGTGGCAATTGATAGGCATCAGCATCCTGAGCTTTCAGGGCAGATTGCGAGAATAGTAACACGCTAAGCGCGACTAAAATGGTTGATTTTTTCATAGTATAGAATAGATATAAACAAAAAAGGGTGGCTAATAAATTAGCCACCCTTAAATTACAAAATAAATTATAATGGATTTTGTACAATCGATGTATTCGCGTTAATCTCACGACGTGGGATTACGAACTCCCAACGTACATCCCCAGGAGCCACATCAAATAGTAAGGCAACTGAAGCAATAGCATTCGTTCCATTTCTATTTAAAGGTGCATTTGTACGCTTTAGATCATAGAAACGATGACCCTCACCCCAAAGTTCAATACGACGTTGAATTAAAATCTCGTTGATCAATGCAACACCTGATCTAGTAGACTGAACATAGTTCGGGTCTCTTACTTTCACTAAATCAAATAATACTTTAGAAGCTCCCGCTGCATCGTTTAAACGCGCTCTAGCTTCTGCTTCGATCAAATACATCTCTGCCGCACGCATGTAAGGAACATCGCCCATAGCTGAGGTAGAAGGTGTACCAGGCAATCTGAATTTCTGATTCAACCACTTAGGGCGGACACCCCCTGGAGGAATTATTGAGTTCGTAGCTGTAGGGTTTTCTACCCACATTCTAGCTCTTACGTCCGTTGCAGGAATTTGAGCATATAACAAGTTGTTAATTACGTTAGGATACGTTCTAATTACAGTCGAGTTATAGTTACACGAATTGTATGAGTGGTATCCACCAAAAAACTCAGACTGATCTTCTAAGTGATCAAAACCCCACATCCATTCTGAATTCGTAATATCTTGGAATCCATCCTGGTATTGTGTTGCCGTCATAGGAACATACCCTGCACGTGCCTCAGCTGCAAACTTAGATGCGTTAGCCCAATCTTGTTGTACTAATGCCACGCGAGCTTGTAATCCTCTTACCACACTTAGATTTATATGTGACTTATTTAAGCGCGCGGTAGTAAGTAAGGTCGCAGCCTCTGCTAAATCCTTATTAATCTGAGTATATACTTCCTCCACCGTATTACGAGGCTTACCAGCTGTAGTCGGTTCTAACACTAGAGGAACCCCTAATTGTGCATTAGGCTTAGACGCTGCATCATAACGCTTACCATACAACTGAACTAAATTAAAGTAACCGAAAGCACGTAAAGCTAAGGCTTCCCCTTTTAACGCATTACGTTCCGCTGCAGGACCTACCGCTTTATCGATGTTAGCAACACCGATATTAGCATTACCAATGATACGGTAGTACATCTCCCAAGGAAACTGCGACATAACGCTAACGTCCGTACGGTGTGCAACCCATCTTGTTTCATTCGCATGCCAACCATTGGTTCCAGCTGTTGTACCGATGATTAAATCTTCTCCCATTTTATCTAAGATGATCATCATCGCAGGATGACCTGAATGACCTTGAGAACTTAAATAACGTACGACAAAAGAACGGTAAATACCGTTAATAGCTGCAGATGCGTTCTTAGTAGTGGCATAAGCAGACCCTGCATCGATACTCGCCGTCGGCTTTGTATCTAAATACGCTTCCTCGCATGAAGTAAATAAAATGGCGAAGACTAGCGAAAAGTAAACTAAATATTTCTTTTTCATGATTCTATATTATAACGAGAATGATAGACCTAATACTAATGACTTCGCTGGACTATACACATTACTTGTTGTTCCACCAAAGTTCTGTTGCACGTTCATCCCACTACGACGGGATAACATTAAGAAGTTTTCACCACTCACATATACCTGTGCATTATCAATTTTTAAACGATTCATCACAGATTTTGGTAAACGATAAGATAAAGTTACCGTACGAATATTCATGAAACTACCATCGATTAACCAACGATCTGATGCAGCATCAAAATCAGCTGTTCTACCAGCGTCCATACGTGGTACGTTCGTAATATCACCTGGATTAACCCAACGCTTTAAGATATCTTCGTGCTTTGCATTGTGGTAACCAGCACCCATTAAACTTGCATAGGCACCATCATAGATTTTACCACCTACTTGGTACACCATTAAAGCTGTTAAAGAGAAGCCCTTGTAACGTAATGATGTATTAACAGAACCTGTTAAATCAGGAATAGATGTTCCATTATAACCAAAGCGAGCATTAGAAATGTTGTTAGTCAACGTATCTCCATTGGCTGTAATTCTAGAGTTAGCCGGAACAAAAGCGATAGCACGGTACTCAGCTACCCCATTTTCTGGATTAACACCTTTGTACTCACGTAACCAATAATCATACAGAGAACGCCCTTCAGCTAATTTCTTCGTACCATCAATAATCTCCTTACTTTCTGCAGGCATCTTAGTGATCTTGTTCTCTAATTTAGTAGCATTGAAATCTACATTCCAAACAAAATCCTTCGTTCTGACTAAATCAGCTGCTAACTGTAATTCGATACCACGATTGTACATGGATCCAATATTTCTAGTCTCCGTTCCGATACCAACCGATAAAGGAAGAGGTACTGCGAAAATCAAGTTAGTAGATTGACGATCAAAGTATTCAATAGTACCTGAAACTCTATTTTTGAATAAACCGAATTCTAAGGCCACATCAAAAGCAGTATTTGTTTCCCACTCTAATGATTTACTTCCTAAAGAAGATTGAAGAATTCCTGGCTCTAATGCATTATTCCAACCTAAAGCGTACAATGGCTGCCATGCATAGTTGCTGATACCGCCATCGTTACCTGTTTGACCCCATGAACTTCTTAATTTCAAGTTATCAATGAAAGTTAATTCCTTGATGAAATCTTCTTGATCTAAACGCCATGCAGCAGATGCAGAGTAGAATGTACCCCAACGCTTGTCTTGGTAAAACTTAGATGAACCGTCACGACGCGCTGAAACCGAAACAAAGTATTTCGAATCAAAGTCATAGTTCAAACGAGAGAAGTAACCCTCTACACGACGGATATCATATTGAGATGTTAAGTTCGTTGTTGTAGTGAAGTTAATTAACTCAAAATTACCATCTAAGATCTGTTGTGAACGAGATCCATCTAATGTATTACTTGCTAAGTTGTAGTTTTCATGACCTAAAAGGGCATCCACAGTATGCTTTCCAAACGAGTGATTATAAGTCAACGTTTGTGATAAGTTATAGTTTGTAATATTATCAAATGTATGTGATGCACGACCTGCTGGAGCTCCATCACCAATTTCTGGGTTTCCAAAAACAACTGAGTTCGCGTTCGTAATATCCACACCAATATTATTCGTGAATTTGAAATCTTTCAAGAAAGTGATTTCACCATATGCACGACCACCTAATAAGTTTCTGCGGAAGAAGTTTTCGTTCAATTCCGTTTCAGCTACTACGTGACGACCACCATATTGTGGACGGTTAGATAATCCTAATGCACTTAAGTTACCATAATCATAACGACGATTTCCATTCTCAAGTTTCAAGAATTGGCCAGGATTAGCTGGATCATATGCATGAACAGGATAAATAGGTGCAATACCACGCGTAAAGAAGAATGGATTCACAAAAGAAGTTCCTCCATCAGCAGTAGACTGATTCGAATTAATAACGGTTGTGTTCATGTTAGCCCCTACTTTGAACCAATTGTTCATTTGAGAATTGACATTTAAACGAGCCGTAAAACGATCATAGTCAGACTTAATTTGGTATCCTTTATCATTCAAATAAGATACAGACAAGAAGTAATCTGATTTTCCGTTAGATCCAGAAAAGTTAGCATTAACCTCATCACGAATACCTTGACGCATTACCGCCTTCTCCCAGTTTAAATCATCTGCACTGTAAATCATTTGAGCAGACGGATTTAATTTACCATCTGTACCTACTAATTGCGCGAAAGGCACATTGTATACATTGTATCCCGCACCCACAATAGCACCTAAGCCAGCAGAAGCAGTTGTATTTGCCGTTGCAATAGGCACTGGACTTGCAGCACGGTAAGCCAAGTTATTTCTATTTGCTTCCCACATTAAAGGATAGTAATCAGCAGCTCCTACGCGGTTGTACTCAGGAAGAGCACGCGTATTGAAACCTTTAGTGTAGCGAATATTAATCGTATTTTTTCCTTTTGAACCTTTTTTAGTGGTTACCATTACAACACCGTTCGCAGCACGAGCACCATATAATGCAGTAGACGCAGCATCCTTCAAAACAGTAATCGACTCAATGTCGTCATTGTTTAAGTTTGCAATACTTGCAGAATACGGAACACCATCCACTACATACAAAGGATCGTTCGAAGATGAAATCGAACCGAAACCACGGATACGAACTGCAGGAGCAGATCCTGGTTGTCCACTTGTTGAAGTTGTTGTAACCCCGGGAGCGATACCTTCTAATGCTTGACCAATATTTGTGATCGGTCTAACCCCTAATTTCTCAGCACTAACTTTAGCTGAGGAACCAGTAAACGAAGATTTTTTTGCTGTTCCAAAGGTAGTGACAACCACTTCATCTAACGTAGACGCAGATGATGCTAAAGAAACATTAATAACGGTACGGTTACCCACTCGAACTTCTTGTGGAGTATAGCCTACCGAACTAACGATTAGAACTGATGTTGATGAAACAGTCAGTTTAAATGAACCATCAGCATCCGTATTTGTACCTCTGCTAGTTCCTTTGATAGAAACGGTAACTCCCGGTAAAGACATTCCATCTTCTCCGGTAACCTTTCCCGTAATTGATCTATCTTGTGCTTGTAGTGGAACCATCGCCACTAACCACAAGAAGATACTTACTAGTAATGTTTTTTTCATAATTGTTTTTTTTAATTGAAGGATAATGTAATGAGGGGTTAAAATTATAGTTTAATTCAGGGTTTAACAATTAAATAATCAAATAGTTTTCATTAAATACATTTATACACGGATTTAATGGAATCATTTGGCAAAAACAGCAATCAGCCACCTGCTATTTTATAATAGGGGAAAAATTACCTTTAAATAAACGCTTATTGAATAAATTGAAAAAAAACAGAGGGGCAAGCAGATGCTTACCCCTCCTGTTAAATGATTAGCGTTAAAATGCAGTTTTCTATAGAGCTTTTAAACCAAATTCGAATTCAACTTCTCTTTTTTTACTACCACATTACTAACCAAGTAAATTATAGAATTTGATCCAAAATCATTACTCCTACTAATCCAGTGACCGACACAATCGTCTCCATCAAAGACCAAGAACGCAGCGTCTCTTTGACTGTTAAATTAAAATATTCTTTAAACAGCCAAAAACCCGTATCATTGACGTGGGAGAACATTAGGCTACCCGCACCGATACTCAAAACCATCAGATTGGCATTTACATCTCCCGCAGCCACTAAGGGATAAATCATTCCGGCTGCCGTCAAACCTGCAATTGTTGCAGAACCCAGGCAAACGCGGATGATTGCGGCCATCATCCAACCTAAAACCAATGGATGTATCGGTAATCCTCCTAAATAGGACGCAATTTCCTTACTTACGCCTGAAACCAATAGTATCTCTTTTAATGTTCCAGCGCCTGCAATGATTAATAAAATCATCGCTACATCTTTCACCGCTTCGCCATATACGTTCATCACCTCCTCGATTTTCTTGCCTCGACGTATTCCTAGGATATAGGTAGCTACTAAAATGGCTACTAACATCACCATGGCAGGATCAGCGATGAATTTCACTACGGGGGACTCCGGTAATTGTATTTCAGCAATGGTGGTACCTACTAATAGGAATACGGGAAACAAGGCAGCAATAAAGCTAGCCGTCTTACTTGGTAAATTTGTTTCGTCTACGTCTGCTGAGGCGAATGATTTTAAGGGCTTGATGGGGAGATGAGCTAAGGTTTTGGCAAAAATAGGACCTGCCAAAACAATCGCAGGAATCGCCACGATGATACCCAGCATCAACGTTTCGCCCATATTTGCCTGAAACTGCGCCACTAAAGCAGCTGGCGAGGGATGCGGCGGCAAAAAACCGTGCGCTACAGACAGAGAAGCCATCATAGGCACCCCAGCCATCAACGGTGGAATCTTATATTGTTGAACTAACGAAAAAATCAACGGTATCATTAAGACAAATCCCACATTGTAGAACAAGGGAATTCCAATCACAAAACCCGTCAGCATCAGTCCCCAGGTAATATTCGAAAGACCAAAAAGATCAATTAACGTACCTGAAATCTGTTTAGCAGCACCTGAACTCGCCACTAATTTACCCAGCATCGCTCCTAGAACGAGAATGACGACCAATGATCCGAGCGTATCCCCTAGTCCTTTTTGAATGGATTTCGCAATATCCGGAAGAGGTAAACCGAAACAGACGCCCGCAAAAATACTTACGAGCAAAAAGGATATAAACGAATTGACCTTCCAGTACGTGATTAACAGTACCAAAAGGCCAAGACTAGCAATTACAATCAATAAAGTCATAGAGTGAATAGGTTTTCACTCACAATTTAGCATTAAGGTTTAGAAATCGCCATACGTTTCCTCTAAATATTTCTGCATCACTAAGATATCCTCTTTAGAAGTCAAATCTGGCACATTCTCTGCTAAGGGTATGGCGAAGAAACCTTTACCTTCTCCTTCGCCAAACATCACTACCGATGTAGGCAATTCCTTTTCGTTGCGGACAGGGTGGAATGGAGTTTTAGCCAAATAAGGCAAGAACGTACTCGCCTCAAACACAAAAACGTTCATACTTACGCCTAAACGACCTTGTTTCGCCATTAATTCATCTGCCTGTTCTTTCGTAGGCTTTTCAATAATCTCTAGTAAATAACCCTCTGCATCCGTACGAATCAAGGCAAAAGCGGAGATACGCTCCTCTGGATACAATAAACTATCGCGGTGATAGGAGATCAATGCTTGAGGAACCTCTGATGCCCAAAGTGTCTTCAATGCATTCACCGAATACAAGTTATCTGAGTTACAAACAATCACACGACCTGTTTGCCAATCTGAGTGCTGCGATAAAGCTTGATACACCGCATCAGCCGTTCCAGCTGGCTTCTCACGATCTGCTGCAATTTGTTGACGAGCGAAGACAATTTTCATCCCCCAGGTCGCATCCTTAGCCATTAATGACTCGCAATATTCTTGAGAAACATTATCCGTCGGATGTAAAAGCAACATCACCTCTTCGATTCCCGCTAAATGCGCATTGTATAATTGGTAATCAATCAACGTCTTACCATTCTTTCCCACTTGGATCATTCCCTTGGTCACCGCATTCGCTTGTGCCACTAATTTAGGATCTAAATCACTATTCTCTTCCGCTAAAGCTTTCTTCATCCGAGAGGCCATGCCACCCGCTAAAATCAATAATCTCTTCTTCATATATTTTTCGTTGTTCCTTTATCTACTGTAATAATATAAGCCTTTCCTCCCGCTTTTTCGATCGCTTCGACCACTTTTTCAGGGTTCTTAGGCGCATAGGCAAACATACATCCGCCGCCGCCCGAGCCATTAATTTTTCCTCCCAAAGCTCCCGCATCCAAAGCCGCCTGTAGCATTCGGTTGATTTTGGGCGTTGAAATCCGCTTGTGCTCCCGCAAATTTACTTGATGTTCATTTAATAAGGAACCTAATTTTTCGTCTGACCAAGCGATTTTTCCTTCAAACATTGCTTTTGCCTCTAATAATAAATCACGATCACTTATATTCGCCTGCAAAAGCACCCACTCGTCCTCTGTCAACAAATCCCGGTATTTTGCTGGATCCTTTTCAGTGGCTAAATTAAAATCCGGGTATTTGCTCTGAATTTTCTGCATCCCCCCTAACATTCCAAACTTCACATGGCTCAAAATACCTAACGTATCCTTAGGCTCTTCTGAATCCCCTAAAACGAAAGTCCCTAAATCTCTAGCATAAGTTTCAATGTGAATCTCAGGCACACTAGCTAAATAAATCACATTCCCCACGGCGGTCGAATACTGATCCATCATCCCACCAGGCTCTGAAAACTCCAACACTTCAGCCTCGTAGGTGATTTCGCCTACTTGTTTTTGGGAATAGCCTAAACCATAAATTTCATTCAAGAAATTCACCCACGAAACGAGCAAAGCGGACGAACTGGATGTTCCTGAATTGATGGGAATAGTACCGCTAACGGTTAACTCTAATCCTTTATCTAACTGGTGTCCTTTCCTTTGCAACACATTTAATACACTCTTAAAATAGTCGCGTTCTTTTGTGTATGCCAAAGGATACTCTAACCTAAATGATTCCTCAGTTCCCACATCCGGCAAGGAAAAATGGACTATATTATCAGCTCTAAAATCCCCTTCGATTTGAATACGCTTCGAAATAGCCGCTGCAATCACGGGTAAACCTAAATAATCTTGGTGTTCGCCAAAAAGACAAATTCGGCCCGGTGTTGAAACGATCATCTTATGCAGGATGTTGAGTTAAATAATCTAGTTTATACGCCCAAGTAGCCGCAATGTTTTCCGCCTTCCTGATGGCTTCTTCCGTCTTAGGCCCTTCAAACAAATCCCGTACTGTTTCTCGAAAGATACTTAACCAGCGCTCGAAATGAGCCGGCGTGATAGAGTGGATTTGATTGATTTGTAAATGTGGGCGCATGGGAGCCCCTTGATAGGCCGTGCCTTGAAATAATAACATCTCCCAAAAATCATACATTTTAGGGAGATGCGTCGAGAAATCCACGTGCATTACTTCCATGAAAACTGTACCTACTAAATCATCCGATGGCATTTTAGCATAAAATGCATCGACAAATGTTTTGATATCAGCCTTCGAAGTGATGTCGTTTTTCATTACTTCATTTTCACTTTTGCAAGCAATTGATTTGCCACTTTGGCCCCTTGAATCATCCCTTGATCTAAGGCTGGACGGAAGTGAATTCCTCCATATAAACGACTTATAGATGCTTCATCAGCTGCTTGCTTAAAGGAGGAGAATTTTCGAGGAGGTATGCCATAGGGGATCTCTGTGGAATCATTAAAGGCTACATTATCTCCATATATTTTCGTCAATACCGTTGCAGCCGCACTTGAAATAGTACTATGCCCAGATGTGTACTCCGGGAACGGTGGAGTCTGTAAAATCGGTATCCATTTCTTGTCTATACTGTTATTGATAACCGTCTCAGGACGAATTCGTATCGATCGGTATTTCTCATCCCAGCAGGATATAAAACCATCAAAAATAGCCATCGAAGTCATCGCAAATGCCTCAGCTACTTGGACATGGGATTTCTTTAATTGACGGGAAACTTGACCGACAATGCCTAACCAGTGCCCACCAGGGGACATTTTCTTCGTAGCAAACATAGCATGTCCCGTTATGTTCATTTTAAAAGGATTACAGTCCCAAAAATTCGCAATATCCCGTTGTTCATTCGTTAAATTCTTCACTGTATTATAGGATTCCATCACCTCTTTATAGTATGGAGATCCTGGCGTTAAATCGAATTTCGAAGGAATAGGGGCTTGAAATTGCCCAGATGAATCAAGACTTACTGGACGGATCTTAGTCCAAAAGGGCTCCACCGCGTCCATGTAGGCGGGAGGTGTAGGTGTCCAAGTTCCAGAGTCATTCGTTACTGTAAATCGAAAACCCCGCGTTTGTTTATAATTATCTTTAGACGCATATTTCATAACCGATTCCGCGATCGAATCCCCTAACGCAATAGAGCGATCGTATACATCATCTGGAATGCCTGTCGCCCGGTAATCCTCTTCTAATTTCTTATCAAACTCATCGTATAACTCTTGTGCAAAGGTTAATTTTTTACCAACAGACAAAAAGGCACGTGTAGAGGCTAAAGGATAACAATATTCTTTTCCTTTTTCTGCTTGAGCCACTTTTTCAAAGCCATTGATTTGACCTACTAAGGATTTGTAGCCTTTCTCACCCTGAATCGCAGCCTCATATCCCGCGATACTTGCATACATATAAATACGCGACGAAACCGGTGGAGCGAAAATATCGTGGATGATACTTTCAGTCAACATCACTTCCGCACGGATTAAAAATTCTGGATTGGAGGCTGCCTTTTGATAGTCCTTATTGGAGCTTGAACACGCTGCGAATAAGAGTACGGCAAAAATGAGAATACTATTTTTCATGTAGGGCTTGATTAACCTTGCAAAGGTACGAAAAACGGCCATACAATTCGCTGATGAAAATCAGGTTTTGGCCAAAATTTCTTCCGCTGCCTTCCGTCCTGATTCAAGTGCCCCTTGCAAGGATGGAAATTCCAAATAATCCCCCGCTAAAACGATACCCGCAGCCGCATTTTTAATGGCTTCATACTCTTCCACTAGCTGCAGCGAATGCGGCAATTCAAAACTATGTAGGAATGTCAATTTTTGTCCAGGTAAATATTTTTCTAAAACAGCTTTTATCTCTTCTTCAGAACTATTTTTCAAAGAGGTGGCTGAATACAATGCTTTCCCTTTAGGCGCTAAACCTGGATTCACATCCGTCAAACAAGTAAAATGAAGCAAGTGCTCCTCTCCCACTAAGCGCAATAGACCCGGTTGATTCGCCGTACTTTTCGCGGAAAAATAACAGGTTTTTGAACCTAGGGTTTTAGGTATATTTATCCCCAAAAGCGTAGCAGCCACCGGTAAATCGACGGCTAAAATAACCGCGCCTCCTTCTATAACTTCACCAGATTTCAAGGTAATACTTGTAGGAGAAATGGCAACAATTTCTTGATTTAACTTCAGTTTATCTACTGGAAGCCTAGACCCCATTTGATTTGCGATAGCCTGCATTCCTTCCGCTGGAATCGCTGCATTCCCATATAAAAACTGTTGTAAATAATAGAAAAACAAAGAGGCAGGCTGCGTCAGCGTTTCTTGCAAGAAAACCCCTTGAAAAAAAGGAACCAAAAACTCATTCTTGAAACGATCAGAAAAAGCGTAGGAGTTAATTAATTCCTGCGTTGTTTGTTTATTACCATCCAGAGCAGGCACATTACCTTGCAATCGAACCCAAATTTTAGCTAACGAAAAGACATCCTTAAAAGTTAGCAAATCAGACGAAAACAGATCAAACGGACGACGGAGTGGATTAAAAAATAACTGGTCTTTCACCATCGCACCCGATTCGAAAAAGTGCAGATTAAGTTCTGCTAAGTCTAAAGAACGTTGTACTTCTGGATAGGAGGTCTGCAATACCTGAAAACCGCGGTCTAAAATAAATCCATCTTTTACTATGGATGAAACTCGCCCCCCTAAGTAGGCTTGCTTCTCAAACAAAATGAAGTCCATCCGCTTAGTATGCAAAATAGACGCCGCTTGTAAACCGGCCATTCCACCGCCAACAATTAAGATAGGTTTCATAGATAAATTATATTTTTTAAAACTCTGCAAAATTAAAATTGTTTAACATTCTTTTTATTAAATTGCAGTTTATAAATACAAAATTGCTGAATGGAGTACCTAATTAAGGCAGAAGGAGAGTACCAATACATTGATGAAGGACAGGGTGAGACCCTTTTATTACTTCACGGATTGTTTGGCGCATTGAGCAATTGGGCTGATGTGATTAATCATTTTAAGTCGAGTCACCGGGTGATTATCCCATTAATGCCCATTCATGACATGCCCATTAAGGAGGCAGGTTGCGAGGGCTTAACTGAATTTATAGAAGGATTTATTACCTTCAAAGCATTAGATAAATTCACTGTAATTGGTAATTCATTAGGTGGTCACGTCGCATTAATTTATACTTTGCGTCATCCGGAAAAAATACAACGTTTAATTTTAACGGGTTCATCTGGGCTTTTCGAGAACTCCATGGGAGGTTCTTATCCCAAGCGCGGAAATTATGAATACATTAAAGAACGCGTTGAATACACGTTTTACGACCCTAAAACGGCGAGTAAAGAATTAGTAGACGAAGTATTCGAAATTACGAATAGCATCCCTAAGGTCATGCGTATTATCGCGATTGCGAAGTCGGCCCAGCGAAATAATATGGCCAAAGATATAGTCAACATTAAAGCCCCTACTCTATTGATTTGGGGATTAAATGATACCATTACTCCTCCGGAAGTAGGACACGAATTCAATCAATTAATTCCTGGATCAACCTTGAAATTTATTGATAAATGCTGCCACGCACCCATGATGGAACGTCCAGTTGAATTCAATGAGATCGTAACCGAGTGGTTAAACCAGAACCCCGTCTAACATGTTGATGCTATCACACCTAAATTTTGATTTACCGGTGTTGCGTTTGACAGATTCAGTTGCTAAAGCACTGAAGACCTTACGTATCCAAGGAGTCAATGCCTTAGCAGTGGTAGAAAATAAATCCTTTCTTGGCTTACTATCTTCCGAAGTTTTAAGTCAAGCTCTAGCTCCAGAACAATCACTTTCTGACTTGAAAGAACATTTTTCAGCCTTCCACATGGAAGAGGAAGAAGATGTCTTGGCTAGCCTACCTTGGCTAGATGAATCTGGTGTAGATGTGATCGCGATCACGAATGCAGACGGTTTATTTAGAGGTTATTTAACTAAATCTGAGGTAGGAAACCTATTGTTAAATTCAGGAGTTGAAAATAAAAATGGGGGCATTATCCGCATTCCATTTCAAGCCTCTCGCGACAGCTTAAGTACGATTATACGTATTATTGAAGAGGAAAATGGCTTTGTCGTTCGCACGTTTTTTCAAGAACCTCTAGTCGTTATTCAGGTACAAACAGAGACTTTTGGACGCATCATCAGTAACTTAGAGCGACATGGGATTTTCATTGAAAAAGCCTTTGTTTTTGGGGAACAAATAGAAGTAGATCAAGATCGTTTCGATCATTTAATGCGCTTTATCGACCTATAATGAGTGTACATTTAGCCATTCACGGTAAAACATTTTCGGCTGAAACAAAGCCTTTAATGGAGAAAATATGGGCGGATATTTGTGCCAAAAACTGCCAACCCATCCTCTCTGATTTCTTCAAAAACCATCTGTCAGAACACGGCTTTTCCGTTGCAGATGTGCCCAGTTATTCCACAGAAAAAGGGCTTGAATCAGCAGACATGGCTTGGAGTATTGGTGGCGATGGAACATTATTGGAAACCTTAACTCAAATAGGCGCGAAAGAAATTCCCATCTTAGGTATCAATACGGGCCGATTAGGCTTTTTAGCCACCCTATCACCCCCAGAAATAAGCACCGCATTAGATACCGTTTTACAAGGAAATTACCGTATCGAAAATAGAAGTTTGGTTTCTGTTGAATCAGAAGTTGATTTTTTTGATGGCAAAGGTTTTGGCCTTAATGAGGTAGGTATCATGAAGACTGACACGTCTTCCATGATTACAATCAAAGCTTTTGTGGATGGCAACTATTTAAATTCTTACTGGGCGGATGGACTCATTGTCTCCACCGCTACAGGATCCACTGGATATTCCCTTGCCGTGGGTGGCCCCTTAGTCATTCCAAGTTCCGATATTTTCATCATCGCTCCTATGAGCCCGCATAATTTAAACGTGCGTCCGCTCCTTGTTTCTAGTTCAGCGGTATTAACTTTTGAAGTTAGCTCAAGAAGCAAAAACTTCCTTATTTCATTAGATTCGCGTTCTAAAGTCATCGACAGCCACTTCAAAATCGAAGTCAAAAAGGCCGCATTCTCTGCAAAATTGATTAAAATTCCGGGGGATGATTTCTTGCAGACGTTGAGGAGTAAGTTGAATTGGGGTCTAGATGTGAGAAATTAGATTAGAGATTATAGAGTAGAGAGTATAGAGTAGAGAGTAGAGATAAAAAAATCCAAATCTCATATCTACACTCTCTTATCTATGCTCTCTTATCTATGCTCTCTTATCTCTAATCTACAATAAGCGTTTGAGTTCATTAAGCTTCAACAACGCCTCAATCGGCGATAATGAATTCACATCCAATTCCTTCAGTTGATCCTCGATTTTTTGGAGGCCTTCTGGTATTTCCGCGCCAAAAAGACTCAATTGGTAGTTTGCCTTCGGCATCTCTTTCAACTTGTCTATATTGTCTTCTAACACATGATCTTTCTCTAGGTTTTGGAGAATTTCATGTGCACGCAAGACTAGGGAGGTAGGCATTCCGGCTAATTGAGCGACGTGAATACCAAAACTATGCGCACTTCCACCCGGCAATAATTTACGTAAGAAGATGATTTTATTGCCTACTTCTTTCACCGAAACGTGGAAGTTTTGGATGCGGGGAAAGTCCTGAGTCAACTCATTTAATTCGTGGTAGTGGGTTGCAAATAGGGTTTTGGCCTTATATACAGGATGGTTGTGCAAGTGTTCTGCAATCGCCCAAGCCATCGATACCCCATCATAAGTGGATGTTCCACGACCGATTTCATCTAATAAAACGAGGGATCGGGAGGATAAATTATTCAAGATCGCCGCTGTTTCCGTCATCTCTACCATGAAAGTAGATTCGCCCTTAGATAAATTATCTGAGGCACCCACCCGTGTGAAAACCTTATCCACTAAACCTAACGACGCAGATTCAGCAGGCACATAAGATCCCATTTGAGCGAGCAATACAATCAAAGCGGTTTGACGCAATAAAGCCGATTTACCGGCCATATTGGGACCGGTAATCATCATAATTTGCTGCTTTTTATCATCTAAATAGATGTCGTTCGGGACATAATTCTCACCGGCTGGCAACTGTTTTTCGATGACCGGGTGACGTCCACCTTTGATGTCGATTATTTCCGTTTCATTCAACGTTGGACGAACATAGTTGTTCTTCTTCGCCACAGTTGCAAAGGAGGCTAGCACATCGAGTGTCGCAATACCTAACGCATTCTGCTGAATCTGAGTTAAAAACCCTAATGCGGTCTCTACTAATTCTTGGAAAAGGCGGAATTCAATGACCGAAATTTTATCTTCTGCACTGAGAATTTTCTCTTCATACACCTTTAATTCCTCGGTGATATAACGCTCCGCATTTACTAATGTCTGTTTGCGAATCCACTCAGGTGGCACGCGGTCTTTGTGGGCGTTTGTTACCTCTAAATAATAACCAAAAACCTTGTTATAAGATACCTTCAAGGAGGTAATTCCGGTGCGTTCAATCTCCCGTTTTTGGATGTCCGCTAAGAAGTTCTTACCCGAGCTAGAAAGCCCGTGTAATTCATCTAGCTCTGCTAAATAACCGCTTTTGATCATTCCGCCTTGGTGCATTAAGACAGGTGGATCTTCCCGCAAAATCGTATCTATTTTCTCCACTAAATCCGAACAAGTATCTAGGCTGTTCGCTAGACCTGAAAGGCTAGGTGATGAAGATGCTGACAATACACTTTTAATCTCTGGAATCTGTTGCAACGCCTTCTTCAAGGCATTCAATTCTCGTGGATTAATACGGCCTGCAGCAACTTTGGAAATCATACGTTCCACATCCCCGATTGGCTTCAATAATTCAGAAACCTGATCTAATATACTCGAAGAGGCGAGTAAACCCGAGACACCTTCTTGGCGCTGCTCGATAGTCTTCAACTCTTTCAAAGGCAATACCAACCATTTACGCAGCAAGCGACCACCCATCGCTGTTAGGGTTTGATCGATCAATGCTATCAACGGAACGCCTCCCTCTTGAGTGGGATGAATTAGTTCCAGATTTCGGATGGTAAAGCGATCTAGCCACACATATTTATCTTCTTCAATGCGCTGAATCGAAGAAATATGTCCAATCGCGCGATGTTCGGTTTCGGCTAAATAATGTAAAATGACCCCGGCGGAAATGATGCCTAGAGGACTATTTTCGATCCCAAAACCCTTCAAATTTTGGGTCTTAAAATGTTGCGTCAAGAGTGGATAGGTGAATTCATGGGTAAAAATCCACTCCTCTAGGGTGAAGCTATGAAACTGCTCTCCGAAGGCCTCAATAAAAGCGTTTCTGTGTTTCTTTGGATACAAAATCTCTGCCGGCAAGAAACTTTGGACTAACTTCTGAATATAGGCCAAAGGACCCTGAGAGCACATAAATTCACCCGTCGAAATATCGAGCAGGGCAATTCCATACGTGGCTGATTTTTCATCTAAGGAAATCGCCGCCACATAATTATTGCGCTTATTATCTAATACTTGGTCGTTAAAAGAAACCCCAGGCGTCACTAGCTCCGTTACCCCGCGCTTCACAATTCCCTTCACCGTAGCAGGGTCTTCTAATTGATCACAAATGGCTACGCGTTCCCCGGCACGCACTAGTTTAGGCAAATAGGTATCCAAAGAATGATGTGGGAACCCCGCTAATTCTGCATCGGCGTTGCCATTATTGCGGCGCGTCAAAACAATCCCTAAAATTTTCGAGGCTTTCACCGCATCTTGGCCAAAGGTCTCGTAAAAATCCCCCACCCGGAACAATAAAATAGCCCCCGGGTATTTCGCCTTGATTTGATTAAACTGCCTTGAAAGAGGAGTTTCCCCTTTTTTCAATGGCTCCTCTCCGTTGTCTGCTTTCCGTGCCAAATATTTCTTTTCTATTAATGACAAAAATAAACCAAATTTTCTATTTTTGATTTCTCTAAACCAGATTAACAAAATGATTAACTCTTCTATTTACATTAAATCTCAACAAGAGGTTTTCGATGTAGTGATCGTAGGTTCCGGTGCGGGTGGCGGTATGGCTGCACACACGCTGGCAAAAGCTGGAGCTAAAGTATGCATACTAGAGGCTGGACAGCCTTTTGATCCCGCGGATCCGAAAGATATGACCCAAATGAAATGGCCTTACGAATCCCTTCGTAGAGGATCTAGCAGTTCACTGCGTAATTTTGGCGATTTTGATGCTGCCTATGGCGGCTGGGATATTGAGGGAGAACCCTACACGCGAAAAAATGGAACAAAATTCGACTGGTTCCGCTCCCGGATGGTGGGTGGTCGTACGAACCACTGGGGACGTATTTCCCTCCGTTTTGGTCCAGATGATTTTAAAAGAAAAAGTATCGATGGTCTAGGCGATGACTGGCCTATCGGTTATGACGATATGAAGCCTTATTACGATAAGGTGGACAAAATGATCGGTGTTTTTGGAACAAATGAAGGCCTCAGAAATGATCCAGATGGCTATTTCTTGCCTCCTCCGAAGCCTCGTCTTCATGAATTAATGATTAAAAAGGCGAACAAGGCCTTGGGCATCCCGACCTATCCGTCGCGTATGTCGATGTTAACAAAACCAATCAATAACGAACGCGGCTCTTGCTTCTATTGCGGCCAATGTAACCGGGGCTGTTCTGCTTATGCCGATTTCTCGTCTTCCTCCGTATTAGTTAAACCAGCTGTCCAAACTGGAAATACGACTTTACTTCCCTTTGCCATGGCGCGGGAAGTAATGACCGATCCAATTACGGGTTTAGCAACAGGCGTTTCCTATGTGCACACAGGAACGATGATGGAATATTCGGTTAAAGGCAAAATCGTCGTTTTAGCCGCCTCAGCAGGAGAAACGGCGCGTTTACTATTGAATTCTAAAAGTGCTCGCTTCCCGAATGGCATCGCTAATTCCAGTGGAGTCGTCGGAAAATACATCAATGATTCTACGGGAGCCTCTCGTTCAGCTATCATTCCATCTCTATTTGATCGTAAGCGATACAATGAAGACGGTGTAGGCGGCATGCACGTTTATACGCCTTGGTGGTTAGATAACACAAAATTAGACTTCCCGCGCGGATACCACATCGAATACGGTGGAGGTATGGGAATGCCTAATTATGGTTTTGGCTGGGGTATCGAGGGCCTAAATGGCCGCGAGAATTTCAACCGGGATGGAATTAAGAAAGCGGCCGGTGGATACGGAGCTACTTTGAAAGAAGATTACCGTCGTTTCTACGGGGCTTATGTAGGTTTTGCAGGTCGTGGAGAGCCAGTACCTCGCGAAGATAACTACTGTGAAATCGATCCGAACGTCGTAGACAAATTTGGTATCCCGGTATTACGTTTCCATTACAAATGGAGTGATTATGAGGTGAAGCAGGCCAAACACATGCAAGACACCTTCGAGGAAATCATTCACGCGATGGGTGGAGAAGCTTTAGGCAAAAAACCGGGGGCAGACAATAACTACGGTTTAGCTGATCCAGGCCGAATCATTCACGAAGTAGGAACAGCGCGTATGGGTAATGACAAGAATACGTCAGTACTGAACTCAAACTGCCAAGCACACGATGTGAAAAATTTATTCGTAGCAGATGCTGCACCATTCGTTTCACAAGGGGATAAAAATGCCACTTGGACGATTCTAGCACTATCCCTACGCACGTCTGAATACATTATCGATCAACGTAAAAAAGGCAACCTGTAAGATGAAAAGAAGAGACTATTTAAAAAATATGGGCTTAAGTTCACTGGGCTTAGCCGTTTTCAATCCAGACGAAAAAGCGATTGAGAATTTAGAATTAGGTAAAGTTCCAGTTAAAAGACCTAACGGACGTACGCAAGAGGAAGCGGAGCAAGAGGCTGCCTTGAAGGCGGAAGTTTTCTTGAACGCACACGAATTAGCGACGATCACTATTCTATCTGATATAATTATTCCTGCTGATAAGAAATCAGGCAGTGCCTCTCAATCAGGGGTAACCGCCTTTATCGAATTCATTGTAAAGGATAAGCCAGAATTTAAAACCCCGATGCGCGGTGGATTACGTTGGTTAGATGTAGAGTCGAATAAACGTTTCTCGAAAAAATTTACTGAATTAACTCCAGCGCAGCGCATTAATATCGTGGATGATATCGCCTACCCAGGTAAAACGCCTAAACATCTAACGCAAGGAGAATCTTTCTTCACGCTAATGCGTAATTTGACGGCGACGGGTTTCTATACGTCCAAAATCGGTATTGAAGATTTAGAGTACAAAGGAAACACGCCTAACCAATGGAATGGCGTTCCTGATGAAGTATTAAAACAATATGGGTTAAGTTATGACGCCTAATCGAGTCGTCAGACCTCGAATTTTTCAATCCATTCCAGGCCTCGTGGCGGGTGTAAGCACCCGCCATGGCGGCTTAAGTGAATCTCCTTATTCCTCTTTAAATCTTGGTATTCATACTGATGATACCCCTGAAATCATTGAACAAAATTTAGCACTATTTTGCGCGGATTTAGGCATTTCTCCGGCTGATTTAGCCCGCTCCTATCAGGTTCATGGGGATAAAATTTGGGTGACAGGCAGAGCGGGGTATCAATCAGGTTTTGATGCAATGGTTTCTGTGCAGCCCGGCGTTTTTGCTGGGGTAGGAATCGCAGATTGCACGCCTGTTTTGCTAGCAGATCCGGTAACCCGAGTTTGTGCAGCGGTGCATGCCGGATGGAAAGGGACAGTCGCTAAAATAGTGGAAAAAACAGCTAAACGCATGATTGATAATCGAGGGTCTAATCCCTCGGACATCCATGCTTACATAGGCCCTTGCATTAGTTTAGCTCATTTTGAAGTGGGGGACGAAGTAGCAGCGCAGTTTGATGAGGCGTTTAAGTCACGCAAAGGGGCAAAATGGCATGTCGATTTAAAAGCCGCGAACGCAGCACAATTACAGGCTTTGGGAATTCAACAACTCGAGATAGATTCATCCTGCACGGTGGAAAACAATGCTGACTTCTTTTCTCACCGCAAAGAAAAGGGGCTGACAGGCAGAATGCTGGCTCTAATTGGATTTCAGATTACGTAGGAACATTTGGCGATTCAAATTCTCCTTAGGCATGAACTCATAGGCCTTCTTGTAATCCTTCTTTTTCAAATCCCCATTCTTAATCGATTTAATGAAATTTATCCAAGCAAATGGATTCGTTAAGGCCAAGGTAGGATTGCTGAAGAAATTTTTATTTGCCTGTGACGAAATCATCATATCGGAGAAGTTTCGAAAATTCGAGGATGCGCCCATACCTGCTTGCAATGCAAAAACGTTCAATCTAGACTGCTCTAGGTTTCGTCTTACCGTTTCACGCTCTTGTGCATCGCGTAATTCCATCGCTAAAAAAGCCTTCTTGAATTCGTCCTCACTTGAATGTGGGAATACCTTCACTTCGCGGAGCATGGTGGTCATCTCCTCCATCGGAATAATTACTTGGTGAACTAATTCCGTATCACGCGGTACAATGTAGTATTTCTTCTGGTAACCAATGTAGGAAATCACCAAACTATCGCCTGGAAACACATACATATCGACTTGGCCTAAGTTATCACTTAGTGCGCCACGTCCAGCTTGAGGATTAAAGACATAGGCCAAAGGGAGAAATTCCGCATTACTAGAGGCAACCACCCGACCCTTAAATAAGACTGTTTTGTCCTGTCCTTGCGAAAAGACAGTTAAAGAGAGAAGGCATAATGCCAAGACCCCGATAACACGAACAGCTAATCGTTTTTTCATAAAGCCGAAATTAAACAAAAAATGTATTCGATGCTGTTAAAGCGTGTTAAAGCTTCGTGTTTGGAAATAATTTCAAGAACGTTATAATAAAAGGAATCGATAGCAATAAGCCATCAAAACGATCTAAAAACCCTCCATGACCCGGAATCGTGTCTGCTGAGTCTTTAATATTGATGCTTCGCTTGAATAAGGATTCGACTAAATCTCCGTAAGTACCCGCTACCACGATGATAATACCAATCCCAAACCATTGCCAAGACTCATAACTCGTGTAATAAATCGAAAGTACATAAGCCACGATCATCGCTGCGATCAATCCACCGATACTTCCTTCCCATGATTTCTTAGGCGAGACGCGTTCGAATAGTTTAGTCTTGCCAAATTTCGTTCCTGCAAAATACGCTCCTGAATCACTCGCCCATAAAAGGAAAAGACAGCCTAAGATGATTTGCGGATCATAAGTTTCGTTTTTCAAAAAGGCTAAAACCGTTAATAAAGCAAAAGGAAGAGCGACATAAATAATACCTAAGAAGGTGTATGCGATGTTTTTGAAAGGTTTTTCATCTTTCGCATTGTACAACTTAATGAAGAAAATTAACGCTAATAACGGGGAAAGAATGTAGTAGTTTGAATAAGCAATCTCCCCTTTCTCAATAAAAAAAGTTAACAAATGAAGTACTACACCGCAAAAGGTTCCGTAAAATGTCAACGGTAAATTATCACTAATGCTTCCCACTAGTTTATAGAATTCCAGCTGAGCCGCCGCACCTATCAATAAGAAAAGGCCTAGAAAAGTATAGTCACTAAACAGCACGCAAAAGAGCAAAAACGGTACAGCGACAATGGCTGCTATAACGCGTTGCTGTAAATTAGACCTATCTCTTAATCCCATAATCCTTATTTTTCTAATTGAAAGCTATGCAGTCTACGAATGTAAAACACGACTAATGCTAAAGAAATCAACACGGACCACCAGGGTGTAATTTCACCCAATTTCTCTGGATCCACCGTAATTTGCTTCTGCTGGTACATATATTGCATCGTTAACGCCCATCCATTATTAAAGAAGTGCGCTACAATAGGAATCCAAATATTTCGATTCCAAACATATAAATAACCAAAAAATGCCCCTAACAACAAGCGCGGAAAAAAGCCAAAAAACTGAAAATGGATAAAGCTAAAAATCGCCGCGGACGACCAAATAGCCACATGGTGATTACCTATGTAGCGTTCAAACAAATTTTGTACTACGCCTCTAAAAAACAATTCCTCTCCTAAAGCAGCTAATCCTGCAATGACAGCTAAACCAATGATAAAATCAGCAGGACTTTGGAAATTGACTAAAAACTTGGTCAATTCTGCTAGCTGAGTTTCTGAAGCACGCATCCACTTTTCGGTCTCCTCAAATCCGGCAGGTAAAACTAAGGATTGATTCCATTGAATAATGTATTCAAGCAGCGGCATCCCCACTAATATCGTGATAATTGACCATAAAAAAATGCGATAATCAGGGCTGTGGTTAGTGGAAAGCGAATTTAAATCACGCTTTTCTGACCAACGCAAATAGGCCCAAGAACTGGCAACAAAGGTAAAAAGAGCCGAAAACCACTGCATCGCCATCATCGCACGGAAGGCTCCATCGTAGTTTTGGGGATGAGCCATAAAATCCAAGACTAATTTTTGGAATTGATTTACATCCTGAGTAGGAAATCCAATAATTAAAACGACGGATAATAAACCAATAAATTGGCCTATAAAGCCTCCTAAAAGGAAAAATCCGAATAATATCAGAATTTTAGACAGCAAACCGAGGTAACGTTCGGGGCCTTGAAAATTGTTATCTACCATAATGCTCGTAAATTTACGGAATTTTTAATCAGAATGGTAAAGATAGGTAACATCGAGCTAGGCTCATTCCCATTGCTTTTAGCACCCATGGAGGACGTCTCAGATCCACCCTTCCGTGCAGTATGCAAGGCAAATGGGGCTGATTTGATGTATACCGAATTTATTTCCTCGGAAGGACTGATTCGGGATGCCGCAAAAAGTGTTCAAAAGCTCGATATTTTTGAATACGAACGACCGATCGGGATCCAACTTTTTGGCAGCTCTATCGAAACGATGGCGTCTTGTACGGAAATTGCTACCAAGGCAGGACCTGATTTAATTGACATCAACTATGGTTGCCCAGTAAAACAAGTAGCCTGCAGAGGCGCTGGAGCCGCTTTATTACAAGATATTCCCAAAATGGTAGCGATGACCAAAGCCGTTGTCGATGCTACCCATCTACCTGTTACGGTAAAAACTCGTTTAGGCTGGGATGATTCCACAAAAAATATCGAAGATGTGGCTGAACGCCTTCAAGATATTGGAATACAGGCACTTACTGTTCACGGCAGAACACGTGTCCAGATGTACAAAGGCGCAGCAGATTGGGAATTGATTTCTAAGGTGAAGAAAAACCCTCGGATTAAAATCCCAATTTTCGGAAATGGAGACATCGATTCACCGGAAAAGGCAAAAGAATACCGCGATCGCTATGAAGTGGATGGCATTATGATAGGTCGAGCATCGATTGGTTATCCTTGGATTTTCAATGAGATTAAACATTTTTTAAACACAGGAGAACATTTAGACCCTCCTACCCTGCAACAACGTCTGCAAGTTTGCTTAGACCACTTAGATTTTTCTATTCGTTGGAAAGGAAACCACGGCGGTATAGTAGAAATGAGACGCCATTATGCGAATTACTTCCGCGGAATGGATCATTTCAAACCTTTCAGAACGCGTTTAGTGACGACCTATGACTTTGAGGAAATCAAAGGCATACTAAACGAAATCTCAGCTCATTACGCTGGAGAACCTTTACACGCCTAATGGAAAACAAACAAAAATCCCCTGTAGTACTAGTCATTTTAGCCTTTGTCGCGCTTTCGTTAATTTGGGGTAGTTCTTTCATTTTAGTCAAGAAAAGTTTAGCCTACTACAGCTCACCGCAAGTGGGTGCTCTGCGGATATTTGCAGCCTTCATCTTCTTTATCCCGGTATTCTTAAAACAAAGACACGAGGTCAAAAAGGAGCATTGGAAAAGCTTTCTTTTAGCAGGTTTAACGGGGAATCTATTACCCTCAATCTTGTTTTCCATCGCTGGAAAGCATTTAACATCCGCCTTGTCTGGAATGCTGAATGCCTTTACTCCACTTTTTACCTTGATCGTCGGAATTCTTTTGTTTAAACAAGGTTTTCACTGGCGCCAAATGCTAGGTATATTCCTGGGCATCGCCGGTTGTTTCGGCTTAATCGTAGGTGGTGAAGGTTTTCAGCTAGATTTTAACTACCACGCGCTTTGGGTGGTGTTAGCCACCTTCTTGTATGGCATCAATTTGCACATCATCAAGACGAAATTTTCTGGATTAAACCCCTTTACCTCTACCTCAGGCATTTTTATGGCGATCGGGCCTTTGTCGTTAATTCTGTTAGCCTCCACCGGATTTTTTGCTCAGAAAATAGCCTGGTGGCCATTTTTAGCGGCATGCTCCCTAGGTGTTTTCGGATCTGCAATCGCGATGGTTTTATTTAACCAATTGATCAAATGGACAAATGCCATTGTCGCTAGTTCTGTGACCTACATCATCCCCATCGTAGCTGTGGGCTGGGGCGTTTTTGATGGCGAACAAGTATACCTTTCACAAGTCATTGCGATGATTGTCTTGTTAATCGGTGTATACGAAATCAACCGATCAAAGGCTTGATTTTGACTCGATAATGGGTCCACGTTCCCCTATTCCGTTCTCGTTGAAAGCTTCTATTTGGAAATAATAGGTCTTACCACGGTCCATCGATTTGAAATAATATTCATTACTTCCGAAAACCTGCACCGAAGTATACATTTTATCTGGAGCAATGCCAGAATAGATAACATAACCAGTCGCATTCGGTTTATGGCCCCATTTTAACCAAGCACTCCGCGAATCGTGTTCACCGCGTAACACTAATAAATCCTTAACGACTCCCGGTTTTTCACCATGTCCAAAACCAAAGGCTCGAATACCAGAAATCGCAAATTTACCCGCCGCCATATGGTGATTTACCAGCTTTAGGTAACGAACTTCCACTGGCTTTTTCAACTCGACATAATCATGAGGTACATCAGTTTTATTCGCAGACTTATCGATAATCAACTCCCATTTCTGGCCATCCTTGCTACCTAACACTTGGTACTGGTGGTAAATACCATTGATCTTTCCAAGGAAACTCGAATCAACATCCTGGTCTGCATAATTTATCTGCAAAGCTTTCAGCGTGGAAACCTCCCCTAAATCCGTCTCAATCCACTCCCCTTTCTTTGAAGAGGCCGCAGACCAATAGGTCTTCATTTGCTCATCCACGGCATAATTCGCAGAATAACCCGGCAAACTGGATGATACGCGCACCGGTTTATTGTAATTCAACAGCATCCATCCTGTAAATAATTCGGAGGGCTGATCCACTTTTTTCGTAGGCATATAGTGCGGATAATCCCCATAGGCCGTATTAGTGAACATAATCCCATCTTTATCAAAATAAGTAGGCCAAAGTCCTAGCCGACGCTCAAAACTATTCTTTACCGCAATCGTAATCGTTGTCACATGCCACCAATTGCCATATTGTCCTTCAAAAGTAGCCCCGTGACCCGCACCGCGTGTAAATCCACCCGGTTTGAACGAAAACGGATTATGCGCTTGATAGGTAAATGGTCCCATCGGATGATCCGAGGTGTAAACCCCATCCCCATAAGCGGAGAATTCTGTACCTGGAGCCCCATATTGCAAATAATACTTGCCCTTGTATTTATTCATCCAAGCCCCCTCCATAAAGGGTTTCAAGAAGGTATTGTCTTGGTATTCCCCAAAACGTTCCCAACCATGCAATTCATCGTTCAACTTAATCAAATCCTTGCGCTCCCCAATCGGTTGCAAGGTCTTGCGATCGATTTCCTGTCCATACATCGGGTAGAAATTACTCGATCCATGGTACAAATACAGTCGGTTATCATCATCTAAAAAGAAAGCAGGATCCCAGGCTCCAGCTGTAAAGGCATGCACGGCCTCTTTCCAAGTGTCTGTTTCAGGTTTTTGGGAATACCAAAGTGTGAAATCCTTCGCATAGGTAGAACCTATCACTAACAAACTATCCCCTAAAACAATAGTCGCCGGAGCACATAGTTCATCATATACTTTGTGGTAAGGCTGTAAAAATCGACGAGAGACAAAATTCCATTTCAGCATATCCGAACTCCACCAATAACCCCATTGATTCGTCGAAAACAAGTAATATTTGTCTTTAAAATAGGAAATAACGGGATCTGCTGTCGCCCGGTGACGCCCTTGTTCTGAAAAATTAGGGATGGGGGTAAATCCGTAATCCAAATTCATCGGATTGCAATAGGTCGATGTAGTTTGTGCTCTCAGACTAAAAGATAAAATAAAAAGCAGCAATGCTGGAACAATTTTCATAGTTTTGAAGTCATATAAGTGCTAGAATTAACTAGCTAATTTATGAGCAAAGTAAATACATTTCAGGGAATTATTTGGGCCGTAGTGTTGATCTCCCTGTGGAGCGCGAATTTAGCCTATTGGATTAATGCTGATTTCAGCTGGTCAGATCCTTGGATTTATATCGCCATTTTGTTTCAAACCCATTTGTATACCGGCTTATTTATCACCTCTCACGATGCCATTCATGGGGTAGTTTATGCAGAAAATCCTCGTCTAAATCACGCCATCGGCCGTTTCTGTACGATTCTTTTTGCCTTTAACGATTACAGCACTTTGCGATCAAAGCACCACCTGCACCACGCTCATGTAAACACAGAGGGTGACCCAGATGTACATCAAGGTCCTTTTTTATTCTGGTGGTTCAAATTTATATGGCAATATGTTACTTGGAAACAAGTGCTGGCGATGGCGATTACCTATAATATTTTGAAAATCTGGTTTCCCATGTGGAATTTGATTCTGTTTTGGGAACTGCCAGCGATCTTGAGTACGCTACAACTATTTATATTCGGAACGTATCTGCCGCACCGAGGAGAGCATGCCCCAGAAAACAAACAGCAATCCAGAAGTCAAGGTAAAAACCACGTGTGGGCGTTTATTTCCTGCTACTTTTTTGGCTATCATTATGAACACCATGCTCATCCCTATTTGCCCTGGTATAAATTACCTAAAGCGAAGGACGAAAGCCTTGCCTAGACCTAGATTTTTTCTAAATTTGCATCGCACAAAATCGACATAAACGAGCTCCTCATGAAAGAACCTAAATACAAACGCATTTTATTGAAACTTTCAGGCGAATCTCTTTCGACAGATGGAGAAGTGATTGATCCTAACATTCTAGGTCAATATGCAGCTGAGATTAAAAAAGTGCATGATTTAGGCGTTGAAGTAGCTATTGTTATTGGCGGAGGAAATATTTTCCGCGGCGCAAGCGCAGCAAAAGCAGGCATAGACCGAGTTCAAGGTGATTATATGGGCATGTTAGCGACCGTAATTAACGGAATGGCGGTACAGGCCTCTTTGGAAAAACAAGGATTGTATACGCGCATGATGACAGCCATCAAAGTAGAAGCGGTTTGCGAACCCTTCATCCGTCGCCGTGCCATGCGTCACTTAGAGAAAGGTCGTATCGTGATCTTTGGTGCAGGAACCGGTAACCCGTATTTCACGACGGATTCTACTGCCTCCCTACGTGCGATTGAAATCGAAGCAGATGTGGTGTTAAAAGGCACCCGGGTAGATGGTGTTTACACTGCTGACCCAGAAAAAGATGCCTCCGCAACGCGCTATGCAAACTTGAGTTTCGCTGAAGCTATCTCGAAAGGTTTAAAAATTATGGATACCACGGCATTCACCTTATGCCAAGAAAATAACGTTCCCATCATCGTGTTTGACATGAATAAAGAAGGGAATTTAGCCGCCTTAGTATCGGGTGAGGATGTTGGAACCTTAATTAGTTAATTGATAAAATGGAAGAAATCGAATTCTATATTGACGCAGCTGTCGAAACCATGGATGGTGCGATCAAACACTTAAACATTGAATTATCCAAGATTAGAGCAGGAAAAGCTAGCCCATCCATGCTGGATGGTTTAACTATCGATTATTATGGTATGCAAACACCTATTTCAGGTGCTGCATCCATTACAACTCCAGATGCGCGTACGATTGCTATTAAGCCTTTTGAAAAAGGAATCTTCGCAGAAATCGAGAAGTCTATTCGTAATTCAAGTTTGGGATTAAATCCGATGAATGATGGTGAAATCATTCGTTTGTCGATTCCTCCTTTAACAGAGGACCGTCGCCGTGATTTAGTTAAGCGTTGTAAGCAAGAAATCGAAGTAGCTAAGATAAATATCCGCAATGCGCGTCAAGACGGAAACAACAGCATCAAGAAGTTAAAAGGTGATGGTGTATCTGAAGATGCGATTAAAGAGGCAGAAGATAAGATCCAAAAGAAAACAGATGCCTACATCGCTAAGATCGACCAGATCTTTACCGAAAAGGAAAAAGACATCATGTCAGTATAAATGGAAAGCCTCGAAATTCGAGGCTTTTTTTATTCACTCAATCCTTGTGCATACCCTATTTCAAGCATTCTGCGAATATCCATCTTAGTGAAATGCTGAATGTCGATGCTCAAAGGTTGATTAGGTCGAATTATCTTTAATTTGACCTCCGAGCGTTGCACCCGAAGATCCGCATTCAAAATCTCATTCACCGCGATATCCATTACCCGATCCACTAAAGCCAAAAGATCCCCGGAATCGAAATCCCCTCCCTCGATCATCTCGGTATGACAAGCGATAACAACTACCTCTGTTGCACCATCCTGAATGGCTTTTTGCAAGGGCGCCACGTCACGCAAACCACCATCTAGATAAGATTTTCGCTTCTCCCCATTAATCGTCACCACCGGCATTAAAATCGGAACCGCAGAGGATGCCAACAGATACTCTTGAAAGTTCTCAAAACTAGGATCCACATAATGCATGGCTCCATCTAAGACATTAACAGCACCTACTTTCAAGCCAACAGGACTCGCACTAAGGTTTCTGTTTTGTAAAACATCCTGCAACAAATCGCGCAAAGGACTGGTATCCACTAAGCCTTTAAATTTTTTAGTTAATGCGGACCACCCTAATTCAAACAAATTGAAGGGTTTAGACAAACTCTCAGGATGCGTAATGCGAAGCTCCCAGAAGTCCCACAAATCTTGCGCTGCTTGTGGATAAGAAATAGGCAGATGAGCATTCGCTTGCTGGCCAAATTGGTTGACTAAATAGGCCGCATTTAAACTCCCTGCAGAAACTCCATAAATGGCATCAGGCTGATATCCCTTTTCAAAAAGCGCTTTGATAACACCCGCTTGAAAGGCTCCTTTGACGGAACCACCGGCTAAGACTAAAATCTGACTCATAATACCTGTTTATCCACAATTCTGATTAAATTTACGCAATTTACTGATTCAATCAACCCCCATGCCTTACTCCATCGCTTCCATTCAAGCACCCATCGATGATTCGATGAAAGCCTTCGAAGGGAAGTTCAAGACTTTCATGAAGACAAAAGTGATGTTGCTTGACACCATCATGCATTACATTGTCCAAAGAAAGGGAAAGCAAATGCGTCCCATGTTCGTTTTTTTAACAGCAGGATGTGTAGGAGAAATTACCGAAAAAACCTTTCGAGGGGCAGCCTTAATTGAATTATTGCACACAGCCACACTTGTTCACGACGATGTTGTAGATGACTCGAATTATAGACGCGGGTTTTTCTCCATTAATGCGATTTGGAAAAATAAGATTGCCGTTTTAGTAGGCGATTATTTACTCTCTAAAGGGTTATTGCTTTCTGTAGAACACGAAGACTTCGATCTTTTGAAATCAGTTTCCACAGCGGTTCGGGAGATGTCAGAGGGCGAATTATTACAAATTGAGAAAGCAAGAAAACTAGACATCACAGAAGATGTTTATTTCGATATCATTACGAAGAAAACGGCCACTTTGATTGCAGCTTGCTGTGCTGTCGGATTTCAATCGGCTGGCGCTGATGCAGAAATGGTAGAAAAAGCACGCTTGTTCGGAGAAAAAGTAGGGATAGCGTTCCAAATCAAGGATGACCTTTTTGATTATGGGGATGCGGAGATTGGAAAACCTTTGGGAATCGACATCAAAGAGAAAAAGATGACATTGCCGCTGATTTATGCGTTACAAAATACTGACAGCTCGAATAAAAAATACATTATTCAACTGATCAAAAAAGAATCAGAGGATTCCAATAAAGTGCGAGAGGTCATCCAATTCGTTAAATCAACCGGAGGCCTAGCCTATGCCAATCAGAAAATGAATGAAATCGCGGAAGAAGCGAGAGCCATCTTAGCCACCTTCCCAGAATCTGAGTATAGAAACTCATTAGGCGATCTAATCAGCTACACCATCGAAAGAGATAAATAGGCGAATGCGCCTTATGATTAAGTCAAAAAAAAAGGAACCCATAACAGGTTCCTTTTTCTATTTACTAGGCTTTAGATTAACGTGGGCCGCCACCTCCGAAGCCGCCTCCGCCGCCACCCATACGCATGCCTGGCATACCCATCGGTTGAACTGGCGCTGCTGGTGCATCACCACTATCGCCTTTTGTATCATCGTTATTCACTGATTTCTTCTTCTTGGTAGGTCCAAAACTCATTTTTCCTATGCGGTAAGAGAAGTTGATTTTAAAGTTCATGTTACGCAACGTATTCTCACTTTTAGAGTTGATCACTGGCGTTTGCGTTTCACTGCGAATAATAAATCCATTAGGAGTCAAGAAGTTCTCTGCTCCAAAACCGATACTTCCCTTCTTGTTTTTGAAGTCTTTCTTTAAGCTCAAGCTATAGATTCCAAAACCACCTTGAGAACCTTGTAATTGCACTTGATTCACACGATAGAAGGAGAAGATTTGCGCTCCCCAACCATTACCGATGTTGTAGTTACCATAAACACGGAAGTTGGATTGAAGACCTTGATTCTTCGCATTTAACAAAGGATCTAGCACGTTATTAGCTAAGACCAAATAAGATAAGTCTCCGCCACCACCAATCATCAACTTATTAGAAAGGTTAATATTTAAATTAACATTCATCCCGTACGCATCCTCATTTCCAATATTTTGAGACGTAGTTTTAACGGTATCCCCTCTTACTTCTCTGATTTGGTTAATCGCACCGGTAGTGTTTCTAACAAAGAATGAAGTAGAAATATAAGTCTGCTTTATGAACTTACTGTATGATACCTCATAGTTGTTTGTAAACTCAGGAGCTAAAGTTGGATTACCCACCGAAATATTTAATGGGTTAGTCGCATTCACGTTTGGATTCAAATTCTGAATTCCTGGACGTTGAAGACGACGGTTATAGCTGAATCTCCAAGTCCCTGATTTAAAGGTCTTAGACATATTAAAACTCGGTACTAAAACACCATAAGGAGGAATCACCGTATTTTGACCTTCTTTCTTTAAGAAACTAGCTGAAATGTCCGTATACTCATAACGTGCACCTGCCTTAATACTCCACTTATTTTTAGTCGTTAAAGTATAAGAACCATAGGTACTCCAGATATTCTGAAGGTAATCAAATACGTTACTTGGAAGAATCGCTGTGTTTACCTCTCTGTAAATTCTATCAGCACCTGCTATAAACGATTGGTAATCTGAGGTCACATTTCTCGTAATTCCTTTTGCCCCAAACTCTATCATTTGATTTTTTAATATTGGAGTCTGGTAGTCCATTTGGAATGTAGCTTCCTCATTGTAGGAAGTATTCTCATTCTTAATCGAACTCATGATCTCACTCATCGTAGAACGAGGATTCATGATCAAGTTATAGAAATCATTTGCCCGATTATTACGGCTATACATCGTCAAAATAGAGAATTCACGTTGTGCTTTGGCAAAAGTCTTCGTGTAATCAATATTAATATCCACGTTCGCTGAATTATCTAATGAGTTCGTGTTTCGAATGGATGAAACAACGCCATTTCTAATTTGAGTCAATCCATCTTGCCAGTTATTTCCATTACGTAATCCAAAACGTGAGCTAGCCGTAATCGAGTTATATTTATTGATGTCCCAATCAAAACCTAATTGGTAATTTCCAAATATACCTTCACGTCTTGTTTCCGCAGTCTGGAAGTTGCGCGTCTCTAACCCATTGTTTTGTGTAATCTGTGTACTTTCAAACTTACCATTTACATTGTACTCAGAACGACCAAATCCACCCAAGGACATTCCCCAGTTTTTGTTTCTAAAGTTTCCGTTTAAAGACAAATTAGATCCTCGCACACCGGCAGACGAATCAAATGATAGGGTTAAACCTTGTAATGTATTTTTCTTAGTCACGATATTGATGATACCTGCTGAACCCTCTGCATCATATCTAGCTGAAGGGGAAGTAATTACTTCTACCGTCTTAATCATGTCTGCTGGGATTTGACGAAGTGCATCAGCAATGCTAGCTGCCATAATTGTCGATGGCTTGTTATTGATCAATACTTTCACACTTGTAGAACCACGTAAGGATGGATTACCATCTAAATCCACAGAAAGCATAGGTACTTTTTTCAAAACATCCGTTGCATCGCCCCCTCGGTTAGTAGCATCTTTTTCCGCATTGTAAACGGTACGATCGACACGCTCTTCGATTAAAGCACGTTGTCCTTCCACCGTTACTTCAGAAAGCATTTTAGAACTTTGAAGTAACTTGATAACGCCTAAATCTTGGTCATCATTTTTTTCTGAAACACTCACAAAGAGTGTCTTGGTCTCATAACCGATGAAGGAAACGACAATTTTGTAGGATCCTACAGCTACTTTGTTCAAGGTAAATTTACCCTGAGCGTCTGCAACGGTTCCATCTACTGGCTTGTTTGTTTTAGAATTAATCAATGCCAAAGTAGCAAATTCTACTGGCTTGGAATCGGTCGAATCCAATAAGAATCCAATAATTTTTGCACTCCCTTTTGATGCTGCTTGTGCAGTACCAGGAATGACTGTTTCTTTCTTAGGCGCTGCACCAAAGCCACCAAATCCTCCCGGAATTTGTGAAATTGCGGAGAAAGATAGGCTCATCAGGGCGAATAGCGTGATAATTTGTTTCATTGTCTGTTGTTTAAAATCGTATTTAACGAATGCAAAATTTGTACATTCTATTTAAAGGCCTTCTTTTTTGCGACCAAAAAGGGTAATTTGTAGTCCAATATGATGTTTGAACTCCATACACCTAGACTTACTTTAATCCCATTGAGCCACCAGCATTTGTTGGTTTGGCATCAATTGGGGCGCAAAGATCTAGAAAAAATCCTAAACCTTCAACCTAATCCTTGGAAATTAGAATTGTTTTATGAGCAAGAAACCCAACAAGCATTGAGCAATTATTGGATTCCACAAACGGCTAAATTCCCTTTGGACTATTATTGGTACACAAGTTGGGAAATAATTTTAAAGGACTCGTCCTGCTCTGTGGGGGGAATTGGATTTGCGGGATTGCCAGACGATGAAGGAACCACGGAAATAGGCTATGCACTCGATGAGAAATTCCGTGGAAAGGGAATTGCCACCGAAGCGGTTCAGGTTTTAAGCGAATGGGCATTTAAGGATACTGGCTTGCAGATTGTCCGAGCAGAAACACCGGTAGATAATGTAGGATCGCAACGGGTTTTGGAAAAAAACAACTTCCAAAAAACCGGGGAGAAAACACTCGCACTTGAAAACCCAATGCAAGTTTTCACATGGGAACGCCTTCGTTACTAATCTTTTGAGTAATTTTACTGAATTGTCAATGTTAGACAGCCCACCCTATGCAAAATTTTACTTCCGTAAAGGACGCCTACAATATTCAAAACTTAGTCAATGAGGCTTTGTTAATGAAGAAAACACCTTATGCAGATAAGCATATTGGGAAAAATCGCACACTCGGTTTACTCTTCTTCAACTCAAGTCTTCGGACGCGTCTTTCCACCCAAAAAGCTGCTCAAAACCTCGGAATGGAGGTCATGATCATGAATGTAGGGGCAGATTCGTGGCAATTAGAAATGAACGAAGGGGTTGTCATGAATGGCGATAAGGCAGAGCACATCGCTGAGGCAGCTGCTGTAGTCGGGACTTATTGTGATATCGTGGGTGTACGGAGCTTTCCGGGGCTAGTAGACCGGGAATTAGATTACAGCGAGCAGGTTTTAAATCAATTTATAAAATATACTGGTCGCCCCATTGTTAGCTTGGAATCGGCTACTCGCCATCCATTGCAATCATTAACGGACTTAATTACGATTAATGAATATAAGAAAGTGGACCGCCCTAAGGTAGTTTTGACCTGGGCCCCCCATGTGAAAGCATTACCTCAATGTGTTCCTAATTCTTTCGCGGAATGGATGAACCATGCGGACGTTGATTTCACGATTGCACACCCGAAAGGTTATGAATTAGCCCCTGAATTCGCAGGAAATGCAAAGATTTGCTATGATCCTAAGGAAGCATACGAGGGCGCGGATTTTATCTATGCCAAAAACTGGTCATCCTACAAGGACTATGGAAAAATACTTTCTTCTGATCCCACTTGGATGGTGGATGCGGCGAAAATGAGCCTGACTAACAACGCGAAATTCATGCATTGCCTTCCCGTTAGACGAAATTTAGTAGTAGCAGACGAAGTCATTGATTCAGCTAATTCCATCGTAATTCAGCAAGCGGGTAACCGGGTTTGGGCGGCGCAAGCCGTATTAAAAGAGATGATTTTAACCCTCATGAGAACGGAAAGCCCGTATTTATTCTAATGTCAACTAAAAAATCCCTTCAAGTAGTTAAAATAGGCGGAAATGTCATCGACAATCCCTCTGCCCTAGCTAGCTTTCTGAAGGATTTTGCGACTTTAAGTGGCCCTAAATTACTGGTTCACGGAGGTGGCAAGATTGCCACCCAAATGGCCGCTTCCATGGGTATTGAGAGCCAAATGATCGAGGGTAGACGGGTAACAGATGAGCAAACACTTCGAATAGTAACGATGGTATATGCGGGGTGGATAAATAAATCGATTGTAGCCGAATTACAACGTGTTTCATGTAATGCATTAGGACTTACTGGACCAGATGGGCAAATCGTGCTTTCAAAAAAAAGAGCATCTACACCGATTGATTATGGTTTTGTGGGGGATATCGTTTCAGTAAATGCAGCTTCATTAGCCGGTTTAATAGCGGCTGGATTTTCACCCGTTTTTGCTCCTATTACGGCTGATGCTTCGGGTCAATTATTAAATACGAATGCAGATACGATGGCTCAGGCTTTGGCCATAGCCCTCAGTTCGACTTTTGATGTTACCTTAACGTATTGCTTTGAGAAAAAAGGCGTTTTAATGGATCCTGATGACGATAATTCGGTGATAAGTTCCATCAATCCAGCCTCATTTATCGACTTAAAAGAAAAAGGAATCGTCTCCGCGGGGATGATCCCAAAATTAGAGAATGCCCTAAAGGCCATCTCAGAAGGCGTTTCAGTGGTGAGGTTATGTCACGCAGATAACCTGCGGAAAAACGATATTGGAACAAAAATTAGTGCCTAATATGTACCAGGAAAGTCAATTTCTAGACGCAAAACAACTATTAGCTCAGCTAATTGCTTGCCCCTCATTAAGTAAGGAGGAGCAAGGGACGGCGCAGATTTTGGTGGACTTTTTCGAGGCAAAAGGGATACATTCAAATCGTTTAGGAAATAATGTATGGGCTAGCAATTTGCATTTTGATGCGTCTAAACCCACGATTCTATTGAATTCACACCATGATACCGTGAAAGCCAATTCCTCTTGGACCTTTGATCCGTTACAAGCGACAGAGCAAGATGGCAAACTGATCGGTTTAGGATCGAATGATGCTGGGGCTAGTTTAGTTTGTTTGATTTCGACCTTTGTGTCTTTCTATGCAGAAGAGAATCTAGGATTCAACTTGGTGGTAGCTGCCACCGCCGAAGAGGAAATCTCTGGAACGGGTGGAATTGAGGCACTTTTGAAATCAGGTGATTTACCACCTATCGATTTTGCGATCGTGGGCGAGCCGACGGATTGTGCCTTGGCAATTGCAGAGAAAGGATTGATGGTCATCGATGCAAAAGTCAAAGGTATCGCGGGCCACGCGGCGAGAAACGAGGGGGTGAATGCCATATATTTGGCTTTGGAGGATATCCAAAACATCCAAAATCATTCATTTGCTAAGGTTTCTGATTTAGTAGGACCTGTAAAAACAACCGTAACCGTGATTAACGCGGGAAAACAACACAATGTAGTTCCTGATTCCTGCGACTACGTGATTGATTGCCGGGTGAATGAATGCTATTCCTTAGAAGAAGTCCTAGCTGAATTAAAAACGATTGTTCAAGCAGAATTAACACCTCGGTCGATGCGTTTAAACTCTAGTAGAATGGAGGAAACACACCCGCTGGTGCAGGCAGCGAAAGGCCTAGGAATACCCATTTTCGGCTCCCCTACCCTTTCTGATCAAGCTTTATTAACGATACCTTCAGCGAAAATCGGCCCGGGACATTCCGGCAGATCGCATACAGCAGACGAATATATTTTCTTGGATGAGCTGAAACAGGGAATCCAAACTTATCAAAATCTATTACTCCACCTAAGCATTTAAGATTGTGGCAAAACTTTGGCAAAAAGAAAATCAGACGACAGACGCTAAAATCGAGAAATTCACGATCGGGAACGACCCTGTGTATGACTTGCAATTAGCGCGCTATGATGTGCTGGGTTCCCTGGCTCACATCACGATGTTAGAAAAGGTAGGGCTTTTAGGTGCTGAGGAATTAGGTCCTCTTTGCGCTGAATTAAAGGTTATTTATGCCCAAATCGAAGCCGGCGATTTCGTTATCGAAGACGGAATGGAAGATGTTCACTCCCAAATCGAGTATCTTTTAACTCAGAAACTAGGTGATCAAGGCAAGAAAATTCATGCAGGACGTTCCAGAAACGACCAGGTTCTAGTGGATTTGAAATTGTTTATGCGTGCTGAAATCCAGCAGATCGCTGAATCAGTGGAACGTTTATTCGATTTATTACTCGCAAAAAGCGAAGCCCATAAAAACGATTTATTACCTGGCTACACTCACTTGCAGATTGCGATGCCGTCCTCTTTTGGACTTTGGTTCGGAGCCTATGCAGAGAGCCTGGTAGAGGATATTGAATTATTAGAGGCCGCCTTCCGTCTGGCGAACAAGAATCCATTGGGTTCTGGCGCGGGATATGGATCGTCCTTTCCTTTGGATAGAAAATACACTACCGAATTATTAGGCTTCGAATCGCCTCATGTGAACGTAGTCAATGCCCAATTATCGCGTGGAAAAACCGAATTATTTGTCTTAACCGCCATCGCGCAGATCGCTACGACGCTAAGCAAATTAGCGATGGATGTATGCTTATACAATTCCCAAAACTTCGGTTTCATCGAACTCCCTAGCTCCTTAACAACAGGTAGCTCGATCATGCCACACAAAAAGAATCCTGACGTTGCTGAATTGCTCAGAGGAAAAGCCAATAAATTAAAGGCCTTGCCTAACCAGTTGCAATTATTGACTAGCAATTTACCTTCCGGCTATCACCGTGAATTCCAATTAACGAAGGAATTATTGATGCCTGCTATCGAGGAAATTTTAGACAGTTTAGAGATCACGCATTATATGGTTAGCCAGATGAAAGTGAAGAAAAACCTCTTAAATGACTCAAAATACGATTTACTATTCTCTGTAGAGGAGGTCAATAAATTAGTCGTTCAAGGTGTTCCGTTTAGAGAGGCCTACCAAATTGTAGGTAAAAAGATCGAAGACGGCGCATTCGACGGAAGCACGCGCGACATTAATCATACACATTTAGGAAGTATTGGTAATTTAGGTTTGGCAGAAATTCAAGACCAAAAAGAAATTGCTTGGAAGCGTTTTGGCTTTGAAAAAGTAAACAAGGCTATCGCTGCATTAATTTCTTAATATACTTACCCAGAATATCGAATTCTAAGTTCACGCGATCACCTATTTTCAGTTGATGAAAAACGGTGTGTTCGAAGGTGTAGGGTATAATACAAACGGTGAAAGAGTCATCTTGCGAATCTACCACCGTTAAACTAGTCCCATTCACACAAATCGAACCCTTTTCTACGGTCACGTGACCACTACTTGCGGGATAAGTAAATCGGTACTCCCAGCTTCCTTGCTGATCCTTGATTTCCGTACAAACTCCCGTTAAATCCACGTGGCCTTGGACAATGTGCCCATCAAAGCGAGCATTCGCGGCCATGCAGCGTTCCAGATTCACTTTTTGGCCTATTGCAACATCGCCTATATTCGTCTTTTGTAAAGTCTCATCAATAGCCGTTACGCGGTATTGATCGCCTAGAATTTCTACCACCGTCAAACAGACACCATTGTGCGCGAGCGATTGATCCACCTTTAATTCCTGTGTAAAGGGTGATTTAAACCAAAACTCTACGTTCGTTCCTTTTGCTTCTTTCCTTACTAGCGATCCCATCGCCTCCACAATACCTGTAAACATCTGAATAATTTGCTAATTTTACGATTCCAAAATTACACCCATTCCGATGAAATTCAATAAATGGCTTCTCTTTCTGATTCCTGTTATCGCATTACTTGCCTATTACAGTATACCCACTACAAAACCAGTAGACGAAACGGGAGCAGATGTGGCTAAAATCCGAAGCGATAAGGATGAAAACTTTCGAAACTCGGACGAATCCCCTATCAAAGATAAAGCATCGTTCAAGGGCCTAAATTACTATTCCTTTAACAAGGATTACATTATAGACTTCGCGTTAGAAAAAGCAGAAAAAACGGAAACGGTCGATATAAAAATGACCGATGGAACAACGGAGAAATTGATATTATTCGGAAAAATTAAAGGGGCGTTCAAAGATTTTACCATTACTTTAACAATTTACCAACGAGAGAACGGGGACTTCTTCTTGCCGTTTAAAGACAAAACCGCCCCCACAGAAACCTATGGAGGCGGACGCTATCTAGATTTACCCCTAAAAAATGCAAAAAACAATCAATTACGGGTGGACTTTAATCTCGCCTATAATCCTTTTTGTGCTTACAACGAAGATTTTGCCTGTCCAATTCCCCCTGCAGAAAACACCCTCCCGATTCGCATCGAGGCAGGTGAAAAACTTTTTAATTAACCTGGTGTAGCGACGCCGCACCAGAAAGATCCTTCTTGATCAACGGACTTCCTTTGTATTTCACATGAGACGCACCAGAGGCATCTACTTGTAAAGATTTCTGAACATGCAATTGCGCGTTACTAGCACCTGAGGCTTCCACATCTACATTACGAGATAAAAATTCCAATGCTTTTAAGCTACTAGCTCCGGAGGCATCTACCTTTAAATAATCAGATTGACCACTCATTTTAAAGTCTGATGCACCGCTTAATTCTACGCGTAATTTATCGGTTCTTAGTCCCTCAGCTGCTCCTTTTGCAGCCCCAGAGAATAGTAAACGCATTTCCTCTTCATTAGTAAAACCTTGTAAATCAACTTTACAAGCACCCGTAAATTCTCCACTTTCAAGTCGAGGAAGGGTAATATTAACGACTACTTTAGATCGATTATTATTCCAACCCCAGTTCCAGGTTGACTCATAACCAATCTGTAATTTCCCAGCAGAGGAAGTAACCTCTACATCTTCCAAATCTTTTTCACGTCCCGTAATAGAAACGGCATAGGCATTCCCTTTGTGAACATGCACTTCGAAGGCACTACCTAACTCGATGGATTTGAAATTAGCTACTTTGAATTTTTTAGTGATTACGGCAGGATCTGCGAATACACTAAATGCGACTAAAAAGGCGGCGAATAAAGACGTTATTTTTTTCATAAGTTTAAAAATTTGTTGCAAGATGCTTTTCGTACAAAAAAGGTTGCATGTTATTTTAGTTCACTCCACTTATAAGATACCCCACTCCCTATTTTATTCGAGAATTTCGAACTATTAAATTTCTTTCCTTGGACAAATTTAGAGGCATTTAGCTCTGCTTTGGCATATTTATCAAGAGAGACAAAAGCTTTTTCAACGCCGAACTCTGTGGCAATTAATTCGCCAGAATCATATATAGCGGCATTTAACTGAGCTCCCCCACCCTTCAAAGTAAGGCTATGAAAACCGCGTAAAATAACATCCATTTTAGACGTCGTAAATCCCTCTATTTCTGTGCTTGCACTTCCTCCTAATTCTACATTAGTCAATTCAGGTACGACGATCTCCACCTGAATTCCAGATTGAATTTTATCTAATACCAACACATTGTTCTCTACGTGTGCTGAACTTTCTAAGGCTTCATTTCCTTTGTAAGTAATCTTAGGAAGGTCACCACGTGTGATTTTGATTTGTGAAGACTCCGTATTTAACCCTTTGATGGAGGTGAAATTTTGCAAGTCTTTTGTAATGGTGAAACCCACTTTTTCATCAGAGAAGTCTTCGTTTTTCGATTCTTCATCCGAATGCGGTGTTCTATTCAAACAAACTAAGCCCTTATCTGCTGAGAATGTCCATAAAGAACCAACGAATAAATCTTGGCCTTCTTCGTGGAAATACCCCCCTTCTAACACATTACCCATGTAACGGGCAAAGTCACGGGTCATGCTGAAGGATTTACCGTAAGGAATCATGATTTTAACTTTGAGACGTTGCGCTCTAAATCGGGCATCTGATAGACCAAAATGGGTATCAAAACGTAAGTCTTTCCCTTTCTGAACAAAGCTATACTGAATCTTTTTTGAATTCATTTCCGCCTCTTTACGCGTCATACCTTGCGATTTAGCATAGGTAATTACCTGAATAGTCTTCCCATCATAGCCTTCAATTTCAATATTTGCGCGATTAAAGTTCACCTCATTAAAATCAAAATTATCTTCTTCATCTTGCTCGAAATCAAAGGTAAAATCTTCCACCTTTTCGCCTAACATCATCTGCCAGATCGTCTCATTATCTTTTTTATCGATGTCTAACACATAAGTTGTCGAATCTGAAACTGCTATATCTTTTACTTGATTATAAGAAGCGGAACGTTGGAAATTACGACTGTAGAAAGCCCCCGCAGCGAATAATCCCACCCAACCCACAATCACCATTGTCGTTGAAGCAATCTTATAGGTCTTATTATAGAATTTACGATTCGCTAACAAGGAGACACCTGCAATAGCAATTGAAACGAAGACAGGTAAAAGGGCCAAAACCAAGGAAGGAACCGTCCAAATAGGCAAATCTTTCGCAATTAAATAAAGAGGCAATGGTCCCATATGAACGAATTGCCCTTGATCAATACCTGTGAAACCGAAGGTACACAAGACCACTAAAGCAACAATAAAGGCGATCGCTAAGATCAATAAAACGATTCCAACGAAGATTTGGACGATCCAACGAATGATATTCAATGGTCCTTTTAAGGCAGAGAAAACTGTCGCAGCGATACGGAATGGGAACAATAGCACTTTTGTAATGGTCTTCTCTTCCTTCTGATTAGGCTGAATACTCTTTTTTATATTATTCTCAATATTCTCTAACGTAATAGGCTCACCCGTCATCTCCATCTTATCCTTCATCGTTTTAGCCTCTGGCGTAATGACTAAAATAACAAGGTAAGCAATGACTCCTGAACCAAATATACCTACCGATAAAACGGCCAAAACACGCAATAACCCCACATCCCAGCCCGTATACGCCGCGATACCCGCCATTACTCCGCCAATGACTTTTTTCTCTGGATCACGGTAAAACTTGCGATATGATTTATCATCATCCGGATTCATTTCTCCTGGAATGGCTGCCCATAGGATAATATAGGCCCAAAAAACAATATTAGCCCCCTGAAAAATAGGGAAGCTTGCACTCATCAAGGCTAATAAAAGCAAACGAACCCAGATAGGATCCACTTGAAAATAACGCGCAATTCCAGCCGCTACTCCTCCTAATTGCTTGCGGGTGATGTCACGACGGAAAACTTTAGGGCCGTCCTCTGATTTAGGTGCAGTATAGCCTTCCTTCTTGTCTTCTTCCTCTTCCACTTGCTTAAAATCAGCAATGGTTCCTAAGGAAGCGATCAAGGCGTCCACGTGCGCTTGAGAGATAGCCTCAGTTTTTTCTGTTTCTCTAATGTTCCAAAACTTTTCTGCTATACTCGATTCAATATCTGCGATAATTTCCTTCGATCCCTCGAATGACGCGAAATACGCATGAATGGATTTTAAGTAAGCATCTAAAGTAGCGTAGGCGTCCTCTTCGATGTGGAAGACAAATCCAGCAATATTAATTGATAAAGTCTTTTTCATATGATTTTTTGGTTAAGCCTGCGGTGAAGCGTTCGAAATTTGATTAACAGATGCTTGCAATTCATCCCAAGTCAAGGACATTTCCGCTAAGAATTCCTGGCCTTTCTCAGTTAGTAAATAATATTTTCTGGGTGGACCAGAGGCTGATTCTACCCAACGGTAATCTAAAAAACCCGCATTTTTTAAACGAGTTAATAAAGGGTATAAGGTCCCTTCGACAACCATAATTTTTGCAGATGTTAATTCGGATAACATGGTAGAGGCATAAACCTCCCCTTGTGAGATAATTTTTAGAATACAGAATTCTAAAATACCTTTCCTCATTTGCACCTTGGCGTTTTCAATATCCATCGGTTTTTAGTTTTTTTTGACAATGCAAATATAGACAAGGTACTTTGCATTGCATAGTACCTTAGAAAATTAATTTGGGAAATTGGATAAACGGTAGGTAATTTGTGATGAACGTACCCTTTTCAGGGTAAGAATTATGAAACTAGTAAAAGATTTTTCCTTGCCTTTAGCCTTTTACAACCGAGATACTTGGTTGAAGGTCGCCTTTTTTGCGGTCAGCGTGGTGATGGCTGGATTCTCCTTGTACTTTACAGACGGACTTGTCAATAAACTAGAGGAGCGGGAAAAACAACAGATTGAATTGTATGCTGAAACGATTCGGTATGCTTTGACGAGTGATAACAACGCAGATATCAATTTCTTTTTTGAACGCATTAAGAAAATCAACGAGAATAATACGATTCCTGTAATTTGGAAAGATGGTTCAGGCCATTTGAATTCCATAAATATTCACATTCCAGAGGATTTAACCACAGAAAAAAAGCAGGAAATATTACAACAAAAGCTGCTTGAAATCACCGCTGAAAACAATAAACCCATCGAAATGGATATGGGTTTCCAAAAAGAATACATCTACTATGGCAATTCTCAACTCTTAAAATTATTGCGCTATTATCCACTTTCACAACTACTTGTGGTTCTGATTGTCGCCTTCTTGGGGTATATTTTTCTATCCTATTCCCGTAGGGCGGAGCAAAATCGAGTGTGGGTAGGTTTAGCTAAAGAAACAGCTCACCAATTAGGGACACCACTTTCTTCCTTGACGGCTTGGGTAGAATTATTGCGGAATGAGCCGCATATTAATCCCGATATCGTAGTCGAGTTATCTAAAGATATTCAGAGGCTAGAAACCATTACCACCCGATTCTCGAATATTGGGTCGACACCTGTCCTTAAATTAGAAGATATTGAATCGGTCATCCAGGCCTTTATTAGTTATTTAAAGATTCGTATTTCGTCCAAAGTGACCATTGAAATTCATTCCTCTTTAGCGGCAAATCAATTAGCTAACATCAATAAATACCTCTTTGAATGGGTGATTGAGAATATTTGTAAAAATGGAGTGGATGCCATGAGTGGGAATGGGTATATGCGGATTGAATTAAAAGAGGGGAAAAATAAAGTGATTCATATTGATATTTCGGATACCGGTAAAGGTATTTTACCTAGTAATACGTCCAAAATCTTCTCCCCCGGCTTTTCTACTAAGAAACGCGGTTGGGGACTAGGGTTAACTTTGGCAAAACGGATCATCGAAAATTACCACCAAGGGAAATTAATCTTGAAATCTACCGAGATTAACAAGGGGTCCACCTTCCGAATTACACTTCCTAAGCCAGAATAGATGACTGATCCTAATATCGTTTTTGGTTCTGCTCTCTGTATTATCGCCATCGGTTATGGGTTAAAAAGCGCGGGATTTATTCAGGAACATGATGGGAAATCGATTTCGAAATTCCTGATGCATACTACGTTTCCTGCCCTAGTTTTCTCCACGATGATACGGGTGAAAATTACGTGGGACCTCATCTACCTTCCCTTGATTGCGATGTTTTTTGGGATGTTTTTATCCTTTACCGCTTTTCATCTATTCAAAAATACGGAACCCGAAAACCGCGGTGTTATGACCGTAGGAAGTGCGGGATTTAATTTAGGAATCTTTGCCTATCCGTTGATTGAAGGAATTTTTGGGATTCAGGGTTTGACCTACGCTATTATGTTTGATTTAGGTAATTCAGTGGTGAACTTCTTCGTGAATTATGGAATGAGTAACTACTTTAGTCGCGGACCTAAAAAAGACAATATAACGGCGCATATTTTCAAACGAATTATTTCACTACCTCCCCTGCAGGCGATGGTCCTCGGTCTTTTGGTAAATATTCTGCACTTGAAATTTCCCGTCTTTGCGCTGGATCTCATTTCTACCATTGCATCAGGCAACAAGCCCATTGTATTATTGCTAATGGGCATTTATTTCAGCGTTCGCCTTTCGAAGAAATCTTATTTCAGGGTTTTTCAAGTATTAAGTTTGCGTTATTTCATGGGTTTTCTAGTAGGAGGGCTCTGTTTCTACTTACTTCCATTTGATTTAGGGTTTCGCAACTTATTATTACTTTGTCTGATTTTGCCTGTGGGAATGACAGTTATCACGTATTCAGACGAGTTAAATTTAAATACACCTCTTGCAGCATCACTTGTCAATATTTCTCTTGTCATCAGTTTTGCAATCATGTGGATTATGGTAAGTGTTTTCCATATGAGCGCGATTTAAACGATTTTTTTGGTAATTTTATGAAACATTGGCTAAGTGAACTAGTTAAGTTCTTATCCAATTCGTTCAAATTATGGTAGTCCCTTACAAGAATCAGTCCAAAGGAAAAAAAGAGCAAGTCGCTGACATGTTCAATTCCATCTCTCACAAATATGATTTCCTGAATCATCTATTAAGTGGCGGGATTGATATTATTTGGCGCAAAAAAGCTATCAAATTATTACAGAATAAGGGAATTAAATCCGTTTTAGATATCGCAACCGGAACTGGGGATTTCGCCATTGAGGCCTTAAAAATTAAGCCAGAAAAAATTGTTGGAATTGATATTTCTGAGGGTATGTTATCCTTTGGAGTGGAAAAAATTAAGAAATTGGGCTTAGATAGCATCATTTCTTTGCAAAAAGGGGATTCAGAAAAAATTCCTTTCTCGGACAATAGTTTTGATGCAATTACCGTTAGTTTTGGCGTAAGAAATTACGAAACACTAGACAAGGGCTTGAAAGAAATGTACCGTGTATTAAAACCAGGTGGACATTGTTTAATTTTAGAATTTTCGAATCCTAAAAATTTCCCAATGAAGCAGCTTTATGCATTTTATTCTAAATTCTGCCTACCTGTACTTGGTAAATTAATTTCCAAAGATCCAGCTGCTTACACCTACCTTCCGGAATCAGTTCAAGCTTTTCCAGATGGCCATGATTTCTTGAAAATTTATCAGGAATGTGGATTTATTGACACTAAATGGATCCCTATGACCGGTGGAATTTGTTCCATCTACCTAGGGCATAAAAAACCAAAAAACGCATGAAAAAAGGTCACTTAATTGGATTTATGATCGTATTCTTGGTAGGCTTAACCGGCTTTACCGCCTGGGGCCAAGGAAAAAGATACATTCAAGTACATGATGAATTTTATGATGAGAAACCCGTACACTTTGGATTTATGTTCGGGTTAACCTCGAGTAATTACTTTGCAAATGGATTCCCTAGTGTTTTAATCAATGATGTGACAGGAGAACCACTTTCATTAGTATCCCCTAGAACATTTGGCTTTCAAATTGGTGGAATTGTTAATTACGCCTTAAGCAAACACGTAGAGGTAAAATCCGGATTGAATATTGCCTTATATGATCGTCAAATTCAATTTGCGAATGAAGACCTTCTTTCACGCGAATCTACTTGGTTAGAGGTTCCTATGTTACTTAAATTCCGTTCAGTTAGACGCCAAAATCACCGCATGTATTTAATCTCTGGTTTAAAATTAGGCTTAGAGGCTAACGTAAAGAAAAAGAATACAGCAATAACGGCTAATACATCAGAATTGTCATTAGAGTATGGTGTAGGTTTAGAACGCTTCTACCGTTTCTTCAAGTTCTCACCAGAAATTCGTATTTCTCATGGCTTGAATAATCTATTCGTTCCTCCAGGAACCTTCAATAGTTACTCAAAATTAAGCCAATTGAAATCACACACGATTAGCTTGATTTTCAATTTTGAATAATTAATTTAATCCGGTTCTAGCCTTTTTGGGATCCACGACGGTTTCAAAAGAACTCACTGCAGATACCCCGAACCAGCCTGCACCTTGTAGTCTAGAGGCAGCATTTAAATTCTTAATGTTCGTAGGTATATTCGCTGCTGGACGAGAAAACAATCCGGCATTATTAAGCTCCAAACGCGCTTGAGAGTAAAAATTAAATTCGTCCTCGGTAATTGACCAAATCTCCACCCGAATCTTATCTTTATCTAAATAAAGTTGGGGTGAAATCGACCTACGAATGGGGCGAATAAACATTAAGCCATCTGTCATGGCGCCTTTTTGAAAGCCAGCATCATACACTAAGGTTAGATTATCTGGTTCATTGAATAATTTATCATTTCTGTAAAACTTAATGCGATAACAATCTCCAGCGCCTGGTAGGTCGCGCGCATAAAACTGTGCATCATATCCCTCTTTGGGAGAATTATCACCTGATTGACGCCCAGATGCTTCATCAAATTCATACAAAATTGAGTCAATGGGAGGAACGCGATTCATTTTAGCCTTTGCTGTTAATGTTTCACTTTGCCAGGTAACATTAAGGGTAAAGGTCGTCCCAATTTTACCAATTGTAGGTTGCTGTTTACTTGGTTCCCATACATAGATTCCACTTGAGGCAACTTTCTCTTTGAAAGAAAATTGATTACCTAGTGTATCTGAAACGGTGACTTGCGCACCGCTGATTTTAGGTGCACTACTTTGGTCAAAATAATCTTGTGAACGGGTTAGAATAATCCGCTGTGGCGCGTTCTGATTAGTCAAACTAGCCTCTACAACGAAGAAATTGTCTGATTTAGGACTCGGTAAGTTCACAATCTCCTCACACGATGTTAAGGCCACTAATAAGAGGAATAAGTTTATATACTTCATCTTAAAAAGAGAAATTATAGGTGACAGCTGGCACAAAAGAACCAATGATAGATAATTGAACAGCCTCAGTTTGAACTGCATTCGTTTCATTAGGTCTTGTATAAATCGAGAAAGGATTTTTGCGATTGTAGGCATTATAAACGGAGAATACCCACTCAGAACTTCCCTTGCCAAAGAGTGCTTTTTTATTCTTTTTCGTTGCGGAAATATCTAATCGATGGTAGTCAGGTACGCGTATGTTACCTCGTGTTCCAGGAACAGTCTGGGGATAGGCAATGCCGTCAAAAACATATTTCTGGGTGGGAACCGTATACGGCACACCGGTGATGTATGCAAAATTTGCACCAAACGACCATTTTTCAGAAAGACTATATTGACCTACCACGTTTAAAGTATGGGTACGATCATAGCGATTTGCATACCACTGGTCATTGTTCAATCCGGCAATTTTACGCTCTGTCCTAGCTAAGGTATAACTTACCCAACCTGTCAGTTTCCCTACATTTTTCTTCAAGAAAAACTCAACTCCATAAGCACGACCTTTCCCGAAAAGTAAATCTTTTTCAAAATAAGGATTCAAGAATAGGTTAGCTCGATCAGCATAATCGATTTGATTTTGCAAATCCTTATAATAGACCTCCATCGAAGTTTCGTAATTATTACCCTCCGATCCAAAATTCTTGAATATTCCTAAAGCGAATTGATCTACAATCTGCGGCTTAATGTTATTAGTAGAGGAAGTCCATACGTCTAATGGCGTAGACGCAGCCGTATTCGACATTAAATGTATGTATTGTACTAATCTATTATAGCTTAATTTAAATGAAGATGATTCATTCCCACTCAGATTCAAAGCAAAACGTGGTTCCCAATTACCATAAGAGGCAACCACCGCATTCGGATCTGTTTGATTAATTTTCAACACATAGCCAGATGGATTTTCCGTACTGACTGGCACTGGAATTCGATCATAATATTCTCCATTCAAACTCTTATAATCATAGTGCGAATAACGGACACCATATTGAACGGTTAAACGTGAATTGATTTTCCAGTCATGACCCACATAGGCTGACGCTTCAATACCTTGTTTATTAGCTTGACCAAACTCCCGTTTTTCTCCATTCGATGTGGCATTTGCTTTACCGGGAGTGAAGTCGTAGGTCAGTAACTGCCCTCCAAAGCTAATCGTATTATCAGGTCTGATGTAATAAGTAAAATCTGGCTTTATACTTAAGTTTTCAATATTCGAAGTCCATTTGAACGCGTCGCTTGGTCGCTTATTTTCAATATCAGAATCTAACATGTAATCATAATTACTATAGAACGCTGTAGCATTCATAAATAATTTATTAGAAAAAACGTGATTCCAACGCGTAGATAAAGTCGCGTTACCCCAATTGAATCCGAATCCCGTTCCAAAGACATCACGTCCAAAATACCCTGACATAAAGACGGTATTCTTCGAGTTAATGGTATAATTTACTTTGGCCGTTAAATCATAAAAACTAAACGAAGCATTCGCATTATCGCCTTTCAAAAAAGGCTTAGCTAACACATCAATATAAGAACGCCGCGCTGCCACTATAAACGAGGCTTTATCTTTAACGATTGGAGCTTCAATAGACAAACGAGAGAAAATAACTCCAACTCCACCATTCACCTCTAACTTTTTCGCATTGCCCTCCTTCATTTTAACATCCAAAATAGAAGAAGCTCGACCACCGTACATTGAAGGAATACCCCCTTTAAATAACTTCACATCTTTCACCGCATCTGGGTTAAACACAGAGAAAAACCCGAAAAGGTGAGAAGAATTATATACGGGAGCGTCATCTAACAAAACTAAATTTTGATCTACACCGCCGCCTCGCACATTAAAACCAGATGCACCCTCTCCCACGGTAGACACCCCCGGCAATAATTGAATGGCACGAACTAAATCAACCTCTCCTAAAAGTGCAGGAATTTTGCGAATGGTTTTCATGTCTACTTTATTCACAGACATTTCAATCCCCGTCACATTCTCATCATTTGCGCGCGCTTTCACAAATACTTCAGCTAATTCTCTCGAATCAGCACTTAACTCAACTGACAATTCCTGCGATTTAGCATTTACTTGAATCTCTCTCTCTAACTTTTTAAATCCAGAGGAAGAAAAAACAAGGGTATACTTTCCTAGAGGAAGTGTTAAACTATAAAAACCATAAGTGTTGGTTACATTTCCAGTTTTTAGTTCCTTTATGTAAACACTTGCACCAATGAGCCCCTCTCCACTAGCAGCCTCTTTCACATAGCCGCTGACAGTGGCCTTTTGAGCCCATAATAATCCGGGTAAAAACAGAAAAATAATGAATACTTTAAATCGCATAGAAGTAAAAACTCAAAGATAGGGGTAATTGTTTTTTCTATCCATTAAATTATGATAAACGGAAAAGTGTAATAATTTTTATACAATCGGAAACATATTACTGATTTGATTTTTTTATTATATTTTTTAATTACATTTGTCAAAAACCTATTAACAATGGATCTACAAGTATTCGGGCAAATCGTAAGAGAGAAACGAAACTCATTAGGATTAAAACAAGAAGAACTTAGTCAAAGAAGTGGTGTTGCCATAAAGACAATTCACAGCATAGAATTAGGAAAAGGCAATCCGGCGATCAAAACTATCTTACGCATCTTCGACGCACTCTCATTAGACCTTCTAGTCATAGCTTCTAAAAACGCACAAAAATAAGATTATGGAACAAGAAATCAGCTTTGAGCGCATTCCAACACATATTTTTTCGGATTCTGAATTAGCGTCTAAATCAGTAGCGAAAGAAATAGCCGACTTAATTCGCAAAAATAACCTAGCTGGAAAACCGAGTATTTTAGGTCTCGCCACTGGCTCATCTCCTAAAAAGGTTTACCAAGAATTAATTAGAATTCACCGAGAAGAAGGCTTGAGTTTCAAAAATGTAATCACATTTAATCTAGACGAATACCACCCAATGGAGCCCGATTCCATTCAGAGTTATGTTAGATTCATGAAGGAACAACTCTTTGATCATATTGATATACCGGTAAATAATTACCATTTGCCGGATGGAACCTTAGCTCTGGATAAAATCCCCGAGTTTTGCAGAGACTACGAAGCGAAGATTGAACGCCTTGGCGGTTTTGATTATTATTTATTAGGCATTGGCCGTAATGGACATATCGGATTTAACGAACCTGGATCCACTATCAATTCCAAAACGCGCCTAATGACATTAGATATTGCGACGAAGATTGATGCGTCCCCTGATTTTGGAGGCTTGCAAAAGGTACCTAAAAAAGCCATCACGCTAGGTATCGACAGCATCATGAAGTCGAAGAAAATTGTTTTGCTTGCTTGGGGTGAGCATAAGGCAGATAGTGTAGCAAAAGCAGTAGAAGGTACGGTGACCTCAGATACCCCTGCCTCCTACCTTCAATTGCATCCGAATGCATCCTTCATCTTAGATGAAACTGCGGCTTCGATGTTAACACGCATTAAAACTCCTTGGTTAGTGGATTCCGTAAATTGGGATCGCAACATGATTAAAAAGGCTGTAACCCACCTTTCTTTGACCTTAAAGAAACCCGTTTTAAAGCTTACTTCGAAGGATTATAACGAACAAGGCCTCTCGGAATTACTTTCCCTGTATGGACAAGCCTACGAGATCAATATCGAAGTATTCAACTACCTACAACATACGATTACCGGCTGGCCAGGTGGAAAGCCGAACGCAGACGATACCCATCGCCCTGAACGCGCCTTCCCCGCGAAGAAGAAAGTATTAATCTTCAGCCCGCATCCGGATGATGACATTATCTCCATGGGTGGAACATTCCAACGTCTGCATGACCAAGGACATGATGTACACGTGGCTTACCAAACAACTGGAAATATCGCGGTAGCAGACGATGAGGCACTCCGTTTCGCTGAATTCGTCGTCGATTTCAATGAAAAATTCGAAAGTCCTAATGCGAAAGCAAATCGCATCTACAAGGAAGCCATTAAGTTTCTAAAAAATAAACCTGATTCTGAAATTGACATTCAATCAGTTCGAGAAATTAAAGGTATCATTCGCAAAGGCGAAGCTAAGAATACCTGCCGCTTTGTGGGAATTAAAAAAGAAAACGCGCACTTCCTAGAAATGCCTTTCTATGAGACAGGCACCATTCGCAAGAAGCCCATCGGTGAAGAAGACATCAAAATTGTGATGGATCTAATCGAAGAAATTCAACCCCATCAAATTTATGCAGCTGGTGATTTGGCCGATCCGCATGGCACGCATAAAGTATGCTTAGATGCCATAATGGAGGCCGTTACGCGCTTGAAACATAGAGAATTTATGAAAAACTGCTGGGTATGGCTCTACAAGGGTGCTTGGGCAGAATGGGATATCGATCAAATCGAAATGGCCGTACCTATGTCACCTGATCAAGTATTTAAGAAGAGAATGGGTATCTTCAAGCACCAGTCCCAAAAAGACGGCGTAGTATTCCAAGGAGATGATTCGAGAGAATTTTGGCAACGCGCTGAAGAAAGAAACCGAGCAACGGCTTCCATCTACAACGCACTTGGACTAGCGGAATACGAGGCCATGGAAGCCTTCGTACGCTGGAAATTCTAATCTTATTTTAAAGCGGCAAACAGGATCTCCGCGGCATGCTTCGCATGCCGCTTCGTGCCGTCATGAATTTGATGACGACAGCTGGTTCCCGACGCGACGATATCGACCTCGTCCGGCTGTGAGCGCACGGTAGGAAATAAAACCAGTTCCCCTATCTGCATGGATAGATCGTAATGTTCTTTCTCATAGCCGAAAGAACCCGCCATCCCACAGCATCCTGAAGGGATTAATTGCACCTCAAAATTCTCAGGCAAGGAAAGCGCCTTCTTCGCTGCCACCAGCGAAGAGATCGCTTTTTGCTGGCAGTGACCATGTAATTTCATCAACTTCTTCTCCGAACTAAACGAAGCCGACGTAATTCTTTTCGCGTCCGCCTCTCTAGCGATAAACTCTTCGAGCAATAAGGTATTTTTAGCTAAAGCTTGCGCTTTCTCCACCCACTCATCTGAAACTAAATCTGGATATTCATCCCTAAACGTCAAAATAGCCGATGGTTCAATTCCCACCAATGGCGTATTATCTGAGATCAATGAAGACCACAAGCGCACATTTTGCATGGCTAACACACGTGCCTCATCTAGCATCCCTTTGGACAAATACGCGCGTCCTGAAATAGGATGCGGAATCGTTTTCACTTCGTAACCTAAACGCTCTAACAACAATACGGCCGTTCTACCGATTTCCGCGTCATTGAAATTCGTGAATTCATCTACGAACAAGTAAAGAGATTTTGCTTGAACTGGGCTTTGGCGTGCCTTTAACCAAGACCACAAGGTTTGTTTCGCGATCAATGGCATCGTACGATCCGGATGGAAGCCTACTAGCGCATTCGAAATGCGACGTATCGCCGGTGTACCCATCACAAAATTATACAGGAAAGGTACGTTAGAAGCGATGTTCGAAAGTTTAGCGAAGTTCCCCACTAACCAAGAACGCAAAGGAAGACCCGTTTCTTTTTGGTACTGGTATAAGAACTCCATTTTTAACTTCGCCACATCCACGTTCGATGGACACTCTGCTTTACAGCCTTTACAAGCTAAACACAAGTCCATTACTTCCTTTATCTCCTTGTGTGCAAAGCGATTAGGCTTCTCAGAACGCGTCAAAAACTCCCGTAAAATATTTGCACGGGCACGGGTTGTTTCTTTTTCATTACGGGTCGCCATAAAAGATGGACACATCGTTCCACCTGAAATAGGCGTCTTACGGCAATCACCTGAGCCATTACATTGCTCCGCATGTTGCAACACATCTTGATCCATGTAGCGAAAAGCCGTATTAAATTCAGGCGTTTTTTGTCCGGCATCATAGCGCAAGAAGGTATCCATCGGAGGTGTATCCACGATTTTATTTGGATTAAAAATTCCTTTAGGATCCCACCAAGACTTCAATTCCCGCATTAATTGATAATTCTCCTCTCCCACCATCCAAGGAATAAACTCCCCCCTCAAACGACCATCCCCGTGTTCTCCCGATAGAGAACCCTTGTACTTCTTCACTAATCTTGCAATCTCTTCTGCAATATGTCGGAATTGTTGATGCCCTTCTTTTGTCTTCAGGTTAATGATAGGACGCAAGTGCAATTCTCCGGACCCTGCATGCGCGTAGTGTACGCAATACAAGTTATTCGCTTGTAAAATCTGATTGAATTCCGCGATAAACGCAGGCAAGTCGTTTACATCTACGGCGGTATCTTCGATTACTGCCACGGCCTTTTCATCACCTGGAAGGTTAGACAATAACCCTAATCCTGCTTTTCGCAAATCCCAAACCTTCTTCACATCGCCTCCCGTCACAAACGGAAAATGATACCCTAAACCCGCTTTGCGCATAGCTGCTTCGCAAGCCTGTGCCTGAGAGGCTAAATCTTCCGCAGAATCAGAACGTAATTCGACAACTAGAATCGCTCCCGGATCCCCTTCTACAAAGAAACGGTTTTGACGTTGTTCGGGATTCGCCTTTGTGCACTCTAAAATATAATGATCCATTAGCTCGGACGCTGATGGATTGAATTGCAAGGCAATTAGATTAGCTCGCAAGGCTTCATCGATGGTATTAAAATGACCACAGACTAGACCTAAATGAGCCGGCGGCAAGGCATCTACATGTAATTTAATGCGAGTAGCAAAGCACAACGTACCCTCTGAACCACTGATGAGCGAACAAAAATTGAAAGGCGCATCCGTTGACTCAAAAGCATTCGTATGTAACAACATATCCACCGCATAACCGGTATTTCGGCGATGTATGCTCGGCTTTGGAAATTCTTCAATAATATTTTGCTGGTGCTTCGGATCCGAAAGAGCAGCTAGTGTCTTCTCATAAATGCCGCGTAAACGACTACCTAGAGGAAGCGTTTTAATCGTTTCAAAAGGATCTTCTGACTTGAAATGAACCGGAGTCCCATCTGATAAAAAGCCCTCTATCTCTAATACATGATCCCTAGTAGAACCATAAATAACCGAATTAGACCCGCAAGAATTATTCCCAACCATTCCTCCGATCATCGCCCGGTTTGCAGTAGATGTTTCTGGACCAAAAAACAAACCATGCTTTTTCAACTCCACATTGAGTACATCACGCACAACTCCTGGCTCCACCCAGACGTAGGATTCCGCTACATTAACCTCTAAAATGCGGTTAAAGAATTTGGACACATCCACCACCAAACCATTTCCAACCACTTGACCAGCGAGCGATGTACCAGCAGTTCTAGGGATTAGAGCCACGGAATGCTGATCCGCAAATCGAATGATTTTCTCTAAATCCTCCTGCGTCTCTGGAATCACTACCCCTAAAGGCATCTCGCGATAGGCTGATGCATCCGTGGCATACAAAGTCTTCATCACCTTATCCGTATGAAGCGTCCCTTGCAAGGTGCTGCCTAAAGTGGATAGAAGAGATTCGCTGATTTGGGTTGCCATGATTTAATTCTTAAGCTGCAATTTACACAAAGCGCTGATTAGTAACAATTGAGCCACAATATAAGTACTCATTACTACCGAAGATATCCCCGGAAAAGAATAATAAAACTTACCAAAAGCCAAAACACTATCAGATACCACAAATAAAAATGCTCCCCAAACAATCAGTTGATTTCGCAAGCGAACAGCAAAGTACAACATAGCTCCCAGTGCAAATGCATACAAAGTCACCGGAATCTTCATTCCACTTACTAGATGTGGATTCAAAAAGGCTAAGAAGGAGAACACATAAATAATCACACCAGCCAAAGGCTTTCGAGCATATGCCGGAACCCACGCCTCTTCTGAGGCTTGTTTAGCAAAAAGACGAATATAGCTCAATTGCATGATCAAAAAAGACCCCAAACCAAGCTGAAAATAAAGTGCGCTATCAGGAAGCATTAAAAAGACATCCCCTAACAAAGCAAACAAAGCCGTAAAGAACAAAGCAGGCTTCGGATTCTCCATCGCTATGTGCCCCATCAATAAAATCAATAATAGTGGCTTAGTAACTAATCTTGCCTCCGCAAAATCAGGCAAAAATAAAGGGATAGCTAATTCTAACAGAGCATCTACATAGAATAGTTTTAAGAATATATTTTTCATCTTAAGGGGTTTTAAAAGGCAAAAAAAAATCACTCAACGCAAAAGGTCAAGTGATTTCTTTTTATTTCAGCACGGCGTGGATCAAGATCCGCAAGCCTCACAAGCCTCTGGGTTATCCAAAGAACAAGTCATATCTGCTTTATTTTGTTCAACACTGTTATCAAAACTAGCTGCCGCTGCTTTCGCTGCTGCCTCTGAGTACACTAACTCCGTTTCATTAACCAAGTTCGTTTGCTCGATAGCTGGCTCTGCTTGTTTCTCCACCGTGAACTTAATCGCATCCGTTGCCGCTTTTGTACGTAGGTAATACATACCTGTTTTCAAGCCAAGCTTCCAAGCGTGGAAGTGCATCGAAGTCAATTTACCGAAGTTCACATCTTGGATGTGGATATTTAAACTTTGAGACTGGCAAATGTATGCTCCACGATCTGCAGCCATCTCTAGGATCGTCTTTTGCTTGATCTCCCAAACCGTCTTGTACAAATCCTTCAAGTTTTGAGGAATTTCTGGAATGTTTTGAACCGATCCATTCGCGATGATCAATTTATTCTTCATGGAATCATTCCACAAGTTTAACTTAATCAAGTCTTTCAATAAGTGCTTGTTCACAATCGCAAACTCACCTGATAATACACGACGAGCGTAAATATTAGAAGTGTATGGCTCGAAACACTCGTTGTTTCCTAGGATTTGGCTAGTAGAAGCCGTCGGCATAGGAGCAACTAATAAGGAGTTACGCACACCGTTTTCTACTACTTTCGTACGTAGATCTTCCCAATCCCAGTTTCCTGAAGATGGAGTCACGTTCCACATATCGAATTGGAAAACACCTTTCGAAATAGGAGAACCTTCCCAAGTAGAGTAAGGGCCTTCTACTTTAGCTAATTCCATCGATGTTTCCATCGCTGCGAAATAGATTGTCTCGAAGATGTCTTTGTTCAATTGTTGCGCTTCTGCTGACTCAAATGGCATACGCAACAAGATGAACACGTCCGCTAAACCTTGAACCCCTAAACCGATAGGACGGTGACGTAGGTTCGAATTCTCCGCCTCTTTAACTGGATAGTAGTTTACATCGATGATCTTGTTCAAGTTGCGTGTCGCAATCTTAGTCACCTCGTATAATTTCTTGTGATCGAAACGTAAAACACCGTTCTCGTCTGCATTCACATATTTAGGCAAGGCTAAAGAAGCTAAGTTACAAACCGCTACTTCATCTTTCGCTGTGTACTCTATAATCTCCGTACACAAGTTCGAAGACTTAATGGTACCTAAGTTCTTTTGATTTGATTTGTTGTTCGCATGGTCTTTAAACAACATATATGGTGTCCCTGTCTCTGTTTGAGACTCAAGAACCTTAAACCACAATTCTTGTGCTTTTACAACCGTACGCGCTTTACCAGCTAATTCGTACTTCTCGTACAATGCTTCGAACTCTGCACCGTGGGTATCCGCTAAACCAGGGCACTCATGTGGACAGAATAGAGACCACTCTTCGTTGTTCTCTACACGTTTCATGAATAAATCTGGAATCCAAAGTGCGTAAAACAAATCACGTGCACGCATTTCTTCTTTACCGTGGTTCTTCTTCAATTCTAAGAATTCGAACACATCAGCATGCCATGGCTCTAAATAAATAGCGAAGCTACCTTTACGCTTTCCACCGCCTTGATCTACATAACGAGCCGTATCGTTGAATACACGTAACATCGGGATAATACCATTCGAAGTACCGTTTGTTCCCTTGATGTATGAACCTGTTGCACGGATGTTGTGGATGCTTAAACCAATACCTCCAGCAGACTGTGAAATCTTCGCTGTTTGCTTCAAGGTATCGTAGATTCCTTCGATTGAATCATCCTGCATCGTAAGCAAGAAACAAGACGATAATTGAGGCTTCGGAGTACCCGCATTAAATAGAGTCGGAGTTGCGTGAGTAAACCAACGCTCAGACAATAAATTATAGGTCTCAATTGCAGCTGCAATATCTTCTTTGTGGATACCTACCGCAACACGCATTAACATGTGTTGAGGGCGCTCAGCGATTTGACCATCTAGCTTTAATAGATATGATTTCTCTAGGGTCTTAAATCCAAAGTAGTCATAACCAAAGTCGCGGTCATAGATGATTGCTTCATCTAATTCAACGGCATTGTTTTTGATGATATCATACACCTCTTTGGATAGTAGCGCGGCATTTTGACCTGTCTTAGGGTCGATGTACGTGAACAAACGCTTCATCGTAGCCGAGAATGACTTCAATGTGTTCTTGTGCAAGTTAGAAACCGCGATACGAGCGGCTAGAACTGCATAATCTGGGTGCTTTGTCGTTAAAGAGGCAGCTGTTTCAGCCGCTAAATTATCAAGTTCAGTAGTTTTAACACCATCGAACAAACCAGTGATCACCTTTCTAGCAACCTCTAAAGGCTGAACAAAAAATGGATCTAAGCTGTAACTCAGCTTTTCAATTCTGGCGGTGATTTTGTCAAACTTTACTGATTCGCGACGACCGTCTCTTTTTACTACGTACATGTGTATCTATCTATTATAATTTAAAACTCGTAATCTATATTAATGTTTAAATCTTTTTAAATCAAAAAAACAATTAAACTATCAAAAAAGCAGACAATAGATTCCCTGCGTTAAGAGAATTTTTTTCTTAGCTTTTGGACTCTTTTTGCGTTAACAAATTGAGTGTGTGGCGGTTTTGTTTTTATGCTTTAATGAACCAAAAATTGAAGCATCTTTGGCTGATTGTGCTCTTGGTAAAATTAGAAAAAAAGCACGCTCTGTGCAAACTATTTTTGACCCGAAAAAAAGAAAAAAAAAGGTCGTATTTGAAATGCCACATGCAAACCCCCGTCACTCAATTCGTTAGCGGTATCACCTCTTAGAAAAGTGCTAAAAAAATATTTTATAAAATTTTTATTACCTAAAATGAGCATGGAATTCTCTAAAATTTTGTTACGGAAAAGATTTGGAAAATAGAATACAATTTGTAATTTTGCATCCCTTATAGTAAGGTCCAAATATCCCCTTTGGAAAAATTTATTTAAACAGGACGGCAGGGAATCGTCTATTATCCATTATCATGAAAAAAGATATCCACCCAGAATACAAAGAAGTTGTATTTCACGACCTATCAGCTGATTACAAGTTTTTAACTCGTTCATGTGTAACTACTACAGAGACAACAGAATTCGAAGGAGCTACCTACCCAGTATACAAACTTGAGGTTTCATCACAATCTCACCCATTCTATACAGGTAAGAACGTATTGTTAGATACAACAGGACGTGTGGACAAATTCAACAAGCGTTACGCGAAGTAATTTTCCTACCGCCTATACGAAAAGCCTTCTTCCATCTTTTGGGAGAAGGCTTTTTTTATCCTAGATTTGTCCTATGCAGCTCTCTGTTTATCTTTTCGAGGATCAGGCCATTAAGGCCGCGCTTCAACCCCTGACTCAGCACCGCAAAGTCGCTGAATTATGGGTAGGCACAAGCACTTTAGAAAGTAAGTGGTCAACGCGAGTTTCAAACGCAAACCAGGCTGCTATTCAGGTTCTCAGCGCTATCCTTCCATTGCCATCTACTTTTGAAATTTTGGACCAGTTGCCGCAAGATAGTTCCTATATATGCGAAGGTCAGATTTTAGCCAAAAGAGGGGACGGCACCCATCACATAGAACAACACCTTCCTTTCTTGCAACATCCTGAAGATTTGCTGGCCTACCAAGCTGAGTTTTTGCGATCAGAAATCAAGGGAAATAATCCTGTCTCAGGAAACAATACATTTATCTGTTCGGAAAACATCTATATTCATCCGTCAGCGCAAGTACAAGGAAGCATTTTAGATGCCAGCAAAGGACCTATTCACATAGGAGAAGACGTTCAACTACAAATAGGGACGCTGATTCAAGGCCCAGCAGCTCTTCTACGAGGCGCAACGACGAATATAGGAGCTAAGATCCGTCCGAATACGACAATAGGTCCAGGATGCAAGGTAGGAGGCGAAATCAACCACTGCCTCTTCTTTCCCTATAGCAATAAGGCACATGAGGGTTATCTTGGCAATTCAATTATAGGCTCCTTTTCTAATTTAGGTGCCTTAACAAATGGCTCTAATCTGCGCAATGATATACAACCTGTTTCCTTATTTGATTATACAATAAGAGCACAGCGAAAGACGGGGATGAAATCTTTAGGCCAAATCATTGGCGACTTCGTCACCACCGGTGTTGGGACGAATCTGAATACCGGGACCGTCATTGGGAGTCATTGCAACCTGTCAAGTATTGGATTCCCCCCACGTTTTATTCCCTCATTTAGTTTTGGGGAGTATCCTTCGCTGAAGCAATTTGATTTCGAAAAAGCCTATGCGTCTGCTTGCGCTTGGATCGAATTGAAAAATCAGAAAATCCCCGAAAATCTACGCCAAAGCATGGAAGAAATTTGGAAAGCGGACACATCTTTCCGAAATTAGTTCTTTCTTTATAAAAAGCCTTTTGCATGCGATTTCAAGACATTCCAGGTCTACACAAAACCAAGAAAACTTTGTCGCTAGCGGTGCAAAACCAACACATCGCACACGCTCAATTATTCGTGGGACCTCCAGGTGGAGCTCAACTCGCGATGGCACATGCTTTTATTACCTATTTATTTTGCACTGATAGAACTGAAACAGATTCCTGTGGCGTTTGTCCTAGTTGCCAGAAATTGCAACGCGGCGTCCACCCCGATTTAGTATATGTCTTCCCTACCGTTATCACCAAAAAAATCAAGGACGCTGAATCGGATGCCTTCTTGCCAGATTGGAGAAAATTTATTCAAGAATCCTACTTTAGAACCTTGCCTGAATGGCTGAGTTACATGGGTGCAGAAGGGAATCGACAGGGAAATATCCCCGTAGAGGAGACTCGAAAATTAGTACAAAAAATTAGCTTAAAACCATTTGAGGCACCGTTTAAGGTGGTGATGCTTTGGAACCCTGAGACGCTCAATGCTGCTGCAGGCAATGCCTTACTTAAGACCTTAGAGGAACCGCCTAGTTCGACCTTGTTTATCTTAGTTTGTGCAGAACCAGATAAATTATTAACCACCATCATTTCTAGAACCCAACGCGTCAGTGTAGGCGCAGTGGATGGGGAGGATTTAGCGAATTATTTAGTCCAAAAAGCGGAAATTGACGCGGAAAAGGCGCACCAAATAGCCGTGAATTGCGAAGGAAATATTGCTGAAGCTTTGGAAAAATCAATCTCTGATAACCTCAGCACCACGACCTGGTTTGCGGAGTGGATGCGTGCGATTTATGCCCGAAATCTATCGAAATTAGTGCAATTAGCGGACCAATTCGACGGTTTAGCTAAAGAAAATCAAAAAGGCATCTTAAGTTATAGTCTCCATATTTTCAGACAATGCCTGTACCAAATTTCGGATGCGAGTAGCTTAATTAAATCGCTGGAAAAGGAAAAGGCCTTTGTGGATAATTTCTCGAAGACCTTGAGCACTGAAAAGATTGCGGCCATGACAGAAAAAATATCCGAGGTTCACTACCATTTAGAACGTAATGCACGTGCTAAAATGGTACATCTTGATCTTTCACTCCACTTATTACGCGTTTTCCACGCGAAAAACTCTTAATATGAAGACGGTTCGCATCGGTACACGAAATTCAGCATTAGCCTTATGGCAAGCCCATCACGTGGGTGCTTTGCTTGCTTCTCAGGGTTTAGGCTATGAAATCGTTGCGATCACGACGAAGGGGGACCAAATTTTGGATCGCTCACTAGCTAAAATTGGATCAAAGGGAGTATTTACAGAAGAATTAGAAGCCATGCTTTGTGCGGGCGAAATCGATATTGCTCAGCATTCGGCGAAAGACCTACCCTCCCATTTGCCGGCAGAACTGGAATTAATCGCCTTCACGGAGCGCGAAGCGGCCCAAGATGTCGTTTTGAGCCTTGATGAAGCGAAGACTTTAGCCTCGAGCGAGCCATTGCGCATTGGAACGTCTTCAACTCGTAGACGCGCTTTTTTGAGTCATTTCTACCCACAACACACAGCCGTGGAGATGCGAGGCAATTTGCAGACGCGTTTAGAAAAATTGAAAAATGGGGATTGCGATGCGATGCTATTAGCTTTTGCTGGCGTCCATCGGATGGAAATGGAATCCTATATCACCCAACACCTTAGTATAGATCAATTTGTCCCGGCTGTCGGTCAAGGATCGGTAGCCATCCAATGCGCCGTTACGTTAGACACTGAGCTAAAAGAACGGGTACGAAAGGCTTGCAACCATGCTGTAACTGAAGCATCCTTGTTAGCTGAGCGCCATCTGCTAGCCCATTTAGAAGGCGGATGTAGTGTTCCGGTGTATGGTCATGCGACACAGCTGGATGGTCAATTGACTTTGCATGCTGGAGTACTTAGTTTAGACGGAGTCGAAAATATCGTTCATTCCGCGACGGGCTCAGACCCGGCCACTTTAGGAAAAGAAGTAGCCATGGAGCTCATTCACTTAGGTGCGCACCAATTATTACGTAAAATCAGACAAGAACTAGGTTCATGAAAAAACGCATATTAATTACAGGTTCTAATGGTTTATTAGGCCAAAAACTGGTCGAACTATTACGCAAACAAGTGAATATCGATTTAATCGCTACCGCCCGTGGAGCAAATCGTTTGCCCGTAACCGAAGGCTATACCTATGCGTCTTTAGACATTACCAATCCAGGCGAAGTTCACGCGATCTTCGATTTATATAAACCAGACGTGGTAATTCACACGGCAGCCATGACCAATGTGGATACGTGCGAGACTGATCGCGACGGATGTGATCTTTTAAATGTAGACGCGGTTGCTTATTTAATCGAGTCCTGTGAAAAGCACGGCACCTATTTATGTCATCTATCGACTGACTTCATTTTTGATGGAGCAGATGGGCCCTATACGGAAGAAGGTATCGCGAATCCAATCTCCTATTACGGCGAAAGCAAGTTAAAAGCGGAGCAGTTATTACTTGATTCAACTATTCGCTGGAGCATCGCTCGTACCGTTTTAGTCTACGGCATTGTTCCGGACATGAGCCGATCGAACATCGTGCTTTGGGTAAAAAAATCCTTGGAGGATGGCAAAACAATCCAAGTGGTGACCGATCAATTCCGGACACCTACGCTGGCGGAAGATTTAGCGATGGGCTGTTGGTTATTAGCTAAAGACGAAGTAGAGGGTATATTCAATATTTCCGGCTCTGATTTCTTAACGCCTTACGAGATGGCAGTTATGACGGCGGATTATTATGGATTAGATAAGTCCCTTTTACAAAAGGCGGACTCCTCGACTTTCCAGCAAACAGCGAAAAGACCAGCTCGCACGGGATTTGTACTCGATAAAGCAAAAAAAGTCCTGGGCTATACACCTAGAACTTTTCAAGAGGGTATCGCCATGATGGCGCAGCAAGTAGCTGATTTAGTCTAAAGCCTCTGGATCTTCCATCATTGCATCTGCCATAGGATTTACCACGGGCAATTCGATAACAACGGGAGTTTCTTTAGGCTTCGCAAAGTCTTTATTTTCATCTAATAAGGTGGTCCAAAGCAAGTCCTTCAATTCCTGAATTCCCTCCTGCATCACCGATGAAATCAATAAAACCGGAATGTCTTTAGGTAAACTCTCCCGCATCTCCACTTCCATTTCCGGAATCGAAAGGTCCATTTTAGAGACTACAATCACACGACGTTTCCCTAACAATTCTGGGTTGTATTTCTCTAATTCGCCCGTTAAAATTCGGTATTCTTCCCCCCAGTTTTCTGCGTCCGATGGAATTAAAAAACAAAGAATAGAGTTTCGTTCAATGTGGCGTAAGAACCTTAATCCCAAACCCTTACCTTCAGATGCCCCTTCGATAATACCCGGAATATCGGCTACCACAAATGACTTATCATCCCGGTATTCGACCACTCCTAATTGAGGCACTAAAGTCGTAAATGGATAATCCGCAATCTCTGGTTTTGCAGCGGAAAGAACGGATAAAAGAGTAGATTTGCCGGCATTCGGGAAACCCACTAAACCCACATCGGCTAATACTTTTAATTCCATCACAACCCAGACATCGAGGCCTGCTTCTCCCGGTTGTGCATGGCGAGGGGATTGATTCGTAGAGGATTTAAAGTTGTGATTACCTAAACCACCTCGCCCTCCTGGGAGAACTAAAATCTGTTGGCCTTCTTCGGTTACTTCTGCGATGAACTCATTCGTCTCCGCATTTTTCACGATCGTACCTAAGGGCACTTGAATGAATACATCCTCACCTTCGGCGCCAGAACGACGTCCACCTTCCCCACCATTGCCATTTTCTGCAATAATGTGTTTCTGGTATTTCAAGTGAATTAAGGTCCATAGTTGGGGATTTCCCACTAAGTACACATGACCTCCACGACCACCATCGCCGCCATCTGGACAGCCTTTAGGCACGTGTTTTTCCCTCCGAAAGTGGGATGAACCGCTACCTCCTCGGCCGGAGCGCAGATTGATTTTAACGTAGTCAATGAAGTTAGATGTCATTCGATTGTTTTAATTATCCTTCGATAATGGCTAATATTTGAGAGAAAATCTCCTCAATTTCGCCAATACCATTAATTCCTGAGAATTTATGTTGTGCGGCGTAGTAACCTGCTACTGGAGCTGTTTTCTCGCCATATTCTTGCACACGTTTACGTATTAATTCTTCGTTTTGGTCGTCTGGACGGCCTGAAGTTTTGCCTCGCTCTAATAAGCGCTGCGTTAATTCTTCTTCGCTCACCTCTAACGCAATCATGTGATTAATCGCCAGTTGATGACCCGCTAATAAGTTATCCAAAGCTTGTGCTTGCGCCTCCGTTCTAGGAAAACCATCAAAAATAAAACCCGCTGCCTCCTTATTCTCATTCAATTTATTTTCGATCATTCCGATCACAACCGCATCCGGAACCAGGATTCCCTGATCCATTAGTTTCTTCGCTTCCAAGCCCAAAGTTGTACCTGCAGAAATTTCAGCACGTAATAAATCACCTGTAGACAAATGGATTAAACCATATTTCGCAATTAATTTTGCGGACTGAGTGCCTTTGCCTGCCCCTGGAGGCCCAAATAAAACAAGATTAAGCATAAAAATGTGAGTTAATATTTTCGAACCACAAAGGTAATCAAATCAGAGGCAAAAGCAGGGATTTTCTGCTATATTTGGCATAAAAAAGAGAAATGCTTTCAACTCAATTCGAAGAAATAATACAGAAAAGACGTTCTAATAGACGCTATGACCCCACGGTAAAAGTGGATGATGCAGTCATCGAACGCAGCTTACAACGCTCGATTCTATCCCCTAATAGTAGCAATATGCAGCTTTGGGAGTTCTATTGGATCAAAAGCGAAACAGAAAAGAAGGCCTTTCTTCCACTTTGTTTAGGACAATCGGCAGCAAAAGATACAGCTCATCTAGTCGTATTCGTGACACGCCAAGACCTTTGGAAAAAAAGAGCTGCTTGGAACCTGCAACAGGTTAAGGACTCTATTGAAGGGGAACCTACTAAAATGCAGAAAAGAGGATTGCAATACTATGGTAAGCTTATTCCTCTATTATACCGCAATGACATCTTTGGTATTTCAACTTTCATTCGCTGGAACATTTGTTTTTGGATGGGCTTAAAAAAACCGATGATGCGTTTTGGGGGCAAAGCGGATCAACGTGTGATGGTACATAAATCATGTGCGTTAGCTGCACAGACATTCATGCTTTCTATCGCGGCGGAAGGTTTTGAATCTTGCCCGATGGAAGGTTTTGATGCACAACGCGTAAAAAAACACTTGAAACTTCCGGCTGGAGCAGAAATCAATATGATTGTATCGGTGGGTAAAGGTACGACAGAGGGAGTGTGGGGACCACGTTTCAGAGTTCCTTACGAAGAGGTAGTACACGTACGCTAATTGCAGTCTACATCTACAATAATTTGAACGCCTTTGAAAGCGGGCTTCGTGCTAAGGGTATCCAACTCTTCGCGAAGCTGCTTTTTGAAGGTGGCTAGTGCTACACCTTTCTCCAGCTTAATCAGAATTTCCATCGCATATTGATTACGAATACGTTCGATTAAGGGCTTTTCTGGACCTAAGACACGTCCATTACCAAATTTGGCCTTTAACAATTGACCTAAATCCTTCGCCGCCGTCTCGACATTTCGCGCTTCGTAATGGCGCATTACTAATTTAATCAAGCGCGTAAACGGAGGATAATGGTAGCCTTCGCGTTCAATCATCTCATCTGTATACAACTGCTCGTAATTTCCTTCTTGGATGTAGGTAAATAAGCGATGCGTGGGTTGATTCGTTTGAATGTACACTTGGCCCTGCACTTCGCGTCGACCGGCACGACCAGCCACTTGAGTAATTAATTGAAATCCCCTTTCGTGTGCTCTGAAATCCGGAAAATTGATAATCTTATCGGCGTCAAAAATAGCTACTAACGATAGCCCTTCGAAATCAAGCCCTTTAGCTACCATTTGGGTACCTACTAAAACATCTACTTGGCCTTTCTGAATCTCCGTAATCAAACTCGTAAAGGCGGTCTTTGAACGCGTAGTATCTAAATCCATTCGAGCTACACGAGCCTCGGGAAGATGCAATTGCAGTTCTTCTTCCAGTTTCTCTGTTCCGTAACCCATCGTCTTTAGTTGAGCAGAACCACAGGCCCCACAACGATGTAACAAAGATTCATGGTGACCACAATAATGGCAACGTAACTCTTGTTCGCGCGCATGGTAGGTTAATGAAACGTCACACTGATGACAAGTCGCTATCCAATCGCAATCTTGGCATTGAAGGTAAGGAGAATAGCCGCGGCGGTTTTGGAACAATAAACTTTGCTTGCCTTGCTTCAAATTATCTGCTAACACCTTAATCAACTCCACCGAAAATCCGCCTTTCATTTGCTTCATCCGGTTCGCATATTTCGTATCGATTAAATGCATCGCCGGCAATTGTGCCGCTCCAAAACGTTCTTTCAATACCACTAGACCATATTTATCTTGTTTGGCTTGGTAATAGGTCTCCATGGATGGCGTCGCGGAACCGAGAAGAACTTTCGCCTTCTGCTGGTGTGCTAAAACAATGGCCACATCCCGCGCGTGGTAACGCGGAGCCGGATCTGCCTGCTTAAACGAGGTCTCATGTTCCTCATCAATAATTATCAATCCTAAATTCTTAAATGGCAAGAACACGGAGGAACGAACACCCACCACAAAAGTATATTTGCCTTCCACAATCGATTTCCATACTTCCACCCGTTCGTTATCTGAGAATTTGGAATGATATATCCCTACTTGCTCTCCAAAAATCCTTTTCAGACGCACCACAATCTGGGTGGTCAACGCAATTTCTGGCAGCAAATACAAGACCTGATCCCCATTTGCCAAGGCCTCCTGAATTAGCTTGATGTAAATCTCTGTCTTGCCCGAACCTGTAATTCCATGTAATAAGACGACATCCTTCTCTTGAAACTGGCTTAAAATAGATTGATAAGCCTTTTCCTGAGGGGCGTTTAAGGTAAATGTGGACGGAACAAAATTTTCATCCGTTTCATCGAAGCGCGAAACGACCACGTCATAAATCTCGAAAACCTGATTCTTCACCAAAGTCTGCAATGAACTCTCCGATAATCCAGCTTGACTAAAACTGTTTTTAGCTAGGCCTTTTTGATTGGTCTCAGGGCTTCGAAGAACCGGAATATACTGTAAGTAATGTAAGAGAATCGCCATCTGTTTAGGCTTCTCCTCTAGCGATTGAATCAAATCTGTCAGTATTAATTTATCCTCAAAAGACGACGCTAAACGCACTTTTCGCTGAACCTTCGGAGTATATCGATCTTTAAGCTCATCAAAAATAATCACCGCATCCTTACCCACTAAGGCCTTAATGAGGTGATAGGGGCTTTTAACTTCGGCGAATTTGGCCAAATCATCATAACTCATCGCTCCTTTATCTCGAATCTCCACATAGATGGCTAACTCTCGATCTGTCAATGTTTCTGGACTCGAAAACTCTGGATTCACCTGCACCTTCGATTGACTCGAAATCTTCAACCCGGCTGGCAAAGCGACTTGAAACACTTCGCCCGGATAACACATATAATAGTCCGCCACCCATTGAAAAAGGGCAATTTGAGAAGAGGTAACCAGCGGAGAATCATCTAATATCTCTAATAAATATTTCGCCTGGTATTCCTTAGGTGGCTGGTGATGAACCGTAACAATTACACCAGTCAAGACTTTCTTCGTCCCAAATGGTACCACAACACGCAATCCAGCTTGCACAAATTCCGCCCATTCCCGAGGCACCCGGTATGTAAAATACCGAGGGATGGGAAGTGGAAGCAAGGCATCCACAAAAACGGTTTTCTCCTCCCCTATTTCCATCTCAAAGTCTGAATCAAATGAATGGCATCTTGTTTTAGATACTGGATCACTGGGGCTAGCGAATCATTTTTCATCGCTGTATTTAAATAGACCGCTCCGCGCAAGAAATGCGTCGTGCTATCTGTCGCAAAAAATTGAAAAGGAGTGGCTAATTCGCCTTCTAATTCGATTACAGTAACTTTTCGGCCATCACGTGTCTTTAAAATCGCATCCTCTATTCGATTCGCTTTCATCTGGTGCTTGGAAGCTAATAGATAAGAATCCCGAATCATTTTGTCCAATTTTTTGCGACTACCTCCCACCGATTTGTAGGTCAGCTGTATAAAGGCATCCCATCGAGGATAATAGATATACATCCAATGGGGTTCTGCAAAAGCGAACGTATCCTTTTTCACGGTAGCGTATTTCGAGAATTCAAATGAAAATGGATGGCTATTTTCCAAAGTCTGGTATTGAGGCTTTGGAATATCCATCATCGGAAATCCTTTAGGACGTGGCAATGACGATTTTTCCTCCTCTGAGTCAGTCCCACAGGAAAACAAAATCAAAACAAAACCAAGCAGAAAAAGACGCATATTCGTTTATTTTAAACCGTAATACGCTAAGATAGGATTTTGTATGGATTCAAACACTTTTTCCCTTAAAACAGGTAAATCTTCCATCGTCAAACCCTTTGTTGCAAAAGGTGGATGAATCTCCACATGCAAGGTACCTGGCCGCATCAGCAGCGTGTCATCATGCATAATTAGGTGATTATTATGAAAACTGATAGGGACAATGGGCACTTGTTGTTGAATGGCCATAATAAAGGCGCCATCTTTCAATGGATTCGCCATGTAAGGGAAATTCTTAGATATAATCCCCCCTTCAGGGAAAATAACGATACTTCGTCCGGATTGTAAAGCGCGAATCGAACGACTTAAAGAATTAGCTCGACTATTTTTATCACTTCGATCCACCAATATATTCAACCGTGCATAGAGATATCCAAAAAGGGGTATCTTCTTCATCGCATTTTTACCCACGAAAGAGAAATAATGGCGGATAATCACGACCACGACTGCAATATCGACATAAGAGAAGTGATTCGCACAGAAGACATAATTCTGCTTAGGATCTGGCTTGAAATGATGTGTAACTTTAATGCGAATACCGGCAAAAAGAAAAAAGAGTTGCCCCCAAAGCCCGACAAGCCGATGAGCAACTCTCTTCCAAGAACGCCTTTGCAAAAAGACAAAAATAACGGGATAAAGCAGTAAAAAAACCGACACGAATACTAAACCTGCCCAGAAAGTATAAAGCCCTTTTAAAATAGATGAAAGCAAAGAGTTTTTGGTTTTCATAATCTAAGCGAGCTCCCTAAATCCAAGATTTAGTCTACTATACCTAATTGAACAGTATTTGTCTTCTTATCTTTATTTGCAGGAACAGATAAAGTCGTCACAAAAATATCGCCTTTCGTTAACAAATTATCTTGCTTCAATTTATCCACCATAGCGGCTACTGTTTTTTCTGTATCGCCAGCGCCTGGATCATAGAAGAACACGCGTGCTCCCCACAATAATCCCATCGTAGACATCAATTCTTTATTAGAGGTAAAGACATACAAATCTGCCTTAGGACGATGAGCAGATAAACGGAAGGCCGTATAACCTGAATTAGTAATACATAAGATGGCTTTCGCTTTCGAATCCCTCGCTAAACGACAAGCTCCTGCAATTAAACGATCTTGAAATGGCACATTTTCTGAAGTTGATGCGCTTAAAGAGTGATTCTTAAAGTAAATCGCCGCCTCATTTCCTTGTATAATTTCAATCTCATTTTGCTGTTGCTCCACTACCTCGTGAATGTGAGCCATTGTCTCTACCGCTTTCACTGGGTAAGCGCCAGAAGCTGACTCCCCACTTAACATGGTAGCTGAAGCTCCCTGCAAAACTGCATTCGCAACATCAGATGTTTCAGCACGTGTAGGGACAGGATTTGTTATCATGGATTCTAACATTTGAGTAGCCACAATAACTGGCTTACCTGCTGCCGTACATTTCTCTACCATTACTTTTTGTAAGTAAGGTACAACTGCACCATCCATTTCCACGCCAAGATCACCACGCGCCACCATGATTGCATCTGTAGCGGCAATAATCTCATCTAAATTATCAATGGCTTCTGGCTTTTCAATTTTCGCAATAACGCGCGTATTCTTTCCGTAAGCCTTTATTTTTTCTTTTATATCCCAAATATCACTTGCCTTGCGCACAAACGAAAGAGCAACCCAATCAACACCATGATCAAGTCCAAAGTATAAATCAGCTTCATCCTTAGGAGTTAAGCAAGGTAAAGACACCTTAGTTCCTGGCAGGTTAATACCTTTTTTCGATTTTAAAATACCCCCGTAAATTACTTCCGTCACAACTTCCTTCTTCACTTTATCTACTGAAAGCACTTTCACTTCTAAGTTGCCATCATCCATTAGGATGCGCTCACCTGGATTTACGTCTAAATACATCGATGTGTAGGTAGTACCAACTTTCTCGGATGTACCTAAAAGATTTTCATCCATAGCAAAAATTAATTGCTTGCCTGCTTCTAAAGGCACCCCATTATTCTCAACTAACTGCGTACGAATTTTAGGACCCTGTAAATCTTGAAGAACCGTTAAATTTAAACCCAACTCGTCAGAGATAGAACGAATCGTTTGTAAACGCGCTAGATGATCCTCATGTGTTCCATGAGAAAAATTTAGACGAAAAACATTTACGCCTGCTTTAGCTAATTGAATTAATGATTCTCTTGATTCTGATGTGGGACCTACTGTGGCTACAATTTTTGTCTTGCGTTGATACGACATAATATGGATTAGATTCTTTTGACTCTGCAAGTTACAGCTAATACACAAAAAAAACCACCAAAAGGTGGTTTAAATTGTATTAAAATGAGATTTTAGACTTAATTCTCCCACATCTCAGATTCTTTATCTTGTAGCTGTTGCTCGAGTTTTTGCGATTTCTTCAAAGCTTCTTTTCCATCCCCAAATTGGTCGAAAATATCTTTGTTCGCCGCATTTCCTTTTTTTATAATACGTGCACTAAAGAAACGTAAATCAAAAGCATCTGCCATGTTACGGTGTTGCATTTCATTTGTAGAATTAAACCAAATACAGTTAGGATTATCCTTAAAGTACTTGTAAACATCTTTGAATCTAAACGAAGCCACTACTTCCTCCAAACCTGCATCTGATGCAGACGCTGGAATCTTTAAAGTAAGTGCCTGAATATCAAAATATAATCTTGAACGTTTTCGATCAATAATCGCATCTTCCTTAATTTCAATAATAGACAACTGCTTAGGAATGTAATAATCTACACCCGCCACTATAGGTCCCTTGTCAAAATCATCGACTACTGGTTTTTCTGCCTTCGATGTATCCTTTTTCTTCGTTCCCCAGCCATCATCTTCACCACCACTGGATGCAGCTGATGATGCCGTCATACCATCACCACCAAAACCAGCCGCTATTTCTTCCGCTGATAAACCTCCATTTTCTAACTTTCCTTTGATTTTTAAACGATCGACAAATTGTGCTACAGTTAACTTCGTTTTTAAAGAATCATCTACATAAGCAGTCAAATTACCTGATTTTACTCCATCAATTAAAAACTTAGAAATTTGATTGTTCTCTGCAAAAAATGGTTGATTGATTTTTTCATTCAAATCCATTCGACGCCAAATTTGCGCACGGTATTGTATATCCGCCTCATGGATCGGATGTGCTGAATTAGGATTAGGATTAAGAGGCGTTTCTTGTGCTAAACTGCTAAAACACACCAAATAAAATCCAGCTAACAAAACATGCTTTAATTTCATATCAATACGATTAATTCAGTGGAATAACTTTAACAAATGAGAAAGGTATTGTCTCAATAGTTCCTTTGAAATTCTTACGTTGTACTCCTTTCACCTCAATACGGTAACGATCTCCAGATTGCGCTTGACCCGCTAAAGAAGAAATAGATCCGCCACCCGGTAAGGTAACAGACGCCACGCGTTTCGTTCCACGCGCAAGTGCTACTTCTATTTCAGAGACACGGTAATTTGCATCTTCCGGATTAGTGGTAGCAAAAGACTCATCGGCAATTGCTTTTGCGTTAATAAAACGTAAACTAGCCGCATTTTCTCCACTCTTATCATTTAATTCAGAACCACTGCTTCCCACAATTCTAATCTCCGGTCTTGGGACACGACGAACTCTAAAGGTCTCTTTACCTAATAAAGTCCCTCCGTTGTTCACATTAAGTGTTACCGACGAGGCTGTCGGAACAATCGTCACCTTACCTTTATTCGCACCGGCTATTGCCTCTCCACCTTCTGCAGTGAAGCTTGGATTCCAAAGCGCACCTAAACCTGCACTTGCCACGCTTAGGCGATTCGCACATCCTAAGTATAAGGCAGGTAAAGTTCCTGACTCAATATTATAAGTAGGCTTTAATACAAAATATTCTTTCGTAATCGATTCTGTTTTAGGACCTGTAGGGCTCATGTACGAAACAGACGCCACATAGGTTTTTTTCGCCAGACCATTTGCATCGTATCCGCCACCTGAGGTTTTGAATTTGATTTGACCACGTCCATCTACCACTTGGACAGACGATCCATTTAAACTCATACGAGGCGTAAATCCACTTGAAGTAGCAGCAATGAATACCTCTGCTTGGTATTCCATGCCCGCAACTACGGTATTTGCATTAGCTGAAACCTGAGCAAAAACTTTATCAAACTTGATTTCTTTTGCTCCTACCTTGGCTGCTAATTGATTCAACACCTCCGATTCGTAGCGACGAATCTCAGATTGCTTTTGAGATAAAGTTGCTAATGCTGCTGCCACAGGCGTATTTTGAAAATTAAATTCAGCAAAATCTTTATTCGCTTGATTCGGATCTTTCTGAGCGGATGGAATATCTTTAGCATCTAAAGCTAACGATGGGAATTTTGTGCCTGGATCAGCCGATAAGGATAAATCCTTAATGTACTTATCAAACATGGGAATCAATTTATAGGCCTGACCTTGTTTTGCGCCACCTACCATTAATTCATAAATCTTTTCCTCTTCTTTCGGGTTTTTAATATTACCAGTTTCAGGATCAATACCTCCACCTGCCTCTAATACTTGCCCTTTCACGTTTTCGATATGACCTACAAGTGCGTCAGTAATTCGACGTACCTCGTTCGCTTTTCTCAATACATCTGCATAGGCGGCCGGATTAGGAAGGTCTTTAATTCGCTCCTCAATACCTTGCACCATACCTTTACTTTTGCTCAAGGATGATTGATTAGCCACTTCTAAACTGCTATTCAAAAGGGCAAATTTTTGTAATAAGGCATCACTAACCTGCAAAGCGAGCAAGGCCGTTAATACCAAATACATCATCCCGATCATTTTCTGCCGGGGGGTTTCTTTTAAACTTGCCATAATTAGCCTTTCATAGCTGTTAACATACTACCATATACTTGATTCAATGACTGAATATTTGCGTTTAACTTCGCTAATTCTGCCTTGAATAACTCTGCATCTTTTTGAGTTGCTGCAATGTGTTCTACACTCGCATTCACGTTACCATAGAATCCGTTGATGGCTTTCATGTGCTTGCTTGCCTCTTGGATTTCTGCTTCGTAAACCGCGTTTAATTTCTCCAAAGATTCTCCAGCTTTCGCATAGTTTTGCGTGTATTTTGCCGCTTCTGTTGAAGAAGCAGAGATCGTTGCTAACGATTGAGACGCCTCAGATACAGATTTATTCAATCCACCTAAAGACTCTGCTGAAGAGTTTAATGATTTAACAAAATCTTGTGTAGCTCCAGTCGCCTTCGCTATTTCAGATAAACTATTCGCTGTATCAGTTAATGATTTTAAGCTCTTAGTTAAATGAGCGACCGCATCCGCATCTAAACCAGGAACATCACCCGTATGACGCGCCGCCGCAGGACGAGGTGCATCTCCCACTAATTCAGGATACACTTTTTCCCAGTCATAACTTTTCTCCTCTTTAGCCTTCAGATAAAGTATACCAAATAAAATAAAGATAGCGGCCTCGGTAAACATTCCCACCATCAACATCTGGTTAGCACCTTCCCAGTGCAAAATTTTAAATAAGGCACCTACAATTACAATAGCTGCACCAAAACTGGCAATTACATTAATCGACTTTTCCATTTTATTAATTCTTAATAATAGATTTTAACTTATTTTATCTAGATGTAGGGCGTCCTAAATAACGCATCACACATCTAAACCCAACAAATGACCTTTTGTTTTTCTCAAATTCATACGTACGCGTTCCGGTCTCTAAATAGTAACCGATATCTTTCCAAGATCCACCACGAACCACTTTACGAGGATTATCCTTATCCCGATTAATCGAGTTTAAATCCCAAGTAACTGCTGAAGCATTTTCTTCAAAAGCATCTTCACACCATTCCGCTACATTTCCTGCCATATTATATAAACCATAATCGTTCGGACTGTAAGCGTTCGCAGGAGCAGTATACTCATAACCATCCGCATCATAATTACCGCGGTGTGGTTTGAAATTCGCTAACAAGCAACCCTTTGCATTCGATAAATAAGGATTACCCCAAGGGTATTTCGCTGAAGCACGTCCACCACGAGCCGCCCATTCCCACTCAGATTCAGTAGGAAGTGTAAAACTAGGAAGCTTAGCCAAACCTTGGGTTTTACGGTAGCTATTCATCAATTTAGATCGCCATTCGCAAAAATACTTAGCAGCAGACCAATTAACACCTACCACTGGATACATATCAAATGCAGGACTTGAGAAATAGTTTTCCGTCATAGGATCACCATAAGTAAAATCTCTTTTTTCATATCCAGGCATCTTCAAATCCTCTGACCACCGAGTTGTATCAGGATAATAATCAGACATAATTTTAGTCTCACCTAAGACAGATAATGAATCCCTTAAAATAGATTCCACAAACTGACGGTATTCATAATTAGTAATTTCCGTATCATCCATAAAAAAGGCGGATACCGTTACACGACGTGGAAAATTAATGGCTGAACGAGACGGATCTTCATCCCCTTGGCCCATCAAATAACTGCCTGATGGGACTAATACCATCCCAAATGGAGTGGGTTGTGACCATCCTTTGCGATTGACTGCAACGATTTCACCGTTGAATATACCCGGATCTTCGGTCGCCGGCTTGAAAAACAAACCTTTTAAGCCTTTTGATTTAGTTGAATTAGCCGATTTACTCGAGCTTAATGTTTTACCTCCTGTAGTACTTTTAGACCCGCAACTTTGAATCGCCACGGCAATAACAAGCAAAGAAAATAACCAGACTAACTTTTTATTCAGATTATGAAAATTCATACACCTATTTAAATTTCTGTTTGTTCTAAACGTTAGGGCAAAAACTATATTGCCTCTGATCAAAAATAAACTCGTCACAGAATTTACAAATTCCTCAAATTTAAAGGATTATTCTAACAAAAGAATAGCTTTCAACATAATTTTCCGAGCTATCGCTATAAAATTCTAAACCTTGGAGTTCGGATGGGAGCTAACTTTTGTTTAACCTTTCTTTCTGGAATTCGAAATCTTAAAAACACCTCATGTGACAAAGGCTTCTTATTCAATGCATTAGACGTTGTGATATCGAGTGCATAACCTATATCGAGTTTATTTTGGAGGATTGAAACACCTACTAAACCCATGGCTGCATCCTGATTTCGATAGGCAGCCCCTAAATAAATTAGTTTATTATAATAAACACGCGCACCACCTTCGGGCACTATTTGACCACTATAATAGCGAACTAATGCATAAGGCAATAAATCAAAATAATCGCTCAAGGGTATTTCAGCACTTCCATGTACGGCAAAGACTCTATCTAGTGGCATAGACGCTGTACCGCCATCAAAATCAAATGCAGGAGCATTTAAATGATCTGCTGTTAAGCCTAGTTGCCATGTATCGGTAGAATAAACAACACCAAGCCCTAAATCTGGCTGTGTTTGATTAACCGGGGAACCTGAAATTAAATTCGCTACCGGATCATTGGGGTCCCGAACTCGAAAGGTTCTTCCATCAAACGATTTAGTATGTAGTCCTGCAGATAGACCAAAAGACCACATGCCATTCGCTCTAGGTAAATGATAGGCTCCTTGTAATTGAAACAATTGTTGTGCCACACCAGACGGAGTTTTATCGGTGTAAAATTGTATTCCGAGCCCTGCCTGTTTTGCAATACTAAAGGAACCAGTTAACCAGGATGTACCTAAGGTACCAGAACCATCCGTGGAGGTGGCATATCCCGACCATTGATCTCTGACTTGTAGTGCAATGTAATTATTTGATTTCCAACCAGAATAGGCCGGATTAACAAGATTAGAATTAGCTGAAAAAATACTGAATTGTGGACTCTGTTGCGCAAAG
>JACCDG011184563.1_pt1 | contig 77840 bp, 68 predicted proteins | sample 7442471 | NCBI WGS metagenome assembly JACCDG01 (sample SAMN15323444, study PRJNA562643) | freshwater metagenome | isolation source: river surface water | place: USA:Blue River Watershed | collected 2017-08-17 | reverse complement strand
GTGATTAAAAAAATTATTGCGTATAGAGAGACGTATGGGCGGTTTTATCGGCTTGAGGATTTATCTGTCATCAACGGGATGACTCCCAAAAAAGTGGAAGCCATCCGGCCTTATCTTACGTTGTAGCGAACAGCTTTTTTACTTGTTCCAGATCTACGCGCTGGGCAAGATGCGCATAAGGTTTTATAGGTTTTTGAGTTAACGGCGTGGTTAATGTAGCCCATTCTATTGGCGGGATGTCCAAAAATTGCTCGACGCCGTTTGCGATATGGGGTAGAACGGGTTTTAAAAGGCCGGCTAAAACAGCCAGCATGTTCAATCCTGCTGTACATATTTGAATGGCCTTTTCAGTATCTGTATTGGCAACTGACCACGGGGCTCGTTCATCGATATATTTGTTGGCCATGTCGGCTAAGCCCATAATCTGCCGCATGGCTGAGGCGTAATCCAGATTTTCGTAATCGGTGGCGATGGCCTCTAACTGGCTGTGGAAATGGGTTAAAATGGTTTGTCCGTCGGCATCTATTTGGCCTAGGGATCCTCCGCATTTTTTATGAAGGACAGAGCCCAACCGACTGCCGATATTTACTACTTTGTTCACGATATCTGCGTTTACTTTGAATACAAAATCTTCCGGGTTAAAATCCAGATCCTCGATGCCGGAGGTTAATTTGCTTGTAAAGTAATAGCGTAAAAACTCGGCGGGCAGATGGTCGAGGTAGGTTCTGGCTTTGATGAAGGTGCCCCGGCTTTTGGACATTTTTTCGCCGTTTACGGTTAAAAAGCCGTGAACATTTACTTTTTTCGGTAAGGAAAACTCGCCAACCGATAATAACGCCGGCCAAAATAGCGTATGGAAATATAAAATATCTTTCCCAATAAAATGATGAATTTCATAAGCATCATTTTTCCAGATGTCGTTTACATCCATATTGTGTTCGCTTCCCCATTTTTTTGTTGTGGCAATATACCCTACCGGCGCATCCATCCAGACATAAAAATATTTGCCGGGAAAGTTTGGAATTTCAAAGCCAAAATAAGGAGCATCCCGTGAAATGTCCCAGTCTTTTAAACCTTGGGAAAACCATTCGTTCAGCTTGTTTTTGACTTCAGGTCTCACGGCTCCGCTGCTCATCCAGTTTAAAATAATGTCTTTAAAAGACTCCAGCTTGAAAAAGAAGTGTTCGCTGGATTTTAAAACCGGAGGATTCCCACATTCCGCACATCGAGGCGCAATCAACTGGGTCGGCTCGTAAATACTGGCGCATTTTTCGCAGGCGTCTCCGTATTGATCTTCGGCCTGGCAGAATGGGCAGGTTCCCCGTATTAATCTATCCGGTAAAAAGATGGTGCAGGTGTTGCAAAAATACTGCTCGATCATTTTTTGTGCGATAATTCCGGTCTCTAATCCCTTTTCAAAAATAGCCGAGGACAGTTCCTTATTCTCAGGCGAGTGCGTGGTGTAGTACAAATCAAACTCAATTAAAAAATCTTTAAAATCCGTTAAATGTTCCGTATGTGTGGCTGCAATCAAGGCTTCCGGTGTGATGTTTTGACGTTTCGCTGCCAGCATAATGGGCGTTCCGTGCGTATCGTCTGCGCACATGTAGTGGCAGGTGTGGCCTCTTAATTTTTGAAATCTGACCCACACATCCGTTTGAATGGTTTCCACCAAATGTCCCAGATGCAGACTCCCGTTTGCATAAGGCAGTGCGCTTGTGACTAAAAGCTGACGTTTGTTCATAAAGATCCTTTAAGTGAGAGTTTGAAAAACCGGCGTTTTCCCACTTTTAAAATTTGCCCTTCAGAGCAGGAAACGGGCTGCAAAATGTTTGTGACGGCCTGATCATCGAGGGTGACAGCTCCCTGCGAGGCAAGTCTGGCCACTTCTTTTTTTGATGGGAAGATGTTTTGCTCAACCAGAACTTCATCCAGACGGATTGGGCCAGAATTTACGGTTAAAACAGGCATGTCATCTGGATTTTGATGCTGAGAAAACACCTGTTTAAATTGCTGCTGTACATGTAAAGCGGTTTCGTTGTCGTGCAGGGTGCTGACAATATCAATAGCCAGGTCTTCTTTTAATAATTTTGGATTTTCTCCGTTATCCAGACGTTGTTGAAGCTTTTGGATATCGTCAGGGGTTCTGTTGGTCAGCAACGTGAAATATCTGATGATTAAGGTATCTGGAATCGACATCAGTTTGCCGTACATATCCGTTGGATTTTCCGTAATCCCGATATGATTTTTAAGCGACTTGCTCATCTTCTGAACGCCATCCAGGCCTTCCAGAATCGGTGTGGTGAAAATACCCTGTTGAGGAAGATCATATTCTTTTTGGAGGTGTCTGCCCATCAACAAATTAAAAGTTTGATCGGTACCGCCCATCTCAATATCATTTTTTAAAACGACAGAATCGTAGCCTTGAAGAAGCGGGTATAAAAACTCATGAATACTGATAGCCTGCTCGCTGTTATAGCGTTTTTCAAAATCATCACGCTCCAGCATTCTGGCGACTGTAAACCTGGATGTAAGGTCGATCATGTCTTTTCCGGAGAGTTTGTTTAGCCATTCCGAATTGTACACAACGGTTGTTTTTGATTTATCCAGAATTTTAAAAACCTGTTCCTGATAGGACTCTGAAAAGGCCTTGGTTTGTTCAGAGGTTAGAGGTTTCCGGGTTTCAGATTTTCCGGTGGGATCCCCAATCATGGCTGTAAAATCCCCAATTAAAAAAATGACTTTGTGTCCCATATCCTGTAAAAGCCGTATTTTTTTTAAAACGACCATGTGCCCGAAGTGTAAATCTGAGGCTGAGGGATCGGCGCCAAATTTGATGGTTAAGGTCTTTTCTCCCAACACATAAGATGGCAATGTGGCCGGAATCGTATCGGCAATTCCATTCATAAAAATGGCTAACAACTGTTCTTTAGTAGGCACCTTTTATTACTCCAATTTAAGTTGTAGAATAAGCTCTGTTATCAAAGCTTTTTGCATTATTCTGCAATAGTCTCGTAGATTTTTCTATGTAGTTCCAAAATTTTTGAAATCAACCCTGTCATTATAAAGGGCAGGAGCTAAACACAACAGAGAGTATTTATGATTTTTAGATCCAAGCACCCCATCGGAAAAATTAGTAAGAAGACCAAGCATCACAGATCAGCCGGCGCCACTTACCTGGCCTCTCAAAACACAAAACGTTTTTTAGGAGGATGGTTTCGTACATTCTTATTATACGGTGCTATTTTAGGCTCTATCGGAGCTGTTCTTTTTGGCGTCTTGATTTGGGCCGTTGAGCGTACATTGCCGGATGTAAATTCAATCAGTACCTATATCCCGGCTGAACGAACAACGATTTTCTCTGAAGAAAACATTATTCTCGCAGAACTCCATCAGGAAGAAAACCGTGTAACAATCCCGTTGGAGCAGATTTCCCCGATTCTTAGAAAAGCCGTAGTCGCTCTTGAAGATACGGAATTTTACGAGCATCACGGTATTAATGTTAAGGCTATTTTTAGAGCATTAATTAAAGATATTTTAGCTGGAAGTTTTGTTGAGGGCGGCAGTACCTTAACCCAGCAGCTGGCAAAAAACCTGTTTCTGACTAAAAAGAAACATATTTCCAGAAAAGTAGCCGAGGCTATTTTGGCTGTGAAAATCGAACGCCGTTACAGTAAGCCTGAAATTCTCGAGTTGTACCTGAATCAGGTGTATTGGGGACATAATGCTTATGGGATAGAATCGGCGTCCCAGCAATATTTTGGAAAACATGCTAAAGAACTTTCTTTGGCCGAATCCGCGATGATGGTGGGGATGCTTCAAGGCCCGGAATTATACAGTCCGTTTAGAAATTTTGCCGGCGTAAAAGCCAGACAAAAAGTGGTGCTTGAGCGCATGCAAAAACTGGAACTTATCACTCCTGAAATGGCCAGAAATGCCTATGCGGAGCCTATTTTATTGGCCCCCAAAAAGATTTTTAGATATAAAGCGCCTTATTTTACGTCGTACGTTGTGGCGCAGTTAATGAATATGTACGGTGAGGATTCTACCTATACGTCTGGTATGAAGGTGTATACCTCGCTGAATTATCGCTGGCAGATGAAGGCCATGCAGCTGATTACCGATTATGTTGAAAAAGCAAGAACCGGTGGTGTTGTTGAGGATCAGTTTGTAGGTAATCTAAACTTTACCCAGGCGGCACTTCTGGCTATAGAGCCATCTACAGGTTACATCAAAGCCTTGCAGGGTGGTGTTGATTTCCAGGCCAATGAGTACAACCGGGCGATTCAGGCCCGACGTCAGCCGGGTTCCACGTTTAAGCCTATTGTATATCTGGCTGCTTTGGAAAAAGGCTACACCCCAAGTTCAATTGTAGAAGACAGCCCGATTTCATTTAATACGGGACAAGGCGTTTATTCTCCTCAAAACTATACCAAGACGTTTTCTGGCAGTATCCCAATGCGCCGGGCTTTGGAAAAATCCATTAACGTTGTGGCTATCAAACTTACCAATATGATAGGACCTCAAAACGTAGTACGTGTGGCGCGTCAGCTGGGTGTGAAATCTGCACTGCCTGCTTACTTATCGCTTCCTTTGGGGATTAACGAAATGACGATGCTGGAAATCGCCAGTGTGTATTGCGTCTTTGCAAATGGCGGTAAACGCATCGAGCCTTCCGGAATCATGCGTATTGAAGACCGGGATGGAAACGTGTTGTATAAACATAATATTAAAGAAAAACAGGTATTTGATCCCGAGCTGATTTATATGCTGGTGGATATGATGAAAGGTGTTATCACAAATGGTACCGGTGTTGCGGCAAGATTGCCTCGTCCGGTTGCGGGTAAAACGGGAACAACCTCCGATTATAAAGATGCCTGGTTTGTGGGATTTGTACCTCAACTGGTGTGTGCGACCTGGGTTGGAAACGATAATAATATGTCGATGAATCACGTGACGGGTGGAAGTATTCCGGCATTAATGTGGCGTGATTTTATGTCGGTTGCCCTTGACCGCGTTCCTCCTGAAGATTTCCCAAATCCGAATGGTGCTAAAAAGACAGATGGGGCTCAGCCAGCTCAACCTCAAAACAGTCAGTCTGTTAACCAGAATCAGGCCTGGGATAACAGTCCTGCCAGTGAATTACCAATAGAATATAAACGCAGCGGCGGTGGGCCCGTTCAGGCCCCTGCTGTAGGTACGGCTAATGCTGTGCCAAAAGCAGAGTGAAAGGATAACTAAATGTCAGTAGAAAATGTTGTTATTATCGGATCAGGGCCAGCAGGCCATACGGCGGCTATTTACGCAGCCAGAGCGAATCTTTCCCCATTAATGTTCGAGGGCGAATTTGCAGCAGGAGTTGCCGCCGGCGGACAATTAACCACCACAACCGATGTTGAAAATTTCCCGGGATTCCCCCAAGGTATTCAAGGCCCCGATTTAATGATGCGCATGAGAGAACAATCCGAGCATTCCGGAGCCAGAATAGAAACGAAAACCGTAGACCGCGTAGACTTATCTAAACGTCCCTTTACAATCACCGTCGGAGATCAGGTTGTGGAGGCCAAAACCCTCATCATCGCAACCGGTGCTACCGCAAAGCGTATGGGCGTTCCCGGTGAGGAGCAATTCTGGCAAAAAGGTATCTCAGCCTGTGCGGTGTGTGACGGCGGATTACCGTTGTTCCGTAATAAACCCCTGGTTGTTGTCGGAGGCGGAGATTCTGCCGTTGAAGAAGCCACTTATCTGACAAAATTCGCAAGTTCCGTAACCCTTCTGGTTCGCCGTGATCAGCTTCGTGCCTCAAAAGCCATGCAGGAGCGTGCATTTAATAATCCAAAATTAACCATTTTATGGAACACTGAGCTTGAAGAAGCCATTGGAACTTCATTATTAACCCATGTAAAAATCCGCAACAATAAAACCAATGAAACAAGTCAGCTTGATGCGTCAGGCCTGTTTTATGCCATCGGGCACACGCCTAATACAGGCTTTTTAGGAGGCCAGATTGAGTGTGATGAGACCGGTTATATTAAAACAGTTCCAGGTTCGACAAAAACCTCTGTTGACGGTGTTTTTGCGGCCGGCGATGTTCAGGATAAAAAATATCGTCAGGCTATTACATCGGCTGGAACCGGCTGTATGGCCGCTTTGGATGCCGAACATTTTCTGGTAGGTCACTAACTTATGTCTGTGGGGGCACTTGCCGGTCCTGTTGTTGCTTCTCGAGGCTCACTTCCTAAGTTTATTAGTACTTTTGATCCGACACGGCTTACCATGCGTTCTTTGGGTGTTCAGATGGCCCAGCGTTATCATCCTTCATTTTATGTTGTTCAGTTTCGTTCTTTTTCGACAAATCCTGTTCAACCGGATATGTCTTCCATACAAACTGTATCTGTTCTGGAGCCATCCTCTACCTCAACTTCTAAAAAAGTAGCATTTTCTTCTGTTGCGTTAACTCAGGTTTTTTCCTCTATTACGGATCATGCTAAAAAGGCCCCTTTGAAACTGGATTCCAAGGGAAATCCTTTTGTAGGTCAAAAAGGATTTTTGATTGATCCTGAAAAACTGCCCCGGGTTATTCGGTTTAATCCTCCACACGCAGGTGATGATGTCGTTGATTTTGATACCCGACTCACTCAGGATATTTTAAAAAATGGGATCCCCTGGACGCAGTTTGTTATGACTACCCTCGATTCTGATAGTTCCATGGGGGGGATGTCTCGGCGTTATACAAATGAAGGCAGTTTATTTATTGGACTTTCATCCGATCATCACCGCTATCTAATCAAGCGGTTGCCCTCTCCGTTTGCTGAGCGTGAAGCTGTTTTATTCTGGTTGTTAAGCCTTGTTAAACAGGAAGAGCATGCCATCCCAAGTTTTTTGAGTGTGGAGCCTGACCGACAGCTTTATGTAGTGCGGGGATTTTGTCGTGGAACCCCAATCAGCTTGGATAACTTAAAAGAAAGTGCCCATATTTCAGATCAGACCATATTGAGGATGTTTCTTCTGAAATTTCTGTTTCAGGACTCTGATATCAATAACCCCAATAACTCTATGGATTCCAACCTTGTAGATACGCACGGTTTATCTGCTTTAACTAAAAAATCGGCTGTTATTATAGATGCCGAACGGTTTTTGACAGACCAAGCTTCAATGACTATTCTTGCAGCAAAATATGGCTGGTCATGGAAGTCTGGGGATCCCATTCCTGGAACCCATCAATTTCGGGCTGCTGCGTATAAAAAAATGGGTGAGGAGGCCTTTATCCGTAATGAGATCGAGCATAACCCTCATGTTCGTCTGTTATGGCTTCGTTATACTCAAAAACATCCTGATGATTACACCGGTTTTGTGAAGCGTCTTAAAGCCTATGATTATGTAAGTAATGATCCTGCCAATCAGGTTATTCTGAGTACGTTGATAGAGCTACATGAAAAAGGCGGGTTTAAGTTGTTTTTAGTGCAGATGGGTATTATAAAAAAAGGAGACGATGCGGCTTACGATCAGTGTGTTGAAAATATCAAATTTGCACAGAACTGTTTGAAAAAACATGGTAAACTAACTGTTTTTCAGATTGTTACGGGCCAAATTGATTGACAGTCTCATAAAAAATATGATAGAAAGACAACCCCGGTTTATTTACCCCGGGCCTGAGATTTTGGAGGAATGGTTATGTTTGCAGTAATTGAAACTGGTGGAAAACAATATAAAGTAAGCGAAGGAACAATCCTGGATTTTGAAAAACTTCCTGTAGAGCCTTCTCAAGCTGTAACATTTGATAAAGTTCTTTTGATTAATAATGGAACTGAAACGAAAATTGGAACGCCTTATTTAGAAGGTGTAACAGTTTCCGGTGTGGCTTTAAATCAAATTAGAGCAGATAAAAAAATCGTATTTAAATTTAAACGTAAAACAGGCTATAAAAGAACGCGTGGACACCGTCAGTTTCATACAACGGTAAAAATTCAATCTATTTCAGCTTAAGGAGTTCATAGATGGCACATAAGAAGGGTAAAGGAAGTACAAAAAACGGCCGCGATAGTAATTCCCAGAGGTTAGGGGTAAAACTATTTGGCGGACAAGCTGCTAAAGCCGGTAACATTATTGTAAGACAGCGTGGAACTCAGTTTCACCCGGGTCTGAATGTTGGCGTAGGTAAAGACTTTACGCTGTTTGCTTTGGTGGATGGCACAATCAAATTTGAAATCCACAATAAAAAACGTCAGAAAGTTTCTGTTTATCCTGTAGCAGTAAACTAGTTTTATCATAAGAAAACACTTTCAGGCGGCATTTTATGGCCGCCTTTTTTCATTTATAAGGGTATTTTGGGATGAGATTCGTTGATCAAGTAAAAATTCATGTAAAGGCCGGAGACGGCGGTCAGGGTGCATCCAGTTTCAGACGGGAAAAATTTGTTCCCTTTGGTGGACCTGATGGCGGCGATGGTGGTTATGGTGGTGATGTTATTTTAAGAGCAACATCAACGCTGCAAACCCTTATGGATTTGGATGTAAAGCGTCGTTATAAAGCCAGAAATGGCGGAAACGGCGGTGTGAAAAACTGCTTTGGAGCAAAAGGTGAACACTGCATCATTATGGTTCCATGTGGAACGATGATCTTTGGTGATGATTCATCTTTAATTGCGGATTTGAAGCAGGATGGTGATGAAATTATTGTGGCTAAGGGCGGAAAAGGCGGGTTGGGTAATGCCCGGTTTTCAACGTCTGTTAACCGAGCGCCACGCTATGCTCAGCCGGGGTTGCCAGGTGATGAAATGAATCTGGTTCTGGAATTGAGACTTTTGGCTGAGGTGGGCTTAATAGGGCTTCCCAATGCCGGAAAGTCGACATTGTTAAAGGCACTTACTCGTGCCAACCCTAAAATTGCGGATTATCCGTTTACAACCTTGTTTCCAAATCTGGGCGTTTTGAAATTTGCCGACAAGGAAATCGTTATTGCTGATATTCCTGGTCTTATCGAAGGGGCTTCGGATGGCCACGGTCTTGGATCTGATTTTCTTCGACATGTGGATAGAACCTCGGTATTAATCCACCTTGTTGCCGTAACGCCTGATGATTACACCTTATGCTGGAAAAACTATCAGACTGTTTATAACGAACTTGAAAAAAGTAATGACTCTATCATCAAAAAGCCTACCATTGTTGTGCTTAGTAAAGATGATATAATTCCTGCTGAAGACAAGCCTGTCTACGAGGAACTGTTTTTAGAGCAGGGAATCCAGCCTATTTGGATCTCAAGCCTTACTCAATCCGGTATGCCTGACCTTATTTCAACACTTGTAAAACACTACAATCAACATTATTTAATTGAAGATGATAACTAAAAAATCAATCGTTATTATTAAAATTGGTACCAATGTTCTGACAACAGACGAAGAACAGCTGGATTTGAACGTGTTAAGGCATCTTGTGGATCAGATTAGTGTAGAGCATGTGAAGCAGAAAAGTCAGTTTGTAATCGTCACCTCCGGGGCTATTACCTGTGGGGCAAAGCCGTTGGGGGTTAAGCCATCCAATATTCCTCAAAAACAGGCCGCTGCGGCTATAGGTCAGATTTTACTGATGCGGGAATATGCCCATTTTTTCAGCCAGCATGGCATTCATATCGCTCAGATTCTGCTGACAAAAGATTGTATTACCGAACCTATTAAAAAACAGAATACTCAAAATACATTATTTACCTTGTTTGAGCAGGGTATTATTCCTATTATCAATGAAAACGACACGGTTGCCACCGAAGAAATCGGCGAAAAATTTGGGGATAATGATGAATTGTCCTGTGGGGTTGCCCAGCTTGTTGATGCCTCATTATTAATCACATTGTCAGATATTGAAGGCCTGTTTACGGCTAACCCAAAAGCAGATGCTTCGGCGGTGTTAATTGACAGGCTAGCCTCTGTTTCTGATGAAACGCTGAAGCTTGTAAATGATATTCCAAACGGGAAAAGCCGGGGTGGGATGACGTCAAAATTATTGTGTGCCAAAAAAGCTTCGGATTCTGGAATAGCTGTCGTTTTGGCTAAAGGCAAACGGTTAAATGTGATTTCCGATATTTTGTCAGGGAACTCTGTTGGAACTCGAATTGATGCGCAGAAAGGGTTGTCTCATGTCTGATTTTTCCTCTATTGAACAGCAATGTAAGGCGGCTTATGAGGCATGGCCTTCTCTGGCTGCGGCATCGTCTCAGCAACGTTATGATGCGTTGAAAGCTATGGCGAAGGCGTTGATTGATCATGAGTCGGAAATTATAGTGGCTAATCAACGAGATCAGGAGAACGGACGTGAGGCTGGTTTAACGGCGGCGTTAATTGACAGGTTGAGTTTAAATACGTCCCGTATAAAAAGTCTGGCGGACAGTATCGATACCATTGCGGCTTTACCCGATCCTTTAGGTGAAATTTTAGGCGGATGGACACGTCCAAACGGCCTGGCGATTTCAAAGATACGCGTTCCTTTGGGCGTTCTTGGCATGATTTATGAAGCGAGACCAAATGTGACGGCGGATGCGGCTGCATTGGGTATTAAAACCGGTAATGCGGTGGTGTTGAGAGGAAGCTCTACGGCACAGTACTCTAATAAAGCGATTGCGGATTGTTTGCGTGCGGCTGTGAAATCGGTGGGAATTAATTCGGAGTGTATCCAGTTGTTAAGTGATACAAGCCGGGAAGGCGTGACTTTTTTTGTAACGTTGAAACAGTATCTGAGTGTGGTGATTCCTCGGGGCGGGGCGGGGTTGATACAATCTGTTATCAGTAACTCCCAGGTTCCTACGATTGAAACGGGTGTGGGAAACTGCCATATTTTTGTGGATGAGTCTGCGGATATGGATAATGCGCTGCTGATTATCGAAAACGCAAAAGTTCAACGGCCTTCCGTATGTAACAGCTGCGAAACGGTATTGGTGCATCAGTCGGTTGCGGCGTCTTTTTTACCTCGATTATCAGCGTTACTGACACAAAAAGGTGTAGAGATTCGCGGTTGTGACCAAACGCAAAAACTGATTGCCTGCAAACCGGCTGAACTATCGGATTGGGAATCTGAATTTCTGGATCTTATTTTAGCTGTAAAAGTGGTGGCGGATGTTAACGAGGCTATAGCACATATTTCCCGTTATGGAACAAAACATTCCGAGGCTATTTTATCCAATAATCATCATCATATGACACTGTTTAAGCAGCGTATCGATGCAGCGGCTGTACTGGTTAATACATCAACACGGTTTGTAGATGGAGGCGAATTTGGATTTGGAGCCGAGCTGGGAATTTCTACACAAAAACTTCATGCCCGAGGCCCAATGGGATTAGCCGAGCTGACAACCTACAAATACATTGTTGAAGGAAACGGACAGATTAGAACCTAAGCCGTGTCCTTTAAAACCTCAGACTTTGATTTTACCCTTCCCGATCATCTGATTGCCCACGAACCTTTAACCGATAGAGGATCGAGCCGGTTGATGGTGTTGTATAAATCCGAAAAGAAAATCGTTCATACCACGTTTTCTGAGCTGCCTTCTTTTTTATCCCCTAATGATATTCTTGTTTTTAACAATACCAAGGTTATAAAAGCCAGATTGATTGCCCATCGAAAAACCGGTGGGAAGGTGGAAATTTTTTTATTAAAACAACACTCTGAAATGATTTGGGATGCTATGGTCAGTCCTCAGCGTCATTTATCGATTGGCGAAACGCTGCATATTCATTCTGAACTGGACTGTGTATTTTTGAAAAAAACCGAAGATACGGCGTTTGCCCAAATAGAATTTAAAACAACCCTGCCCATTTTTGAGGCAATAGAACGATTTGGCGAGGTTCCGTTACCGCCCTATATTTCACGAAAAACAGATCCAAACCAGTTTGAATCTCAGTACCAGACTGTTTTTGCCGAAAAACCAGGTGCGGTTGCAGCTCCTACGGCGGGTTTGCATTTTACGCCTCCGCTTTTGCAGCAGCTGTCTGCGAATGGGGTTACACAGGAAGCTGTGACGTTGCATGTGGGCTACGGAACCTTTAAACCCATTCAAACCGATTTAATCAGCGATCATATCATGCACAACGAATCGTACGAGCTGCAACCGGATGTTGCTGAACGTTTAACTTTGTATAAGAACGGGCAAAAAAGGCTAGTGTCCGTAGGCACAACGGTTACCAGAACACTTGAATCGAATTGGACACAAAGGGGTTTTATGCCAGGAACATACAGCACACAACTTTTTATAACACCGGGATATGCGTTTAAAGCTGTTGATACGCTTATTACCAATTTCCATTTACCAAAATCAACTTTGTTGGTTCTGGTGTCTACTTTTGGTGGTTCTGACTTTATTCGTTATGCTTATCAGGAAGCGATACGTCAGCACTACAGGTTTTATAGTTTCGGGGACGCGATGATGATACTGCCATGACTATGATTTCGGCTAAAAAATGTGGGGTGACCCTTTTTATGCTCATGAGTTTTTGGGCAGCCGAATCCTATGCTCAGGCACCAACTGCAAACGCTGTTATCCCTTCAAAAAACGCTGTTCCTTCAAAAAATACGCAGGTTCCTACACCATCGGTATCTATTCCTCAAAAAGTAGATTTGTACACGTATTTGTCTCCTGTAAGAGATGGATTTATGTTCCCTGCCATTTCAACAAAAAAATATCCCGATCTGGATATTTCAGGATTTTACGAAACAAAGATCAGTGGACGTAACTTTAACCCTAAAACACCTTCGGATTCCCGGTTTCAAACCATTTTAAGAGACCCGATTTATAACAAATTGCCTCGAGATGTTTTATTGGGTGATCCAAAGCTGGATATCCGTTACAGATTTAACATTGATGGAAAGCTGGATAGGGATTTAACGGTACACTACGATATCGAGCAGGAGCCCGATTTTCCTGGTAAATATGATATTAAGATCAAATATAAAAATACAGACCTGACCTTTTATCACTTTGATGTTGATTTTAACGACAGCGAATTTATGACGGTAAGAAAATCTTTAAACGGAGCCATGGTGCATTCGTATGGTGACGAATGGGATGCAACCATAGCCACCGGTAAACAGCGGTCTCAGGCGACAAAGTTTGCAGCGAATGGCTCTGGTACTACAAAGATCAGTCTGGGTAACCGGTCTATTCTGGAAGATTCCCTGCAGGTGTGGGTGAACAATATTCCTCAGGTGCTGGGTCGTGATTATACTGTGAACTATTTTCAGGGTGAAATTACATTTTCAAGCACAAAAGGCTCGAACGATTACATCGTGGCTGTTTACGAATATACCAATCCCATCGAAGATTTTATTCCGCTTTTAAGCCGTCGTAATTTTTTCGGAAGCCAGTTTTTGTGGCGGCCTCAATATAAACCTAAAGATATTAAATTCAGCAAACATGTGTCTGATGAGATATTAAAACCTGCCGGGGCAACCCCCAATTTTGAGTTTACCGTTAAAAATGCCCCGGTTTTAATTGCCACCGAATATGTGAAAATTAACGGACGTACCATGAGACAGGACAAAGATTATGCGCTGAAAAATCAACGTGGAAAAATTTATATTTTAAATCCCAGCCTTCTTGGAAAAAATGATCAGCTGACAATCTCTTATGATTATTACGAAACCGAAGTTGTCGAAGAAGATCTGATAGGAAAAAACACCCCGGGTCCGTATGCGTTTTCCAGGAAATATGTACTGGATGGAACGGTTGCTGTAAGTCTGGATAATCTTCCCATGGTAGAAGCCAAGGACTATTCCATGGATTATGAAAAAGGCCGGATTGTATTTAATTATGAGGTTAAATATCCCAAAATTATTTCCGTAAAATATACAGCTGTTAAAAGTGCAACGGAAGTGGTGACCAAAAATAATGCTCCGTTTACAGCTGGCGTTACGTATTTAACGGAATATGCGCAGACTCAGCTGGAGAATCAGGTTTTGGCAGTTCCTACGGAATCGTATACGTTGTCGACTTCCAATGTGATTACAACCAAATTTACTCCAATTACCAACACGCCCAGTATTGGTATTATCATTAATGGAATCAAGCTGCAGCCTAATCAGTACAGTGTAACCAATGCGTATCTGGGGCAAATTACCGTCAGCGATAATGTGTCTGCAAAACCATGGACAACAGCTATTAATTATAGTTATCAAAAAAGTTTTAGAACGACCTTTGTTTTTCCTGGAATTACAGGAAAAAATGGGCTGAAGTATATTAATAATACCGATTTTACCTTGAGAGATGTTCCTGTAGCCAAAGGCGGAGTGGCCTATATCCGATTATTGAACAGTACTCAGGGTGAGCTTATTTTGAACCCAGGGCGGGAGTTTAACGTGGAGTACGGAACGGATGGCCAGACCCTCCAGATTTCTTTTAACACCACGCTTGAAAACAGTGCCTCTATCCTGACGTCGTATCCAACTTCTTCTGACAGAATTACGCTGGTTTACGACTATATTCCGGCGGTTTCACCAACACAGGGAAATGTAACCCAGCAGGTTTTGGGACTTACACTGGGTGCGAAACTTAGTGATCAGTGGCGTGTAAATTCAGAATTTGTTGTGGCGGATAATAACCTGTCAAAACCTCAAACCTCTATTTCATTTCAAACCCCGGGTACCGGAAAGTCCAATGATAGTTACTCTATTGGGAATAAAAATATTGTTGAAAATTCAGAAGAAGTTTATTTGAATTCAAGACGAGTAAACAAAGATACCGATTATATTGTTAATTATGTAACCGGAACCATACGCTTTGTTAATCTTAATCCCGGCGTAAATGATGCTATTCGTGTGAATTATAAAATTTTTGATTCTGGTTCTACCCAGCTTGGGGTGCAGCATAATACAAAGCTGGCTACGAAGCTTGCGACTCAATACACCGGTGATTCTGTTGTGTTGAAAGGGGATTTTAAATTTATTGATAAGGATTTCCTTCCTATCGGAACCTTGAGGGAGGCTGCTGGAAGTACGGTATATGGCGGAAGCATGGACTGGAAAGTAGATCCTTACAATCTTGTGAATGTAGATTACCATCACAGGGACATTTTTGCTGGTGGTAACACGGCGACAAATAAGTCGCTGTACAGACGCACGGATGAAATTATTTCCATGATGGATTTAAAAGGGTTGTATCGTTTATTTGATACCAAGCAGTCGTTACGGTTATTGATTGATATCCAGGATCCAGATAAAGCTGTAACGAAAGATTCCCATTTGGTTGATGAAATAACCTGGGATTATAACGGCAGTATTTCATTTGGGCCCGAGTTTTCAAAAACCACGATTTTAAAAGGATTATCCCGCAAAGAAAGCAATTTTCTGGATAAATTTGATTACACAGTTGTTGAAACTGAAAAAACGCGTGTCGATAATAAAACATTGTTTAGCAAGATGTATGCGCTGGGTGATACAACGTTAACGCCGTTTCTTGAATTGTCACGGGCTCAAACCGATGTGCAGGTGTCTTCGGCTTCTGTTCTGGCGGTTAGAAATGAAAGGACGTATGCGAATCGTACCAATTATGGATTAAGTTCTACGTTTCTTCCGTTTTCGTATCTCCCGGTTAAAGTGGATTACAGTCGTGACGAGGTAAGATCTATTACGGCGAAACAATCTACAGAAAGTGTAAATGTATTATCTAATTCTATTTATGATGTGGGGTATAATCCGACGTCCTGGTTTAATACCAGTACCCAAATTCGACATACGGAATCTGAAAGTCCCCTGGCCAATCAAAAAGGGTCTCTGGAAGATTACAGAAGCTACCAGCTTAGCCGCTTTACCCCAATTGGATTTCTTGGCAGCATGGGCCTTTCCGAATCCGAATGGTTTCTTTTCCCGATAAAAGGATCCACCTTGACCTTTGGTGTTAACGAATCGAATCGCCGAGAAAATAACAACGCACGGCAATTTGATTTTAACAGCAGCCGTTTTACCTTTTCGAATCTGGAGCCCCTGGACGGCTTTGCTTTAAAATCCTATAGCTTTGATACTCAACTTTCTACCAGTTTATCGACAGAAGGTAGTTCTACAGCTTCAAGAAATAGAACGTCAGCTCAAAGTACCGGACAATCTGGAAGCGTTGGTATCACACCAAAGTGGCCGTTGTTAAATCTTTTTGGGTATACCTATACCTTCGAAAATCGTTCCAGTGATTCTTTCAGTGACGATCAGGCTGTCACCATAACCTCGAATCGTGTATTTAGCAGCACCCCTTATTTTAAACGAGGCCAGCAGCTTAGCTTTAGCCCTGGAGATATCGGAATCCAGCTTCCGTTTTTGCCTAAAATTGGATTGGGAAAAATTACAACAGCCTTTACGGAAAATTACGAAGATAAGCAAAACTACAGACTGGCTGAACAGTATCGGTTGTCTACAGGCGTTGTCTCAACATCGTCTGTGTCACAGGATAACAGTCTGATTAAATCCTATGGATTTTCTATTGGATTAAACCCCATGTATATTATCAATTTATCAGGAACAGCCAAGTTGGGGAGTGAGTGGTATAACCGAAACATTAATACCTCGTCTAAAGGGTCTATTTTTAAAGATACGCTTGATTTGGCTGTGAACGCCGATATGTCTCCGTTCTCGTTTTTAAAGCTGGATTCCAACGCTACCTATGGAACTGTGGATCAGTATCGTTCATCCAATCTGGATACAACTCTGGAATCTCTAAAAAAATCCGTTGCAGATCAGACGTTTGCCAATCCATTTATTGATTTTCTGGATATTAGAAAGTACACCCTTCATGGCGGTCTTACGTTAACCCCGTTTACGTTTATTTCGCTTACATCCGGGGCCGATTATGTGCGTATCCAGCAGGCATTAACCACGTCTTCCAATGTGGCTAACAGTCTTATCACTCAGATTATTGGCAGTGCCGGGGCCAGTCTTTCTCTTTTTTCAGGATTAAGTACGGCTTATACCTATTCCATGAAATTTTCGGAAGAAGGCACGGGTACGCAGTCTCAAGGGTACTCCGGTGTGACAACGGTAACGTATGTGCCGTTTCAATCCACAGGCTTTAAAGTCAATATAACCTATACCCGTGAAGATACCTGGGGTAAAGACTTAAACGCTCTCGATCAGTCAGCCGTTCAGCAAGGCAGCGGAAATACCATTCAATATCAGATCGTAGAGCGTGATGACGTTGTGGAAACTGCTATTTTAAGTGTGGATGTAAATATCCCGATTACAAATAATCCGTTTATTAACAGCTTTGTTGTAACCGGTGAAGGTCACATCAAAAAGGTAACAGACAGGCTGGATTCTACAAAAACGGATAAACGTAGTTTTGATATCAGCGGCGTGGTTTTAAAAGGCACATTATTATTTTAAACTGAACCGAAACCATCACGAATGCGGTTAATAAATGGAGGGGTTGTGCCCAGGCTGGTAATCCAAAATAATATAAAATAAGCCCAAGCAGGGTTTCCGCTATAATGCCTCCGCCTATCCAGATGGCGTATCGGGTTTCTTTTTTCTGGATCAGCATATAGGCCAGTAGCCCGTTTAAGGCCGCACTGAGCCAGGCTACGGATTTATGTGCCGTAAACCAGTCTCCCAGTAGGGGGGGCACACAGCATTTGCAAAGTCCCTGACTTACCAGAACATCAACGGTTTCCCTGACCTGTGTTCCCAGCAAAATCTGGGCGGATGTAATAATAAAGGCTGCAACTGTGATAACCCATAATCCCGATGAGGCGTTAATCTGTTTAGGTGTACAGTAGTGATCTGCAACAATCAGTAAGGCCAGTAACAGAAATGCAAAACTCATATGCAGGGTGACAATGACGGGATGCAGGTTGTGGGCAACAACTACGGCGCCAAGCCAGCCCTGAAAACTGACGGTTACAAGAGCCAGTCCGCTGGTCAGTAAAAGTCTAGGGTGAGTTTTAAACAAAGACAGACTGTAAAAAAAGAGGATAAGAATGACAACGCCAACGCTTGCGCCAAATAATCGGTTTAAATATTCCGTCCAGGTTTTTGCGGCATTAAACGTGGTGTCTTTATAGCCACGGTGGGCGTAAATATCCTGATAATTGGCTGGAAGCTCGGATTCCGATACGGGAGGCACCCATTTTCCGAAACATCTTGGCCAGTCAGGACATCCCATGCCAGAGCCTGTGCTTCGTACTAATCCTCCTATCAAAATAAGACTAAAAACCATAGCGATAGCCAGCTTATTTATTTTCCTGAAAAAATTCACTGTAATCATACCTTTCATTTTCAGTTCTGTAACGATAAAATGGTGTGGTTTAACTTGCTTAAAATAGAGGTTTATGATGACACATTCCGAAGAAAAAAACGATAATCAAAGCTCAAATAACATGGTGAAAGCCTATAAAGAATCTATTCGGCAGGACTCCAGACAGGTGGAATCTTTGGATACTCTGGATATTGATACCCTCCAGGATCGTCTTAGACGTAATCTGGAAAAAATCCGTTCTGAAAACCAGGACACATTGTCTTCTTTGGAAGATTCGCTGTTAAAGCAATATGCCCAATGGAAAGAAATGCGGTCATTGGTGGAATCTGAAAGAGAGTCTCTGGAGAAAGCTTACAGCGTTACGGTAGCTCCAAATGATTTACCTGCGATTATTGCCATTAAAAAAGAAAAGCAAGGTGTTTTTGAGAGAGAATTGTCCGAATCCCAGGCGTTGTTTGAAAAAAACATCCAGGAAAAAGAAGCTGCTCTAGCTGGGAAATCTCAGGATTTTCAAGCAAAATGTGTGCGCTGGGAAGAAATGATGCTTCAGCGCGAAGATGAATTTGATGCCCGTGAAAAAGATCGTCAGCAGGCACAGGTTCAACTTCAGCTGGATTATGAGCAAAAGGTAGAGGCTTTAACCCATCAGTTTGATCTTAAAGAAAAAGAAATGACGGATAACTTCAAAACTCAGGATGAGATGTGGTCATCCAAGTTAAAAGATGAGCATGATCGCTATCGCCAGTTGGAAGCCGAGTTTCAGGATGCCCGTCAGCATTACGAAAAGCTCTTAAGTGAAAAACATGCCCAATATATGGAAAAAGATGCCGCTTTAACCGAAACGTTTAATCAGTTTCAGTCTTTAAAACAGGAAAAAGAAAATGCAGCTGCAGATCATATTGTACAGATACAATCGATAAGAACAGAGCTGGAACAGGCAAAATTTGATTTGCGCCAGCAGCAGGATGGTTATGAGGTTCAGCTAAAAGCGTACCAGGCTCAGCTGTTTCAGGCTCAGCAATCCGGTTCTCAGGAATCTCTTCAATATCAAACTATTATTCAACAGTTAAAAACAGAGCTTCAATCTAAAGAAGAGGAATTGACCAAGGTAAATGGTAAGGTGCTTGATTTGGCTCAAAAGCATCTGGCCAGCATGAAAGCGCCTGTAAAACCGTCTGTTCCAGCGGTATCTCCGGCTCCTGCGCCAAAAATTCATAAGCCGGTAGTAAGATCTGCGGCTCCAGTTGAAAACAAGCCTGCCGTCCCTACCACACAACGTAGAATTACACCGGTTCCTACTCAGCCTCCTGTTCAGCAGACGGGATTGAAAATTGTAAGACCGTTGAAATCAGGTTCACGAAGGGTTGGCGCTTGATCCGACATTTTGTTGAACTTGTAAAACCCCGCATTTTGACCATGCAGTTTATCAGTCTGGGAATGGGATACCTGTTGGCGAAGCCTGTGCTGGCGTCTACAGGGCTTTTATTTTTATTTGCCTTAATCGGGACGGCGTTTTTATCTGGCGGAGCAGCGACGTTAAACCATATTCTGGAATGGAAACTGGATGCCAAAATGGACCGTACAAAATCCAGGCCTATTCCATCGGGGAATGTTTCGATTGGATCGGCGCTTATTTTTGCAGTGATTTTGCTTGCTTTGGGTACAGTTTTTCTTTTGCTTGTTAATGCAATTACGATGTTTCTGGGTGTGTTGACGGCGTTTTTATACGTAGCCGTTTATACCCCACTTAAACAATGGTCGTGGTTGAATACATATGTCGGTGCTTTGCCTGGAGCCATCCCTCCGCTGGCTGGTTGGACCATTGCTACGGGGAAACTGGAATGGCAGCCTTTTATTTTTGTCGCCTTGCTGGCTATTTGGCAGCTGCCTCACTTTTTTTCCATTGCCTGGATGTATCAGGATGATTACAACAAAGCAGGGTTTGAAATGCTCCCCAAGGTTGATCCTGATGGAAAGCGTACCGTTTTTCACATTCTGTTCTTCACTCGTATTTTAATTGGCGTCTCCTTATTGCCTGTATTTTTTGGGATTTTAGGCTGGATTTATGGCATAGGCGCCTTTGTCTTTGGTTTGTTTTTCTTGAAAATGGGCTGGAATTTTTCCAAAACAATTTCACGTGCTGATGCAAAAAACGTTTTAAAGGCATCGGTATATTACCTTCCAGCATTGTTGCTGATTATGTTTTTAGATCGCCTGATCTTGTGATACACTGAATTTTATCCAAAAAAAATCTGACAGTGCTACACAAAAAGGGTTGTGTTTTTAAGGCAATTTAAGGGGTTTTTACGTTTTTCGTAATAAATTGCCGGGAATGCGTGTGTGCGGTCTATTCTATCTTAACAGGAGTAACTCATGTATTCTCACAATGCAGTGACTGCGTACGCCCGTGTTTCGTTCAAGCCTTTAAATAAAGTGATGTCGGTTAAACTTAGTTATCCGATTAGCGAATTTTTGCAGCATATCGGTGGAGAGGGTGCTTATAAAGTGTCTTTGGAAACAGCGATTATGAGGGCACTGGGATATGATGTTTATGGGTTAAATATCGGAGATATTGATGGAACGGAAATCACGCCACCAATGGGGTATCAGCAAGGGCTTATCCAGGCGGCTTTAGGTGAAAAATTAACCTACGGGCCAACACAGGGGAATCCGCGTTTGCGTGACGCATTGGCTGATAAAGTAAATCGTGAATACGGTGTTGCTGTTGATGGTACATTTGTTAGTATTTCAGCTTCAAAATCCAATATTTTTAAAACAGAAGTGATGCTTCTGGATGCTGGAGTCCCATTTTCTTATCCTATTCCAGGATATCCTATTTATCAGTCTATAGGTCAGGCGAAAGGTGCTGATCTTCAGCCCTATTCATTTACGTTTACACCTAACCCGGAAACCCGCGAGCTTGAAGTGGACATTGATATCGATTCCGTAAAACGATGTTTGGATGCCGGTGTAAAAGTTTTTGTATTGAATGATGCTCAAAATCCGTCAGGGCATAGTTTATCTGCGTCATCTGTTCAAAAACTTCGTGATCTTTTTAATCTACCTCACTATCAACATGTTTTTGTGATGTTTGATATTGCGTATGAAAATATTCGTTTTGATGGCCAATCGCATGTAAGAGGCTTAATTAAAGAGCTTTTTGAACAAGGCCGGGCCTGTATTTTGGGAACAGCCAGTAAAGAAGATGCGATGACAGGTGAACGATTGGGTTTTACCGTCTTTCCTAAAACGGATGTTGTCGGAAATCCAACGCTTAAAACTTTGGTTGAGGCCTTTAATAAACTGACAGGAAATATTGAATCCAGCTCGCCTACATCCAGTCAGGCGGCCTGGCTTTATGCGTTTGCCTACGGACATAACGTTCCTGAAGATACGGCAAAATTTATTGCCGAAAAAAATCAGCAGATTCAGGCTGTAGCAAAAGAAATGCAGGATATTTCTCTTGGATTGGCTGAAATAACAGCAATCGGTGGGGATACATCTGCTGCATATAAAAAGCTTGGCCAGTTACAGAGTGACTTAAATAAGGCTGTGGCCGAGTTGCGCGAAACGGATCCTTTAGCAACTCAAGAGGCAAATCTGCGTAAAAACCTGGGGATTTTGCAACAACGCCGAGATGTTTTATGCGAGGCACTCTCAACAATAACAGGGTTGTACGCAACACGGCCAAGTGCAGGTTTTTATGTATGGGCTGATGTAACCGAGCTTATAGAAAAACTGGGATTTGGAACAGATGTAGAAAAATTCAGAAAAACAGTTCTGGCACAAACCGGTGTAAGTTTTTGTTCAGACGAGCATTTTGGAAATTGTGTGGGTACATACCCGGGCCGTCGTTTTGTCCGTTTTGCTTTTTCAGGCATTTCTGAGCCAGACATTAAAAAAGCCATGGTAAAATTTAAATCCTGGATTGATGCCCGCCATTTTGCTATCGAACATTTTGCCGGAAAACAGGTCGCTGTTGTAGGCGGCGGACCTATCGGACAGGTTACAACGCATCGTTTGAATGAAACCGGTGTGGATGTGACTATTATTTCCAAATACGGAAAAAAAGACATTGAAGAAAGAGGGATCAGACTTAGTCTTCCTGTTCCGTTGGAATCTCATCCAGCCGTTCAAGAGTCTTTAAATAATCTGGACGCCCAGCAGAACGTGATCATGTTATCTACTCAGCTCCCAAAAACGGATGCTGAAATTGAAGCTCTTGCTTTGCAGTTATCCGCTAAGTTGGCTAAAGATGGTGTTGTCATCTGTTTGCAAAACGGTATTGATACCGGAAAAGAACTGGCGTTGAAACTTCAGGAGCTGGGACGAAGCGATGTCGTAGTTGCCAGAAGCGTTATTTTTGTTCAAATCAGAGATGGAGTCGATCCTTCCAAAGGTCTTCCTGATGGATCTTTCTCTATCCCAAAAGAGATGAGATGGCCTGTTACACCTGTATTAAATGATTACGAGCCCGATCAGCTTCAGCGGTTAACGGATTTAGGAAAAGCCCTTTCAGGCACAGGTATGAAGGGAATGGATGCGGTTTCGTTTGATGAGGGACAAGTTCTGGCCTGGAATAAATTGTTTAATAATCTGGGAAACTATGCGTCTTTGGAGCTGGCTAAACAAGGTCTGGCCCTTACTTACGGTGATGTTTTACAGGATACTTCTCAAGGTCGACTTGCCCGTGAAAGCTTGTTTGAAGCCGTAAAAGAGCTTCATATTTTAGCATCCCGAACAGGTTTTCATCTTCCAAAAACACCAGAAGCCTATTTTAGAGATGTGCTGGCTTATCTCAAAACAACGCATATTTGTACCACTGTAAATGCTTATTCAAAAGGAAAGGAAATGGAAAACCTTCTTTTATCCTTGCTTCCTGATGGCAGCCAGACGACGTATCCAACGTTATGGGCGTATTCCAATCAGGTTGAATCTACCAATCAGGACAGATCGTTACATGCGTTGAGGGAAGTTGTTCCTCAAACAAATCTGGAATCCAGATATCAGGCCTGTATGCAGGATTTTGATGCCGTGATAGCTCCATAGAATAGGGATAATGTGGCTTTATAAAATCGGGTCTGTCGCCACTAAACTGGTATCTGTAATACTTGTTTGAAGTTTGTTGCTTATGCTAGGATTAACCTGTTAAATCTGCCTTAAACGGGCAGATTTTCAGGTTTAAACGAAAGGAAATGTGTATGTCTTTAATTGCAAAAAAAGCACCCGAATTTAATGTGAAAGCTGTTGTTAACGGCGGAGAAGTTGTTGATAACTACAGCCTTAGCGCTCTTCAGGGTAAATATGTTGTTTTATTTTTCTACCCCTTTGATTTTACCTTTGTATGTCCAACGGAACTTCATGCGTTCCAGGAAAAACTGGCTGAATTTGAAGCCAAAAATGTACAGGTCATCGGAGCGTCAACAGACTCTCATCACTCTCATATTGCATGGTTGAATACGCCAAAAAATCAGGGCGGTATTCAAGGTGTGACTTATCCAATCCTTGCTGACTTTAACAAAGAAGTAGCAAAAGCTTACGATGTTTTGGTAGATGATTTAGGTGCCTCATTCAGAGGTTTATTTTTGATTGATAGAAACGGTATCGTTCGCCATCAGGTTATTAACGATCTTCCACTTGGCCGTAGCGTGGATGAAGTGCTTCGTATGGTAGATGCGTTACAGTATTTCGAGAAAAACGGTGAAGTATGTCCTGCAAACTGGAAAACGGGCGAAACGGCTATGAAAGCAACCCGTGAAGGTGTAGCTGTTTATTTTCAAACAACCCAACAATAAGGAGACCCCAAATGGCTTTTGAATTACCTGCATTGTCTTATGCTTTAAACGCTTTAGAACCTCATATTGATGCAAAAACCATGGAAATTCACCATGGAAAACATCATCAGGCATACATTACAAATTTAAATGCTGCTATTGCTGGAACTCCTTTTGAAAACCAGCCGATTGAAACCATTCTGGCTAATATCAATACAGTTCCTGAAAACATCCGTGGCGCGGTTAGAAATAACGGCGGCGGTCACGCTAACCACAGCTTATTCTGGACAACCATTGCTCCAAACGCCGGTGGCGAGCCAACTGCAGAACTTGCTTCTGCGATTACAGCGGCATTTGGAAGTTTTGCCGCGTTCAAGGAAAAATTTGAAACAGCAGCCAAAACACGTTTCGGAAGTGGTTGGGCATGGCTAACTGTAGATGCTAATGGCCAGCTTGAAGTATCGTCTTCTGCTAACCAGGATAGCCCGATTATGGATGGCAAAACCCCAATTTTAGGTTTGGATGTATGGGAACATGCGTACTACCTGAACTATCAGAATCGCCGTCCAGATTATGTATCGGCGTTTTGGAATGTAGTGAATTGGACTCAGGTTGCAGCAAATTTTACTCAGGCTAAAGCTACAGTAAAAACAGCTTAATCTGATTTTTTGATTTAAACACGAAGGCAGGGACATTCTCCCTGCCTTTTTTATTATCTCCCCGTTAACCCGCTTAAAATACGTGGAATGCCCTGAAAATCCATCTCAAATTTAAAGTCTTTTACACCTTTTTTTTCTAAAACAGAGCGTAAAAGCTGCTCCTGATGAATCCCTATTTCCATCACAAATCCTGTATTCTCAAACTCACAAAGCTGCTGCACAATCTTTTTATAAAAAACAAGCCCGCTTTTACCCCCATCTAACGCTGTTTTAGGCTCAAAATTCTTAACATGAGCATCCAGATGTTTAATGTCTTCTGTTGGAATATAAGGCGGATTTGAAAGAAACAAGACGGGTTTTCCGGTATGAAATAAGGGTTCCCATAGCGATTTTTGATGGAAGAAGTTTCCTAAATGCAAGGTTAGATTTTCTGTTCTGTGATGTGTTTTGTTTATAGAGGCGTAACGGTACGCTGTTTTGCTTTTTTCCCAGCTGTAAAAAGCTGTTTTGGGATATTTTTTGGCAAGCTCGATGCTGATAATGCCGCTGCCTGTGCCCAGTTCTATTCCAATAAAGCCGCTGTCTTCCCATTGATGCTGTTCTAAAAAATCCATGGCGGATTCTATCAAAAGCTCTGTCTCAGGCCTTGGAATTAAAACCCCCGGACCGACTTTATAAACCGATTCTCTGAATTCCCATTGTCCTAACGCATATGCCAACGGTTTTCCTGTTAATCGCTGTTTTACGAGTTTCTGGATGTATTTTATATGAGGGTTTTCAAGCTGCTGTTGTTGGGAAAGTAAAAACTGTGTCCGTGTCCAGTTGCAGACATGACAGATAATAAGCTCGGATTCCAGCCCGGCGTCATCGATTCCAGCTTCATTAAACGTATGCTGTATCGTTTTCCAGACCGAAGCTACGGAAGTTGAAGACAGATGTTATTCCTGCATTTTGGAAAGTCTGTCTGCTGTAATGAGTGCATCAAACACCTCATCGCAGATACCTTCCATAAAATCGGTTAACGAATACAGCGACAGTCCGATTCTATGATCGGTGACTCTGTTTTGTGGAAAATTATAGGTGCGGATTTTTTCAGAACGATCTCCGCTTCCCACCTGATTTTTTCTAAGATCAGATTCCTGTTTCCGCCGTTCTTCTTCTTTTTTCTCATATAATTTTGCACGAAGCATTCTCATCGCTTTGTCTTTGTTCTGAAACTGAGAGCGTTCATCCTGACAGGAAATAACAATGCCTGAAGGGAAGTGCGTTAACCGAACAGCCGAACTGGTTTTGTTAACGTGCTGACCACCCGCGCCGCTGGCTCTGAATACATCAATTTTAATATCTTTTGAATCAATTACAACGTCCACTTCTTCGGCTTCCGGCATAATCGCTACCGTTGCTGCCGAGGTGTGAACACGCCCAGAGGCTTCCGTCTCAGGTACACGCTGCACCCGATGCGTTCCGCTTTCAAATTTAAGCCGGCTAAATACGCCTTTTCCCATAATCCCAAATGCAACTTCTTTTACCCCACCGATTCCAGTCGGATTTCCCGATAAAACCTCAACCTTCCAGCCTTTGGTTTCTGCATAACGGGTGTACATTCTAAATAATTCATACGCAAAAAGAGCGGCTTCTTCTCCGCCTGTTCCTGACCGAATTTCCACAATAGCATTTCTGTGATCATTCGGATCGGCAGGAATTAAGAAAATCTGAAGCTCTGTTTGAACCTTGCTAAGTTCCTCTTCAAGGCTTTTAACTTCTTCCTGAGCCATGTCCTTCATGTCAGGATCTTTTAGCAATTCCTGAGCCTGAGCCAGTTCATCCTGAATTTTTTTATAGCGCCGAAACAGTACAACGCCTTCTTCAAGCTCATTATGTTTTTTAATAAGCTCTTGATAGGCGGCATGATCGGAAATGACTTCCGGGTCACTCATTTTCCGTTCAATATCTATATATTTATATTCAAGTTCCTGTAATTTATCTAACATGGTTTCACATAGTAAAAAGCCTACCCGATGTTAGGTAGGCTTTGAAGATTTCTGAAGTTGGAATCTTACTTGGTTGCTGTAAGATTGTACCGTTTTCTAAACTTATCAACACGACCTTCAGCGTCAACGATTTTGTTTTCGCCAGTGAAGAACGGATGGCATTTTGAGCAGATATCCACACGGATGTTGTCTAAAATAGATCCGGCTTCAAATTCACCGCCGCATGCACATGTGATAGTGATTTTGTGATAAGGGATATCACGGCTTGAATTGAAGTCCGCAGGTCTTAAAACACTTGCATCGCGTTTTTCTGCAGCTTCTCTTTTTTTCTTAGGTTGTTTTTCGTCTTGTTTTGACATGATTGCACTCCTTACTGTATCGCTGATATGACACAGCGAAAGGTTGTTGATCTTACGGGCAAACAGCAGCTCTGTCAAGATTTCCTGTCTTTCTTCCCAATTTTTAAGCTTTTCGATATAATCTCCCACATGATTTTAGATATTCGTATACATCCTGACCCAGTTCTTAGACAGCTTTGTGAGCCTGTAACCGAGTTCGGTTCGGCCTTATCTCAGACTTTGGACGATATGTTTGACACCATGAAAGCAAGCCGTGGAATAGGTCTTGCAGCTCCTCAGGTAGGCTTGCTGCAGCAGATTCTGGTGGTGTGTTACAAAGACCGTAAATTTGCGTTGATTAATCCTAAAATTGTTTCTAAAAAAGGAAAATTGATTTCCGAAGAGGGCTGTCTCAGTTTACCAGCTATTCATCTTAACGTTATGCGTGCCGATAAAATCGAAGTTCATGCTCAAAACAAGCAGGGAAAACCTGTTGTGTTAAAAGAACGTGGCATGGTTTCAAGAATTATCCAGCACGAACTTGACCATTTAAACGGAGTATTGATTATTGACCACCAGCCCGAGGTTGAACAATTAATTCCAAATCTAAAAAAGTGAGGCCTCATTTATGTTAATTACCGTACTACATTCCAAAATTTCTTATGCCACGATTACTCAGACCGAATTGTTTTATGAAGGAAGCATCACTATTGATGAGGATATTCTGGATAAAGCCAATATCCGTCCTTTCGAACAGGTTCATGTGGTGAATCTGAACAACGGCCAGCGTCTGGTTACTTACGTGATTTCAGGAGAGCGTGGCTCTAAGGTGTTTTGTCTGAATGGCCCAGCTGCCCGCATGAGCGCGGTTGGCGATCTGGTTCACATTTTATCGTACGCACAAATCGATCCTCAAAAAGAAACCATAAATCCAACAATTGTTGATCTAAAAGGAAAATAAATGGACGCTACTCAATATCCTGTTTCTCTGACTGTTAATGCTGCCGGACAGTATTGTTTAGGTGGACTGTCTCTGGTTGATCTGGCCGAACAATACGGCACCCCTCTCTATATTATGGATGAGGCGACATTATCCCGTAATTGCCGTTTTTATACAGAAGCCCTTGCCAAACATTATCCTAATTCCCAGGTTGTTTTTGCAGGAAAAGCCAATTTGAATTTAGGACTTTTAAACGTGTTGTCCAAAGAAAATTTAGGTGTGGACGTTGTATCCGGCGGTGAACTCTATACTGCGCTAAAAAGCACCATGAAACCTGAAACCATTGTTTTTCATGGTAACAATAAATCCCACGAAGAGCTGACGATGGCCCTTCAACACAGCATCCGAATCGTACTTGATAACAGCGCTGAACTTGAACGCCTAATCCACATCGCTAAATCCTTAGGTAAAAAAGCCTTTGTGATGCTACGCCTAAAACCTGAAATCGAAGCGCATACCCACGATTATATTAAAACCGGACATATCGATTCTAAGTTTGGAATTGATAAATATGATTTAAATAAAGTGATCACCCGAATTCTGGAAGAGCCAGCCTGCATCCAACTGCTTGGGCTTCACAGTCATATCGGCTCCCAGATTTTTGATATTCACCCATTTGAGGATTTAGCCGACATTATGACCGATCATATGCTGGCCATTAAAAACACCTTCGGCATCGATATCCCCGAACTGAATCTGGGCGGCGGTATCGGTATTCAATACACCACTCAGGATGATCCGCCAAGCATTCCTGTCTACATCGAAAGAATGACAACTCGTTTAAAAGCCTGCCTTCAGAAAAAAGGCCTTAAAGAACCTAAACTGTTCTTGGAACCTGGCCGCTCTATCGTTGCGACAGCCGGTGTAACCTTATATTCCGTTGGGGCTTTAAAAGACATTCCTGGTATTAAAACCTATATTTTTGTAGATGGTGGTATGGCTGACAATCCAAGACCGATGTTGTATCAATCTCAATACACCTTTGCCCTAGCCAACAAAGCCGCTTTAAATCCTGAAAAAACCTACACTATTGCCGGAAAATATTGTGAATCAGGAGATGTTCTGGCTAAAGATATCCCACTTCCACAAGCCGAAGTTGGCGACACTTTGGTTGTTTTCGGAACAGGTGCGTATAACTACACCATGTCTTCACATTATAACCGTTCAGCAAAACCTGCTATGATTCTGGTTCAAAATCAACAGTCCAGAGTATTGGTTCAACGTGAAACATTTGATGACTTATTGCGGTATGATATGGCCTAAAAGGGTTTAAAATTTGACGCATCTCGCATCGTTATTGCCGGTATTGCCCAAATCAAATTGGCACCTTGTGGTTACAGTTTTGGATTTGCTACTGGTGTATTTTTTGATTTACAGAGTTTTGCTTTGGATTAGAAATACTCATTCAGGACCTCTTGTAAGAGGGTTGTTTACCGTAATGGGTATTTATTTTGTTAGCCGATTATTTGGTTTTTTGACTTTGAACTGGTTGTTAGAAAAGCTGGCAACCGCTTTGATTTTGATAGCCATCATTATTTTTCAGCCGGAATTACGCCGTTTTTTAGAGAAAATTGGCAGCGGAAAATTGTTTTCTCCTCTTGTTGAAGGACAACGTGAAGCCAAAAGTACAACAGTTATCAAACATTTATTAAAGACAGTGGAAATGCTGTCCAAGGAAAAAATTGGTGCGTTGATCGTTATCGAAGTGGGTACAAATTTATCCGAATATATAGAATCCGGTATTCCCATCCGTTCTCATATTTCTGCGGAATTATTGTGTACCCTGTTCTGGCCGAAATCTCCAACCCATGACGGTGCGGTAATTATCAGAGAGAATAAAATTGAGGCTGCCGGTTGTTTATTACCTTTAACCGACACGCCTTTAACTGATGGTCGCCTAGGTACACGTCACCGCGCAGCAATAGGTTTATCGAAGCTAACGGATGCCGTTATTATCGTTGTTTCCGAAGAATCAGGAATCGTATCCATTGCAGAAAACGGAAACCTGAACCGTTTCTTAAACAAAGAAGCCCTGGAAACCCGATTGTTCAACCTCTATAAAGAAGAAACCGAAGCCGGTGCAGATCAAAATCTTTTTAAATTTTTTAGAAACGGATAGCCATGTACCCACAGGATTTTATTCAGCAAAAAGCGTCAGGAAAAAAAATCACCCTTATTACAGCGTATGATGCGGTATTTTCGGCCTTAATCGAAGCGGCTGGAATCGAGGCGATTCTGGTTGGCGATTCGTTGGCTAACACGGCCTCAGGCTTTTCCAACACGCTTCCTATCACAATGGATCAGATGATTTACCACACTCAGTGTGTAAGGCGTGGCGCTCCTAAAGCCTTTATTATCGGCGACATGCCTTTTATGAGTTATCAAAGTGACATCGTTACGGCCCTTCAAAACGCTGGCCGTTTTTTAAAAGAAGCTGGTGCCCAGGCCGTTAAAATTGAAGTTGGTGACTCAGGCCTGGATACGGTAAAAGCTTTTCATGATGCCGGAATCCCCGTGATGGGACATATCGGATTTACGCCTCAATCTGTGTATCAGTTGGGCGGTTACAAAGTTCAGGGAAAAACAAAAGAGACTCAGGATAATTTGTTAAATCTGGCGATACAGCTTGAAAAAGCAGGCTGTTTTTCCATTGTGCTTGAAATGGTTCCTGCAGAGTTGGCCAAAACTATTTCCGAAGCCTTAACCATTCCTACCATTGGCATTGGCGCTGGCCCGTTCTGCGATGGTCAGGTTCTCGTCCTTTCCGATGTTTTGGGGTTGTCTCAAAAATCATCACCTAAATTTTCAAAAGCGTATATGCAGGTTGCCAATCAGGCTGTTTCTGCTCTTCAATCGTTTAAATCCGAGGTTGAAAATCAACACTTTCCTACTCAATCCCACTCATTTTAAAGGTTGCTTATGTCATTAAAATTATACGATACACTTACTCAATCATTGCTGGATTTTAAACCGCAAAATCCGAACCAGGTTTCTTTTTATGTCTGTGGCGTTACCGTTTATGATTTTTGTCATATTGGCCATGCCCGCGCCTACGTTAATTTTGATTGTATGCGCCGCTTTTTAGAGTTCAAAGGCTACCCCGTTAAATTTGTTCAAAACTTCACAGATATCGACGATAAAATCATCACCAGAGCCAACGAAAGAAACATTCCGTTTTCAACATTAACACAACAATTTATAGATGCTTTTTTTGAAGATATGGATGCGCTACATATCAAACGTGCGGATTTTTATCCCCGTGCAACCGACTACATTCCCCAAATGCTTGAGATGATTTCCGGCCTCATTCAATCTGGAGCTGCCTATGAATCCCAGGGTGATGTTTTTGCCTCCGTGCATTCCTTTCACAAATACGGCTGTTTATCCAAGAAAAATCTCGATGATCTTCAAGCCGGTGCCCGAGTCGATATTTCCGAAAAAAAACGTAACCCTCTTGATTTTGCCCTGTGGAAAAAAGCAAAACCAAACGAACCTGCCTGGGACAGCCCCTGGGGAGCAGGTCGTCCTGGATGGCATATTGAATGTTCGGCCATGGTGCTTCACACACTGGGCGAAACCATCGATATCCACGGTGGCGGTGAAGATCTTATTTTCCCTCATCATGAAAATGAAATCTGCCAGTCTGAAAGCTTCACCGGAAAACCCCTGGCTAATGCCTGGATTCATAATGGTTTCGTAACCATCAAAGATGAAAAAATGTCCAAATCCAAACAAAACTTTTTTACAATCCGAGATGTGTTAAAACAGTTTTCCGGTGAGGTGATCCGTTTCTTCTTGCTTAAAGTGCATTACAGATCTCCATTGAATTACTCCCATGACGGTCTTGTTGAAGCCGAGCAGGCCTTAAAACGCCTTCACACCACTCTAAATAATATATCTGATTCAGCACCTGTTCATAACGATCTCAAAACCCAGCTCGAGGCCTTCACTCAACAGTTCATAACCGCTATAGATGATGATTTTAACTTTACTCAGGCTATTGGAATTTTATTTGAAATGTCCCGATTGATTAACAAAGAAGAGGCTGGCACCGCTTATTTAAGGAACTGCGGCCGTATTCTCGGACTTTTTGAAGCTCAGCAGGCAGATACGCCTCCGGCTGTTGTATTAGATTTGTCAGAAAAGCGGCTTGAAGCTCGAAAAAATAAAAATTATGCCTTGTCAGACAGTATCAGAAAACAAATTCAGGATGAATTTGGTTGGATTTTAGAAGATACCAAAGAAGGCATCCGCTGGAAAAAAGCTTAAAATATAGTATATACTTGATTCAGACCTTCCATTTTTGATAAGTACCCTTGAAAGGAATATTCATGACATCCTTTGGCATGATTGTTGATGACCAACAAAAACACATTATTGTCCGCATTTCCGGAGAAATCGATTTGCATTCCTGCCCAAAGTTAAATACAACGCTTTCAACCTTCATTACAGGAGAGCATCTGGTCATTATTCTGGATCTTTCACAAACAACGTATATCGATAGTACCGGTCTTGGTGTTATCGCTCATTCCGCTAAAAAACTTCAGGAATTCACCGGAGAAATCCGAGTAACCGGCGCTGTTCCTCAAGTTAGAAAAGTGTTGGAACTATCTGGTTTAACCCGTAAAAACGTTATTTTATTTGAGTCTGAAGAAGCGTCTTTGGATCATTGAGGAGATTTGTATGACACAGCATGCTCAACATAAAGTAGAACTAAAAATCCCGGCAGCCTCAGAATTTATTTCAATTGTGCGTCTTGCCGTTTCAGGAATCGCTAATCGTTTGGAATTTAGCGTTGAAGCCATTGAAGATATTAAAATTGCGTTATCTGAAGCCTGTACCAATGTTATCCAGCACGCTTACCATAATCCTTCTGATGAATTAATCGATATCCAATTCTTTTTATTCCACGATCATTTAGACATTACTGTAAAAGATGATGGCAAAGGCTTTAATCCAGAAGATAAAGCTACAGACAAAAGTAATCCCGAAGCTGATGGCAAATTTGGTCTGGGCCTCGGACTGGTTTTTATTAAAACATTGATGGATGAAGCTATCGTTGAATCTGTGATAGGAAAAGGGACTATTATACGAATGAAAAAATTCGTGTCAAAATAAGCCCTTGTTATGAATGAATGGAAACTGGTAGCCAGCTTAATTTTAAGCTTTTTGATTGTTGTCGAGGTTAATCGAAAACAATACTCCCCCTTTTTATCCGTTGGCCTTGTTATTATCGCCATGGTTTTTCCATTGGTGGCTTTACCCATTTTTTTGCTTTTAAAGTTCACCCATGTTTCTGTTGCGTCTATTAACAACCCAAGGCGCAAGCCTTTGCAGTCAATGGCCACCATATGCTCGAAATGTGGCGAAGAAAACAATTCTGCATCAGAAGCCTGTTCCAGTTGCGGAAATAGTTTAAAAGTTTCTTAAAGCGGATAAATAATCAGTTATGTCTGTATTTCCATTGCACCCATCCAGTAACAAAGAAGTACAGCAGGGATTTTTAAAATGGGTGTTTCCACTTGTTTATTTAAATGCAATACACCAAAATCATTTATAGATTTTGTTACAACATAACCTCGTGGTACTTGCTTTTCCTTACAAAAGCGTATTAATCCTTTAAGTTGAGTGTCTGCTATTTCTGATCGATACTTTACTTCAAACGGAATAATTTCATTTTCGAGTTCTGCAATTAAATCTACCTCTAAATTTTCTTTTTGCCGCCAGTAACTGAACTTTATATTGTGGTGATAATAGCGTGCAAAAAGGTGTTTTAATACACAGGATTCAACTGCAGCGCCTAGCCTGGTAGTATCTTCCAAAAGATGTACTCCTTTAAGCATTACTGCTGGTGAGATGGATGCGTCAGATATAAATACTTTTACTTTTCCTCTAAGCACTTCTTTTCCATATCCATATGGATGTAGCTTATAGATTAAATGTGTTGATTCAAGTAAGTCTATAAAATTTTGTGCGGTAGGTCTTTTTACCTCAAGATATTTACAGATTTCTTGGATATCAAGTATTCCACCATCATGAAGACAAATATATAGAAATATCCGTTCTAATTCGAGTATTCTTCTCACTCCAAACAAAGCCGTCATATCTCTTTTCAGCACTTTATCTACAATATCTTCTCGAAGTAGTTTTTGTGCGTAATTTACACTATCTAAAAGTGCTGTTTGAGGGAAGCCTCCTTTTAAAAGGTACTGATAAAAGTGTGCGATATAATTTTGAGCGATTTCTTGTGTTAAAAGAAACTTATGTGGTTCCCATTCAAACAGCTCTTTCAGAGACTGTATTTTTGGCAGCAGCGGCAAAGAGAGATTTTTTAGCTGGATATATTCGAAAAAAGAAAGTGTCGTAATTTTGATTGTATGCCAACGACCGACTCCTGATTCTTGTCCTTCTTTGTTGAGTGGTAGTGCTGATCCTGTAAAAATAATATGGCGGTTTTTATGAAAATCAACTTGATGTTTAATCCATGTTCCCCATTCTTGTATAAATTGTGCTTCATCTAAAAATATATATTCTTTTCCTTCTTTTTTTGGCTCTCTTGTACGCCAGGCTTCTAATACTGCGTCTGGTCCGGCTAGTTTTAAAATTGGATGATCAAATGTTGCATATAAAATATTTGAAGGTGATATATTTTTATCAAGCAATTCTTGAATAACTTGTATAATTAGTGTTGTTTTTCCAACTTGTCTGGCTCCTGAAAGCATTATTGAGCGAGATACGGGAGGTGCAAAGGCCCATTTTAGTAGTTCATTAAAAGCTGCTCTTCTCCATGTAGGCAGGTCTGGAATTGGTTCACTTCTCCACCACGGATTAAATTGTGTTAGCACACTTACGAGTTCTTCTTTGGAGACTTTCATTTTTTTATTTTAACTAAGGCTGTTATTTAATACAAGTATACTTTAACTATCTGTTTAATTTAGTGTATTTATTGTTTTTTTGGGTATCTTTTAATGCTTTTATAGGATAAAAACAAAAACAACAGGTTTTTAGGCCTGTTGTTTAAATGATTGTTTAATAGTCTGTTTGTTATTGAAGTTTACTGATTAAACCTGATAACACTTTGTTAACGTCGTCTATAACCCCTTGAATGGCTGAAAAACCTCGATTTAACAGTGCAAGGTCTAAAGCTACTTTGGAAACGTCAACGTTGGCAGATTCGAGGCTGGAGCCTTTTATAGCGCCATATATGCCTTCGTTGGCTGCTCCAGGATCCTGAAGTGGGCCGGATGCGGCTGTCACCTGATAGGCTGTACCGTCTGTTAGGATAAGCCCCTGTTCGTTAGGCACGGTTGTCAGGGCCAGTTTAAACATCTTTTTTTGAGCTGTAGGTTCTGCAACCTTATTGTTGATGTCGTCTTTGTTTTTTTGATAGTTACCGACAAAAAGTCCGTCGTCTGTGAACCCTACATCTGTTTCGCCATTGGTTTCGATAGGAACAAGAGTTCTGTCAGTAATATTTCCGTTAGCGTCAACCTTATAGCCGTAGACTTTTCTCCCGAAAGAATCGGTTACAAATTGGTTGGCAGAGTCTACCTGAAAACGGCCAGCCCGAGAGATAACTCTGTCCCCACTGGTGTCGGATGCTGATTTGGACAGCATGAAAAACCCTTTTCCAACAATGGCCACGTCCATACCCGTACCAAATGTGATATTTCCCTGAGAAAAATCGGTTGAGGTTGATCCCAATGTCATACTCCCTGCGTATTGAAGCGGATTTACTTTATCTGTTCCGCTTGATAATACCTGACTATACACAGTAGTAAATGACGCAAAGGTATATTTGTAACCTGGGGTATTGAAGTTATCGGCGTTGGCAATAGCAATTCTTAATGCAGAGTTTAAACCGCCTACAGAGTTTTTTATCACTTTATATAAATCAAACATAAAAACCTCTTTATAAGTAAATTTTTATCTGTATCGGTAAATTTTTTAAAAAACTTGCATGCCTATTTTTTTGCGTTGGCTGTAGGTTGTTTTTCTGTAGTTGTAGTATTTGCTGAAGGTGCTTTTTGCTCAACTTCTTTAATAATTTTTACAGGACTTTTAAAACCAAAACGCTGAGATTCTAACGGATCAGTATCGTGTCTGTAAAAAAGATCCAAAGAGGAAATGCCAAGGAAAATGGCTAGAAACAGGATACTTCCCACGAAAAACAGAACGTTGATTTTTTTGTCCCATCTTAATCCCATAAAAAACAAACCTACAATGCTGGCCTTAATAAAGGCAACCGCCATGGCGATCACAATATTCATACTTCCAAAATCTATTCTGGAAACTGCAACTGTAATTACTGTAAGAACCAGAAGAGAGGCGAATGTTGCAATATAAATTTTTAAAGGTGCTACAAAATGTTTGTGTTCATTGCTCATAGTTTTATCCTACCAAATATAATAATGGGAATAAGAATATCCAGATTAAGTCGACCAAATGCCAATACAATCCTACCATCTCTACCGGAGTGAAATAGCCAGCGTGAAATTCACCTCGCTGACCTCTGTAAATAAGCCATGCAATCAGAATCATTCCACCCAAAACGTGAATGCCGTGTAGGCCTGTCATGGCAAAGTACAGTCCAAAGAAAAGCGGCAATGTTTCGTATGTACCTTCTCCGAAGAACCAACGGGCTGGTAAAAATCCATGATGAATTTTTGACATGTACTCGATATATTTTACGCACATAAATCCACCTGCAAACAAAAAGGTGATGACAAGATAAACAAGCATTTTACGTTGTTCGCTGGTTTGTGCGCTTCTTACGGCCATGGCCATTGTAAAACTGCTGCAGATAAGGAAAATAGTGTTTAATGCGCCAAGCTGCCAGGATAGATGATGATGAGCCTCAATAAACATTTGAGGATATAATGCTTTGAAAATGAAGTAGGCAACAAACAGTCCGCCAAAGAACAGAATTTCCTGTACCAGAAACGCCCACATGCCAAGTTTGGCTGATTCAAACTCGTGTTCGGCATTGTCAAAGTGGTGAGCTACATGATGTTCAACAAATGATGTTAGGTTTGACATATTAGTTCGCTTTCTCAACTTTATCAAAGTCGTAAGGTCCACCTGTAATATGCGGTGTAGATGTGAAATTTTCAGTTGGAGGTGGTGACGTTGTCTGCCATTCCAGTGTTAATGCTCCCCATGGGTTATCAGGGGCTTTTTCACCATTTCGTAGTGAGTCAATTAAATAGGCTGCAACAATGATAAATCCAACGCCCATAACCCATGATCCGTATGTAGAAAATGCGTGAAGCGGTTGAAACTGATCCATGTAGTTGTAATACCGGCGAGGCATCCCTTTACTTCCAAGAATGAACTGAGTGAAAAACACCATGTTAAACCCAATAAAGATCAGGAAGCAGGCAATTCTTGCCCAGAATTCGTTGTACATTTTTCCAAACATTTTTGGCCACCAGTAGTGCAGACCACCAAGAAACGCGATAACAACGCCGCCCATCATAACGTAATGGAAGTGGGCCACAACGAAGTAGGTGTCATGCATGTGCATGTCTACAGATAATGTTCCAAGCATGATGCCGGTGAAACCGCCGATACAGAACAAAATAAGAAAAGCCAGGAAGTATAAAAACGGTGTTTTTAAATCAATGGTTCCTTTGTACATGGTGGCAATCCAGTTAAATACTTTAATACCGGAAGGAATACCTACAAGGAAGGTTAGTAGTGAGAAAATAAAGCTGGCAAGGTCTGATTGACCGGATACGAATAAATGGTGACCCCAAACCAAAAAGGCAATGATGGCAATCGCGATACTGGAGTAGGCAACAAGTCTGTATCCGAAGATGTTTTTCTTACAAAATGCCGTTACAAGTTCACTGATAACACCCATGGCTGGAAGAATCATGATATATACGGCAGGGTGGCTGTAGAACCAGAAAAAGTGCTGGAACAGAACCGGATCTCCGCCCAGTGCCGGGTCAAAAATTCCGATATGAATCGTACGCTCTAACATTAACAACAATAACGTGATACCTAGTACCGGGGTAGCTAGAATCTGAATAATAGATGTTGCATACAACGCCCAAACAAAAAGAGGCATTCTAAACCAGGACATTCCAGGTGCCCGTAATTTGTGAATGGTTACAAGAAAGTTAATACCGGTAAAAATGGAGGAGAATCCAAGAATGAAGGCTCCCATGGTCATTGAAATAACGCTGGTGTCGGTTGTGGATGAGTATGGTGTATAGAAGGTCCACCCTGTATCTGCTGCGCCGGCTACCATCGAATAAATACAAAATAAAGCACCAACTAGATATACATAAAAACTGGCCAGATTAAGTCTTGGAAAGGCAACGTCTTTTGCACCTAATTGAAGAGGAAGAATAAAGTTTCCCAACGAAGCAGGAATGGATGGAACGATAAATAAGAAAACCATAATGGCGCCGTGAAGCGTGAAAAGCTGGTTATACTGTTTGGCTGTTACAATTAATTTGGTTGGATTTAAATGCTCAAGACGGATGGCCAGTGCAAATAATCCTCCTAAACCGAATGCTATACAAATGAAAAGTAAGTACATAAGACCAATACGCTTGTGATCCAAGGTATAAAGCCATGACATAATGCCTTTGGGTGATTTTAAAAAACTCGTTGATTCTGTTGTCTGTGACATATAATTCTCCTTTCTATTTTAATGTTTTGATGTATTCGATAACACCATTGATTTCGCGGTCGTTTAGAATGCCCGCAAAGGTTGGCATAACTGGCTGGTAGCCCGCTACAACATGTTCTGCAGGTTTAACGATGGATTCTCTAATATAATTATCGTCTGCTTTTGTTGAACCTCCACCATTAAAGTTTCTTGTGGAGCCGTACAGGCCTTTCCATGATGGCCCTGTTTTTGCACTTCCATCGGTAGAGTGACAGGTTGCACATCCTTTTGAGTTATATACTTTTTCGCCAAGTTTATCTAATGGCATATCCGCTCCGGAATCGCCTTCTTTCAGCCATTTTTCATAGTCAGCTCCTGATAGTACACGAACCGTTCCCATCATGTCAGAGTGACCGTCTCCGCAGTATTCGGTACAGAAAATTTGGAATTGTCCGGTACGGTTGGCTTCAAACCAGATTCTTGTGTAACGATTTGGGATAACGTCTCTTTTAATGCGGAAGTTAGGCGCATAAAAACTGTGAATAACATCTTCGGAGGACATAACAAGTTTGATAGGTGTGTCTACTGGAACAACAAGTTCTCCGATGGATTTGGTTCCGCTTGCGTAATCAAACTGCCACATCCATTTTTTAGCTGTTACACGTATTTCCATGGCATTAGATGGAGGAACAGTCATTTTAAAATAACCTTCGATACCCCAGTAAAAGATAAACAATGTGATAATTAACGGAATAACTGTCCAGATGATTTCAAGTTTAACATTATGAATAATCTGTGCCTGAGCTACCATGTTGTCTTTTGTCCGTTTAAATTTTCGTACAAAATATACAAGAACTGCTGTTATTCCGATAAACATGATAATGGATGCCCACAGAATAAAATTAAATAAAGAGTCTACATGATACGCTTCGGTTGATGCTTTCTCTGGAAACCACAGACTCCCTTTTTTTACTAAAGATTCATTCTTATTATTATCCATAGTACCTACTTTCTACTAAAATTTGTTTTGTATTTTAAGCTTAAAAAAATAATAAAAGCCGCTAACACGGCTAATGTTACAGCGGCCCCAATTTTCATAGCGTTAATGGCATAAAAGACATATCCACGTTTATGAGCGTCGAAATTATAGCAAAACAGCAACACTCTTTCTACGCTTGAAATCATTTTTCTATTACTTGCGTCTAAAATAGACATTTTTAAATTGAAAGGCGAAAATTCTATGCCGTATAAGTAGCGGGCAATTTTCGCTTCAGGTGTTAGAAAAAGTATTCCAGCTCCGTGGGAATATTCTTTTGTTTCTTTATCATATTTAAAGGCAAATCCCGCCTCTGTTGTGATTTTTGTAATTTGATCCTGAGTGCCTGTCAGGAAATGCCAGTGTTCAGCGGCTTCTTTTTTTCCGAGAAGACTCAAATATTTTTGTTTGTATTCAGTTGCTGTTGCCGGAGTATCTGTTGGATCTATGCTGATAGAGACAACTTCAAATTTTTTTCCAAACGGAAGATTAAGTTTTTTAAGTCCATCTACAAGACCGGTTAAAACAAGATTGCATAACATCGGGCAATTAAAATAAACAAAGTTAACAATGACAACGCGATCCTGAGCAAAAAAATCCTTTATTTTTACGGTTTGGCCGTTTTCATTTTTAAAGGTTGTATCCAGTGAAATGGATTGCCCGATTTTTTCTTGAATACCCACATTTTTTAAGGCAACAGGTAAAGGTTCTTTAGCTTCAAGTCCTGTTGAAAAAATGCAAAGCGGAAATAAAAGAGCAAGAAGCAGTCGAGACATCATTGATATTTTTTTAAGGTGATTGCCATTGCAACTGAAATGGGAACCTGTACTTTTCCTTTTGGCTGATCAATCCATTTTAACGTATTAAGCTGTTCTTCTTCGTAAACGTGAAGATCCTGGATTGTGGCAAACGATCCACCGTTTTCTTCTTTGCTGTTTATTTCTGTTGAGGACATTCCTTTGTATAAAAGGACACCGGTATAAATCACAGCGAATAAAACAACCGAGGTAATAATCATGCTGAGGAAAATTCCTTTTGCATGGGGTTCTGATTGATCGTGATTGATGGCTCCGTGATGATGGTCAGACATAAACTCTCCCTTATAACGCGTTCTCTAAATGCAGTGATTCAGTAAGTCTTGGATCTTTAACCGGGTAAAGATGAGTCTTTTTCAAACGGTTGAATAGAACGAATAAAAATAATCCACCGATACCAAGCAGTGTTGTGAAATCAACCAGCTGGATATGAACACCTTCTGGCGACACATTTGGCATAATAATCCAATATAAATCAATAAAATGAATAATTAAGAACCATACGGTAACAAGAGCATGGAATGGAAGATTACGTTTTGCATGTCTGGACATGAACACAATGAATGGTAGTGCAAAATGACCAACAGCCAATAAAATTCCCACGGAATTCCATGTTCCTTTAAAGTGTTGAACAAAGAAGATGGTTTCTTCAGGAATGTTGGCATACCAGATCAAAAAGTATTGGCTGAATGCAACATACGCCCAGAAAACATTAAATCCATAAAGCAGTTTTCCAAGATCATGAAAATGTTCAACCGTAACAACATCTTTTAAATACCCATATTTTCTTAATAGTTGGGCAATTAAACTCGTTGTAGATAAAGCCGCAATAGCTGAGCCTGCAAAAATATAAACCCCAAACATGGTTGAATACCAGTGAGGTGTTAAGGACATAATCCAGTCAACAGCAGAGAATGTGATAGTGATGGCAAATAATAATACACCGTATGTGGATGTTTTTTGAGAATTTAAGGTTAATGCTTCATCCCCTGATTCATCTTGTTTAACCGAGTTGTTGAAGTATTTTCTTGCAAGAAGGAACCACACCCCAAAATAAAAGGCTACACGAACCAGAAAGAATGGAATATTAAGATAGGGTGATTTTTTTAACAAAAGATGATCTTTTGCAACTTCGGCTACGTGTGTCCATTCATATAAATGATGAAGTCCGAATAAAATAGGGATAAACAGTAACGCCATTAATCCCACGTTTTTCATGAGATGCTCAGGAATACGACGTACAGCAACACTCCATCCAGATCGTACAAGATGCTGAATTGTGATGAAAAATAAAGATCCTAAAGAAATAGTTAGGAAGAATATAAATGCTGTGAGATAGGAAAAGAAAAAGCGTTTTGGATCGGTTGTGTATAAACCTGCGCTGGCCGCAAGTCCTAAAGCCCCGATTCCTAAACATAATTTGGGCAATCCGTTAGCCAGAAAGCCGGATAATCGTGATTCTGAAGGTGAGTGCATAACGTTCTCCATGTTATTTAATTTGATCCTTAAGTTGATCCGGTACGTTTTGAAGAGTTGATGTACGTGATTGCTGTAACGCTCTTAGGTATACAACAATGGCCCAACGATCTTTTTCCGGAATTTGTTTTCTGTAACTAGGCATATTTCTGATTCCATTAGAAATAATGTCGAACAATTCACCATCCGTATAAGCAACAATGCGATCATCTGAGAAATTTGGAGGTGGAACAAATCCTTTTTTAACAACCATTCCATGTCCTGTTCCTGCTTTATCATGGCAAACAGCGCAGTAGATATTAAAGCGCTCCTGTCCACGTGCCAGAAGAGATTCTGTAACAGGAATAGGGGCTTTTTTAACCCATTGACCAGCATCTGTTTTTCCATGGTAAAAGGCAGAATCTGCTTTTAAATAGGTATCACGATTTGGATCGTTTGCGTTTGTAGAATCAGCACCCCAGGCTACTGTCCCTTCAGGAGGCGTCATAGACAGTGACTGTGCTTTATATTTGGCTTGCCAGTCCATATTCGGGTTCAAATGGAAAGGCGTGGTTTCAGTACGGTAACCACGACAGCCTGTTACGCAGGCAAAACTTATTAGAGCTAAGATAAGCAGTGTAAATTTAGTTCTCATTCGGATACTACCTCAATTGAATATCCCCCTAAGGATTTTAAAAAATCCGGGGTTTTTTCGACATCAAATAATTTATCGCTGGCTTCAATTCCCAGGAAAAAGCCATGAGAGGATGCTGTACGGAATGTGGAATGTTTAAAAGCCGGGTCATACCATTTTGGTAGTCCGTTTAAAATCAACATGCCGAACACTGTTCCGAATGCGGAAAACAGTACCATTAATTCGAATGTTACCGGAACAAACGCCTGATAACTGAAAAATGGCTTACCACTGATGGTTAGCTTATAAGCTGATGTTGCTACCCAAGTTTGCAGGGCAAGCCCTGACAATAATCCGGTTAGCCCACAACATAAAACGATCCAGGGAAGTTTGGAGCGGCTTAAGCCCATAGCATCATCCATTCCGTGAATAGCGAATGGCGTATATGTGTCAAATACCTTGTATCCGGCTTCTCTTGTTTTTTTAACAGCATGAACAAGTTCTTTTGGACTTTTGAACTCTGCTAATACACCGTATGTACTCATCTTAGTGCTCCTCTCCGTGATGAGGATTTGCTTCAGGCATGATAGCCTTCACCTCTGCGATAGCGATCATCGGTAAGAATTTCAAAAACAGTAAGAACAGCGTGAAAAATAATCCGAAACTGCCGATGAAGGTACAAATTTCAACATAAGTTGGTGAATAATACGCCCATGTTGATGGTAGAAATGTACGATGAAGTGATGTAACGGTAATAACGAAACGCTCGAACCACATCCCGATGTTTACGATGATCGAAATAACAAACATGATTGGAATATTGGTACGAATTTTTTTGAACCAGAATAATTGAGGGAAAATAACGTTGCAGGAAATCATGCTCCAGTAGGCCCAGGCATAAGGTCCGAGCGCACGGTTTACGAAAGCAAAGGTTTCATATTCGTTTCCAGAATACCAGGCTACGAAAAACTCCATACCGTATGCGTATCCAACCATTGTTCCTGTTGCCAGAATAATTTTATTCATACACTCAAGATGGTGCATGGTGATTAAACTTTTCATGTTGAAGACTTCACGGGCAATTAACATCAGGGTCATAACCATCGCAAATCCAGAGAAAATAGCTCCTGCAACGAAGTATGGAGGGAAGATTGTTGTGTGCCATCCAGGAAGTTGGGAAACGGCAAAGTCGAAACTTACGATAGAGTGTACAGATAAAACAAGTGGCGTTGATAAAGCGGCTAATAATAAATACGCTTTTTCATAATGCTGCCAATGTCTGTTTGCGCCTCTCCAGCCTAACGCAAAAATTCCATATATTTTTTGTCTTAGTTTTGTTTTAGCTCTGTCTCTTAAGGTAGCCAGATCAGGAACAAGCCCTACAAACCAGAACATTAACGACACAGTAAAATAGGTTGAAACCGCAAAAACGTCCCATAAAAGTGGGCTTCTGAAGTTTGGCCACATGGACATTTGGTTCGGAATCGGGAACAGATAAAAATCCATCCACTGACGTCCTGTATGCAAGCTAGGGAAGATTAAGGCGCATATAACGGCAAAAATGGTCATAGCTTCGGCAAATCGGTTAATGGACATCCGCCATTTTTGTCTGAAAAGAAAGAGAATAGCTGAAATAAGTGTTCCAGCGTGACCGATACCTACCCAGAATACGAAGTTAACAATATCGTATCCCCATCCAACTCTGTTGTTTAGTCCCCATACTCCAATTCCATCCCATAGCAAATATCCTAACATGGAAAGAAGCAGACATAGACCGGAAAATGCAGCTGCAAATCCGATATGCCACCAGGATGGTGCGTTATCTTCAACCGGTTTACAAATGATGTCGGAAACGGTTTCGAAGGTTTGATTGCCTAAAACAAGAGGCGCACGTTTGGTTGTGTTATCTGGATGATAATATTCGTTCATGATTAAGCCTTACTTTCTACCACAGCAAGTGACGGATGTGGATTTCGAATACCTGCAAGATAAGACGTGCGAGGCTTTAAGTTTAGTTCTGCAAGCAAGTGATAATCACGATTATGTTTTTTAAGTTTTGAAACGGCACTTTCAGGATCCAGAATGTTTCCAAACACGATGGCTTCTGCCGCACATGTTTGTTCACAGGCTGTTTTGATTTCGCCGTCACGAATAGCACGCTCTTCGTTTTTAGCTGTAAATTTCACTTCGTTGATACGCTGAACGCAGTAGGTGCATTTTTCCATAACCCCTCTCATACGTACGGTAACATCAGGGTTAAATTGCATTTGAACGGTTTTATCAGGTTCCCTCATGTAATCAAAGAAGTGTTTACGTTCTTTAGGAACTGATTGAGGATTCCGCTGATGGAAATCAAAGAAGTTGAAACGACGTACTTTTACAGGACAGTTGTTAGCGCAATAACGGGTTCCTACGCAACGGTTGTAGGTCATTTCGTTAAGACCTTCTTCACTGTGTGTGGTAGCCGCTACCGGACACACCTGCTCACAAGGAGCCATTTCGCATTGTAAACAGGTTACCGGTTGGTGAACCATTTCGGTATTGTTGTCATCACCGATAAAGTATCTGTCGATACGAATCCAGTGCATTTCACGAGAGTTCATAACCTCTTTTTTACCAACGATTGGAATGTTGTTTTCAGCCTGACATGCCGTGATACAGGCATTACAACCGCTACATTTGCTAAGGTCGATAACCATTCCCCACTGGTTGCCTTCTGTATACTTTTTCTCATCCCAGGACGAAATTAACGGAGGATGTTCTACCATTTCTTTGATAGCGTGAGGATGATTTTTATAATCTTCAACCGTGGAAAATCTGTAAACCGGACGTCCTTCAAGACTCCAGTGTTCCTGGGTTGTCGCCAGTTTATAGGTTTTACCAGTCTTTTTAATGCTGATTCCAGAGAGGTAATAAGGTGATTGAGTCGTTGATAAAGCAAATCCGTTAAATCCGGTTTTGTCTCCAACACGTCCTACTTTTTTTCTGCCGTATCCCAAAGATAAAGCCGCTGTTTGATTTGCCTGTCCAGGTTGGATATAAACAGACGCTTCAATAGAATGACTGCCATTTGTTACGGTTACCATATCATGAAGGTCTACATTTAATGATTTTGCGGTGGCTTTGCTTAAAATCAGAGCGTTATCCCATGTTAATTTTGTAATCGGATCGGATAATTCCTGTAGCCAGCCATTGTTAGCAAAACGTCCATCATGAATGGAGTAAGACGGGTATAAAAGCAACTCTAAACCGGATGCTTTTTGAGTTTTTTCTGCACCAGCCGTGAACCCGTTATCTTTAATAGACACTGTAGTTTGAGTTGAAACCGTTTGGATAATCCCGTTATGTAAGGATTCTTTCCAGGATTTATCAGACCCTTTAGCCCAGGTAGAGCGAACAAGATCATAAGCCTTATCCTGTTTATCCAGGAAGTAAGACAACATATCGATGTCCTGAAAACCTCCGTAAAGCGGTTCGATAACCGGTTGAACGATAGATTGAACACCGTCCAGACTTTGAGCATCAGACCAGGATTCAAGGTAATGATTTCTTGGAACAACCCAGGTGCTGACCTGAGATGTTTCATTTTCAAATAATGTTAAGTGAAGAATGTGATGGGCTTTTGTAATTTTTTGGTCAAAAGCCAGATCAGCCGGAGCGGTGTATACAGGATTACCACCTAAAATAATCAGTGTTTTTACAAGACCCGCATCCAGATCCTTAGCTAAGTCCTGAATAGATTTTAGGCTGGATTTTGTATTAAATTCGGCATCAGAAAACGGCAATTTATCAACAATAACGGTGTTGCCAGTATTGTTTAAGCCTTGGTTAATGATGAAAATTACACCCTGTGCAGTTGGCGATAATTGAGCCCCACCGGCAATAATGGATTGTCCTTTATTTGACGATAAGTCATCAATAATGGCGTCACATTGTTTTGCTGTTAGAGGTTCTTCTGATGCTGTTACAGCGTTAAGAAGTGATGAGGAAATAATGCCTTTATCCTGAAGGCGTTTTGCTAATTGATAAACAGCCGCTTCAACCTGGGATGGTTTTAAAGGAAAACGATGATCTGCTTTTCCACCGGTTACTGAAAATCTGGATTCAATCGCATATAAGCGGTTCATGGTGTCAGAATCAGGGTCTCTGCGTTTTGAGAACTGATTGGTGTAAATCTCATTTCCGATGTCAGTACCAAGAAAATCGGAACCAAAAGATACTATGATGTTGGCTTTTGCAAAGTTATAACGGGTGCGAATATGTTGCCCTGTAACCTGAAATAAGCCTTCTCTCAGGTTGTCTTCGTTGATAGGTTCGTAGCGGACAACTGATGCCTTAGGATATTTTTTTTGAAAATCCTGAGCAACTTTAAAAAATGTTGGTGATAGTTGCGCTTCGGTAAGAATATAAAGACCTTCGCCTTTATTCTCTTTAGACGACGATGCCATTTCAACAAGCCATTCTTCCAAAGATTCTTTACTGGAATTTTGTTTTTTGAACATAATGGTTTTTAAACGATCTGGATCATAAAGCTCTAAAATTGACGCTTGTTGCCATGCTTTTAAAAAACCTTTGTTTGAAGCATGAAGTGGGTTTCCTTCAAGCTTAATTGGACGGCCTTCAAAACTTTCGGCTAAAACACCCGCAACATCTTCACCTAAGGAAACGGTTGTTGCGTAATAAACTGTTTTTCCCGGCACTAAATCTTCAGGAGATTTGGCGTAAGGATAAATATTTTTTACTGGTCTTCTAAATGAACATCCTGCAAGCCCTGCTAAAGCGGCTGATGCACCCATAAGTTTGATAAACGTTCTACGGCTTATCGGATCTTCCAGAACGGAAGCATCAACTGGAAATTCACGGTGTAAATTTTCCTGATACTCTTTGGTCTGATTACGTTCAGACTCACTTTTCCACATTGGGGTTTCTTGGTTTAACGGTGACATGTGCTGCAATCCTCTCTAGAGCGAATATGCTTCGACTCACGAATTTGACGACCCATTGCTGCTGGATCCGGTGTTGTCCAGTCAAGTTTGGTTACAAATTCTTTTGGTCTTAAATGTTTATCTGGATTTCTATGACATTCCAGACACCAGCTCATGCTTAAAGGCTGAACCTGATGCACAACATCCATACGATCTACACGTCCGTGACAGGAGACGCAGGATACCCCTGAGTTAATGTGTCGGCTGTGGTTGAAATACACATAATCAGGAAGTTGATGAACTTTTACCCAGGCAATTGGTTTGCCGGTATCATAACTTTCTTTGATTTTTTTAATGTGAGGACTATCTGTCTTGATGACTTTGTGACAGTTCATACAGGTTTCAGAAGATGGAATATTGGAGTGGCCTGCTACCTCAACTTTTGTGTGACAGTATCTGCAATCAATGCCAAGTTCACCTGCGTGAAGTTTGTGGCTGTAAGGAATGGGTTGCTTTGGTGCGTAACCGACATCGGTATGTTTTGGTGATAGCCAGTACCAAAAAACAAAGACTATAAAACAAAGAGCCAGAAAAGAGCCTATAGCAAAATAAAAAGGAAGCTTATTCGTCCATTTAGGGAACAAATAAACAGGAGGTTTGTTCATATCTGTCATCTACTTCACGCTTTCTTATGATCAAAATTTTGTGTTAGGAAACCAAATAGAGTAGCTAAAAATAGCTATAAAACCGGTGCATTATAAACTGCATGAAAGAAAAATGTAAACCATAAGTTTTGAGCTTAAAAACTGGTAAAACAAGTAGTGTAAATGCTTGTTTAAGCGAACGGACTCTTTTTTGTGGAGAAATGTTTAAAACGGTTTTGTTTCATGCAAGGGAGGTTTTTACTTTAATAGTAGGATAAAACGCTTTTAAATTTATCTTAAACCTTTTATAATCGTTTACAATTCATCTAACTATGAAATAAATTCATAATCTTTAAATACAAAAAATAAACTGGAGAGTTCTGCTATGGCTATGCTTGAACCTAGAAAACGTGGTCGTCCAAAAAATAAAATTTCAAAAAATCCACCCAGAAAACTGTACAAAATTAATCAGGTTATTAAGCTTTTAGGTATTACTGGGCGAACAATTCGTTATTACGATCAGGTTGGAATTTTGCCACATGTTAAACGTAGTGATGGTGGTGTGAGATTATTTGATGACAGTGATTTAGAGCTGATTAAACGGATCAGAAATTTTCAAAAAGAAGGCAAATATTCGTTAACGCAAATTAAAGCCCAGTTGTTTGATAATCGTAACGATAATAATGGGAAATGGATTGTTGTTACCGACAGTACAGCCTCGTTACCGGATGATATGCTGAAAAATCTTCCCATTCATATTGTTTCCTTAAAACTTGAAATTGGAAAAGAAGAGGTTTTAGATACAAAAATCAGCCCTCAAAAATTATGGGAAAAAACAGGGAATCTGTTAATTAGACCCAACACAGTTGCTCCAACCGAGCATGATTTTATTGAAACCTACAAAAAACTGGCAAAAGCCGGTTATACAAAAGTGTATTCCATTCATATTTCATCAACCTTGTCTGACACAGTTATTAATGCTCAAAAAGCTGCGGCTGCAGTATCTGAAGTTGAAGTGGTGACTGTGGATAGTAAATCTACCGGAGCAGGCCTTGGGTTGTTTGTGAAGCTTGTGGCCGAAGCCATTAAAAATAAAGAATCTCAAATGGAAATCGACCTTCTTATCGAAAAGCAAGTGAATATGATTTACCAGCTTGTGACGGTAAACACCATGAAATATTTGATTGGTGGCGATATGTTGCTGGCGCATCAACACCTGGATTCTCAAAAAGATTTATTGAAAAAACTGTTTGATTTTAAACCGATTATTCGACTGGCAAATGGAACGGGCAACATTGAGATTTTGGAATGCACCAAAGAAAAAATTGGAGCCTTACAATATATGATCGATGTTCTGGATTCTGAAATTCGTGCTCGTGGCGGATATGTCAGCAACGTGATGATCATTTATAACTATATGTATGGTGAGGCTGTAGAGTTGGTGAACCGTGTGAAAACATTGTACCAAAATGCAGAAGTGTGTATTGTTGAGGGAAGTTCTGTACTATCAGCTTACACAGGGCCTGAAACCATAGGAATAGCGATTATCTAAATGACGAAGCAATTCGAAGAATCTTTAATCCGTCTTTTGCGGGACAATGCCCGTTACTCTAATCAGGAGCTTGCAGACATTTTGAATGTGTCGGCCAAAGACGTTGAAAAAGGCATTAAAAAATTAGAGAAAGACGGTGTGATTTTAAAGTACACCACCGTTTTTAATGATCAGAAAATTGATGGCGATTCTGTTATCAGGGCGCTGATTGAAGTGAGTATAAGGCCGGAAAAGAAAACCGGTTTTGATGCCATTGCCCAACGTATTTGCCAGCATCCGAATGTTGTGGATCATTATCTGATTTCCGGGAACTATGATTTTTTGATTATTGTTGAAGGAAAAAGCCTGCAGGAGATTTCATCGTTTGTGAGTGACAAGCTGGCTTCCATCGAAAATGTGAGAAGCACGGGAACACATTTTATTTTGAAGAAATATAAAGAACATGGTGTGATTATGTCACGTGAAGAAGGGCCTCGCCGTTTAGCTGTTTCTCCATGAGAAAGCCATTTTCATCGATTTTAGAAACCATACCGCCTTCTGGAATCCGTCGCTTTTTTGACCTTGTGGCAAATTCGACGGATGTTATTTCTCTGGGCGTTGGTGAACCCGATTTTCCAACCCCGTGGCCGATTCGTGAAGAAGCGATAGCCTCCATTGAAAGTGGAAAAACATCCTATACCTCCAACAGCGGTATGCCCGAATGCCGGGAACAGATTGCCCTGTATTTAAAAGAGCGCTTTAACGCTGTTTATTCTCCTCAGGACATTATCTTAACCCTTGGTGTTTCCGAAGGGGTGGATATTGCCTTGAGAACACTTCTCAATGCTGGCGACGAAGTTATTTTGCCCGAGCCGAATTACGTATGTTATGCCCCGCTTGTCCAGCTATCGGGTGGAAAAGTGGTTCCCATCGATACGTCTCTTTCTCAGTTTGTTCCCGATCCCAAAGCCATTGAAAAAGCCATCACTCCGAAAACAAAAGCCTTGATTTTATGTAGCCCAAGTAATCCTACCGGTGCGGTAATTCCAAAATCGGTTTTAAAGGATATTCTGGCTCTGGCCAAAAAACACGAGTTTTGGGTCATTGCCGATGAGATTTATGCCGAACTCAGCTATGACGAGCCGTTTACTTCATTTGCATCTCTTCCAGGTGCAAAAGACTATTGCATTACCATGAACGGCTTTTCAAAAGCCTTTGCCATGACAGGTTGGCGACTGGGCTATCTCGCAGGGCCTGAAGCCTTTATTTCCAGAGCCATCAAAATTCATCAATATGCAGCGTTGTGTGCGTCGATTACGTCTCAGTATGCGGGTATCGAGGCGTTGAAACATCCCGAAGAAGTAGAAAAAATGCGGAAATCCTATGAGGGCCGCCGGAATTTATTTGTAAAACGCCTTAACGATATCGGTTTGGAAACCTTTATGCCCAAAGGCGCGTTTTATTGTTTCCCTTCCATCAAGTCTACGGGATTAAGCTCTGAAGACTTTGCGTTGGGCTTATTGGAACACGGTAAAGTTGCGGTGGTTCCAGGTGGCGTGTTTGGGCTTGGCGGTGAAGGATTTATTCGATGCTGCTACGCTACCCATATCGATCTGCTAAAAGAGGCTTTAAAGCGTATAGAGCGCTATTTGAAGACGCTTAGATGAATCTCATAGACGGCGTTATCTGTGTTTGTCTGGCTTATAACGGGTTTGTCGGGTTAAAAAAGGGTCTGGTTCGTATTGTCTTGGATTTGTCATCGCTGGTGATCAGCACGGTGGCGGCAACGATGTATTATCCAAAGCTGACGGGGTATCTTGGGGTGTGGTTTCCCAGTATGCTGAAATACAGCGATGTATTGAGTTTCGGTTTGATCTGGTTTGTGGTCTTTGGAATCGGCAGTGTGCTATCTACGGTGTTGGGATCTGTGTTGGATAAAACCCTTGTTTTAGGGCCTTTAGACAGACTTTTGGGAGCTGTAGTTGGGTTGCTGAAAGGCGTTGTGTTTTTATTGCCTCTTTTACTGCCCTTGTACCTCTTAAAAACACCGGTATTTGAAAGCTCGGCGTTTGCAAAACCGTTAAAGCCGATTATCAAATGGGTGTCGGGTTCGATTAAAACAAAATAATCTTTACAAGCTTTTAACAACCCCTGGAAGCCAAACTGCAAGAAATATCCAAATACTTACACCTAATAAGGTGAATAGCCCTTTTTTACCAATGGCTTTCCAAGCTGGATAAGGTTCTTCAAACTGTGATAGATCGTCCTGATCCTGGCCAACTTCTTGTTTTGAAACTTTATAAAAAGCACCGTAAACAGGATAGAGAAATACGCTTAAAGCAGCAATAAATGCGCCGGATATATTAGGGTAGTTAATTAGTAGCGTTTTTTGACTTACTGAAAGTAATATCCAGACAGCAAACCATCCCAAAAGAATCCCAATAAATGTTTTTTTTCGTTTATTAAAAATGGACATACTATATTGAATTGGATTACGGTCAGGATTTTCGAAGAAAGAACCGATTGCAAACATATACTTGAACATTTTGATGATGCCGGGAATCAGAAATAATAAAATACCGTTTAGAACATCAAGACTGATATACGCATTAAATTTAATAAAGTTTACCCAGTTTTTTTTAAGTAATGACGTATAGTCGTCTAATAAAGCCCAGATGTTTTTTTCCTGTTCGGTTTGAATACCGAGATAGTATAAGAAAAACATCATATACATACTAAAAATAGACAGGCAGATAATAATAATAAACGAAACGGTCAACCCAAAAAACAAAGCCAAAAGTCCTGTACTAAGGATAAAGTTAATCCCACCCAACAAAAACCCCAATGGAAGCAAAAACGTCCACCATTGTTTAAGCAGCCTGCCGTAATCTTTGAAAAACGCCGAAATCATTATTGATTCAGGATATCCAGAATCTGTTGAAGCTGTTCCTGAGATGTATATTTGATCTCAATTTTACCTTTATTCGGCTTCCCTTTGATATAAATTTGAGTGTTAAATTTTGTAGAAAGAGAGCTTTCAAAATCTTTAAATAGAGGTAAAGGCTGTGGCTTTTCTTTTTGTTCGGTTTTGGTGTCTTTTTTTACGGATGCAATGTGCTGCTCAACTTCACGTACGTTTAATTGTTGATTTTTGATATGCTCGAAGGCTTCAAGAATTTGAGGTTCAGTTTCAAGAGAGAGTAATGTTCTGGCATGACCTTCACTTAATGTTCCGGCAGATACAGCTTCCTGAACAACCACGGGAAGATTTAAAAGACGAAGCGTATTCGTGACAGCTGAACGGCTTTTTCCAAAAATTTCAGATAACGCCTGATGGGTGAGGTCAAATTCTTTAACAAGGCGCATGTAGCCTTTGGCTTCCTCGATGGCGTTTAAATCTTCACGCTGGAGGTTTTCGATTAAGGCCAGTTGAAGCGATTCTTTATCGGTTACATTTTTGATAATGGCTGGAATGGTTTCCATGTTGGCCAGCATGCAGGCTCTGAAACGGCGTTCACCGGCGATCAGTTCGTAATGGTTATCGACGCGGCGCACAACAATCGGTTGAGTAAGGCCGTGCTGTTTAATCGAATCGGACAGTTGCTGTAAAGCTTCCTGATTAAAGGCTAACCGAGGTTGATAAGGGTTTGGTTTGATTTGAGAAACCGGTAGTGTTGTGATGGTTTTTCCGCTCATCATAACAGTTTTTGGGATAAGGGCTTCAAGTCCTTTTCCTAAGCGTTGACGGTGAAGATTAGACACGGTTTTCAACCTCCTGAGCGAGTTGGTAATAAGCAGCCGCTCCACGTGAAGACGGGCTGTATAATGCGATGGGAAGCCCATGGCTTGGCGCTTCCGTTAAACGGACATTCCTAGGAATAATGGTATCAAAAATTAGGTCTTTAAAATAGCGTCTCACATTTTCTACGACTTGTCTGTTTAATGCAGTACGCTGATCGTACATGGTTAGGACGATGCCTCCGATTTCCAGTTCTGGATTCAGGGTTTCTTTAACCAGTGTCAGTGTGTCGACAAGCCTTGCGATACCTTCTAGTGCAAAATATTCGCATTGAACGGGGATAATCGTACAGGTCGAGGCTACCAGCGCATTAAGGGTGAGAAGCCCTAAAGATGGCGGACAATCGATAATAATATAATCATAAAAATTACGAAATGGAGCCAGATTGTTTTTAAGTATAAACTCACGTTCCGGGAGGTTTACCATTTCAATTTCGGCACCGGCAAGATCTTTGGTGCTGGGAATGATGTGGAGGTTATCAAATGGTGTTGGGTACAGCGCATTTCCCCCGCTTGCCGGGTCTAAAAGTAAATCATAAAGGCTGTATTCGATTTGTTCGGCTTTAAGCCCAAGACCGGATGTGGCATTGGATTGTGAATCGATATCAACAACCAGCACTTTTTTCCCTCTTTCACTTAAAAAAGAGGCTAAATTGATAGTCGTCGTTGTTTTTCCAACACCGCCTTTTTGATTAACAACAGAAATGATTGATGCTTGTTTTTCCATAATTATTGCGGAAAGTAGTATACCATTCCTGCTCCGTAAAAACGATTATTAATTCCTCCGAAATCAGATACTTTGTAATCGCAATACCAGCTGATTGGGCCGTCGGGTTTGTAGTGTAGGGATAAATCCAGTACAGGTGTTGAACCTGATGGAAGTGGACGAATGTAATTAATAGTGGTTTGGAGATGAGCAACTGGTGTGAAGCTTGAGGACAAGGTTAACGCATCAAGTTCGCCGTAGCGTTCATATTGAACACCGATTTTTGTTCCATCGTTCAACGTTCCTCCCAGTGCAAAAATACCCCCCTGGTTTTTGGTATCCGATGACAAAGCGTTTGGTGTAAGTTCGTAGGTTTTTCCAAAGTAAGCCGGTACAAATCCATTATTCAATTCGCGAAGCTCCGCCTTATAAAATAAAAACCCAAAGAAATCCCCGCGCACGCCAAGTCCCGTTGCATTCCCATGTTGCGCAAGTTCAGAGTACTCGATGTACCCGGTTAAAAACTCTCCGCCGACTGGAAATGCGATGTCGTAAGCCATTCCAGATTGGCCAAAATTACCCGCAACTCCAGAAGACTCTCTCACCGCGGTAAGGCCAATGGCTATGGGTGTCCCAAGTGGAGTATCCGAAAACGTTAAACTGCCACGTCCCGCAAGAAGACCTCTGGCGGTGACCATGGCTTCCACTTTTGACCACTCTGTCGTTGTTGAAGCTATGGCAGCCATTTTGTCAGGAGTTAATTCCGTAGTAGGCCCACCGAATCCTGAGTCGTAGTTAGACATCAACAATCCCTGCCCCATTGTGACTTGCTTCTGGCGTCCCCATTTTACAGATCCCCACTCTGTTTCATACGAGGCTTTTTTAATAAAAAATGATCCGTGAGCCGCACCGGATGTGACCGGTAAAAGGAGCTGCAGAACCGGTTCAACGGTTAATCCCTCATAAAAATAAGTGTCAGAGTAGCTGGCTTTTACGCTATCTCTGCTGTCCAGGTTTGCAAATCCAAACGACAGTGACGATTTAGAAGTTTCAGGCTCCAAAGAAAAAGGAATCTGAGCAACTGCTGCAGATGTCCAGAACAGACACAAACATAGAATCAGACGCTTCATTATTTTGTGGCCCATTGTTTGGCATCATTTAAAAACGCCTGAATACCGGCTTCTGTCAGAGGGTGTTTGAATAGCTGTAATAAAACAGCAGGAGGCACAGTTGCTACATCCGCACCAATAAGTGCTGATTCAAGAAGATGAATCGGATTTCTGATGCTTGCCACAAGAATTTTGGTGTCCAGATTATAGTTGTCAAAAATCTGTCTGATGTCAGAAATAATGGTCATGCCGGTTTGTCCGATATCGTCTAAACGACCTACAAACGGGCTTACGTAGGTTGCGCCTGATTTGGCAGCAATAAGTGCCTGCATGGGTGTAAAGACAACGGTTACATTGGTTTTAATACCGTGGTTTGAGAAATGACGAACAGCTTTCATGCCTTCAGGCGACATCACAACTTTAATCACGATGTTGCTGCCCCAGGTTAAGTATTCTTCGGCTTCTTTAATCATACCTTCAGCGGTTTCGCTTAATGTTTCTACAGAGATAGGTCCTGAAATAAAACTGCTGATTTCCTTGATCGTTTCTTTATGATCACGGCCGGCTTTTTTAATCAGAGATGGATTGGTTGTGACGCCGTCTACCAGCCCCATTTCCTGTACTTTTCTAATATCTGCGACATCGGCTGTATCAATAAAAAACTGCATGAAATGCTCCTTTAATAACGTAATCCTGATGGTTGGATTTTTTTAAACTTGGAGCATTAGTTTACCTTTTTTTGGTTGGAAAAACCATTCTTTTACCATCCAACCTCAATATCATTCAGGTAAGGTGTGCTGCCGTATTTGTATCCGCTAAGTTGCACCCGAATCTGGAAATTTTTGGAGATAAATGTTTTAGGGAGAGTTCTCTCGATCGTTGTTTTTGCGTTGGAATTGAACTCCACTCCCGGGTTTAGGGTTACGGCTTTTCCATTGGATAAAACGGCAATATCAATTCTGGATGTTGTGCCTGTGACAGCCGGGAAGGTTCCTGGATCTCCGAATACGGTGATTTTGATGGTTTTGTAGGCTGTGTAAATGGTGTCGGTGATGGCTCTGGATACGGCTTTTCCGATAAATTCGTAATATTCCAAAGCTCCGGCTGACATATTTCCGTTGACGGCTGCGGCAGGGGATCCTTTTTTGAGGTGGAAATTCAAGAAGGCTGTATTCCAGAACAATGGATCGGCACTGACAGAACCGCTTAGAGACACCGTGCCAGATGTATTGGAATTGTTGGCCGTAAATACACAGGATGTTCCCGTTAGTGTGCCGGAATCGTTTCGAAGTGCCACGCTGTTGTGTGCGCTGAAAATACTGTTAACGACTTGTACAACAGAACTTGAGATTCTTACTCCGGTTCCGTTTTGAAAGTAGGTGTTGTTTTTGAGTTGTGCTGTAGATCCTGATAATACAACGCCGTTTCCAAATCCTGAAAAAATAGTATTGCTGATACTTAAATTGCTGATGCTTGATCCTTGAATAGCTGTTCCAGAGCTTGATCCAATCAGGCAGAGGTCTTCAATAATGGTCGTATCACCAACCATAAAAAGAGGGCCGGATCCTGATAATGTGATAAAGGTTGAATCTGCGCCTGTGCCATAGACGGTGAGGTTTTTTCTAAGGGTAATGGTTCCAGACAGGGAAAAACTTCCGGTGTCGAAAATAAGCCAGTCTCCCGGCCAGCTTTGATCTACAATAGCTTGTACATCCGAGGCTGATGCTGAGGTTGAGAACGTTGTAATGGCTCCTGGGCCAACTCTTCCGCCCTGGGGACCTCCGTAAGCGCCGACATCATTACGGCTTCCTCCGCCTCCGGGTCCGTTTGTTGTGTATACATCGTTATAGATAGCGGCTGAATTCCCAACGTCAATCAAACTGCTGGTGGTTTTTAAGGTGTAATGGTTCAGTTCTGCAAAGTAGGGATTGGCATTTTGCCAGGTGTCATCAGAAAACGCCTGAATGGTATTGGAGGCATCCAGACTGAGAGATCCGGCCGTTGCACCAAAAAGGTTATGAACAATAAAATTATTTTGGATTAAAAGATCGGAGCTGTTGGACGGTTCGTAAAATAATCCGGCCTGACTGCCGTGGACGACATTGTTGAAAAAAGTCCCTTTTACATACGAGGATACGTACCCGATGTTATCGGCTTTTCCTATGACGTTATTGACGACAGTTGCCTGTGCTTTTGCAAACGGGTTCCCCTGTACGTAAAGTGCATAATATCCACCTTCAACGATGTTGTTTCTAAAGTCTACATTTTCCGAATTTCTGATCATCACGTTTGGCTTGAGGTTTTGGTTTCGGGAAAAAATACGGTTTCTGTAGATCTGAAGTGGCGCATGGCAGTCATCAATAATCATTCCGTATTCATTTCCTGTAACCTCGTTATTTGATAATGTTCCTGATGACAGTGAAATTTCAAATGGCCGGTCGCAGTTTGTAATAAAGCAGTTTTTGACCGTAACACCCGTGTTGGCATTGGCATAAATCCCTTGTGTCAGGCCTACCCCATCGATATAAAATCCTTCAATGGTTGTGTTGTCTTTCATGGTTACAGCACGGTCTGAAACACCGGCTCTTGTGGTAATCATGGTTTGGTTGGATCTAATGTTCCGAGTCCAGTTTGTGCTTTCGTAGCCTCCATATACTTTTATGCCGGGCTTTAAAATAATGGCTTCGTTATACCCTCCGGCTTTTGCAGCAACCAGAACTTCGTTTCCTGATGTTGATGCATCGATGGCCTCTTGAATGGTAGAGAAGTATTGCCCTGTATTTCTGATTTTTACAGTCAGATTTCTTGGAGTGATGTAGACGCCATCGGGTCCTGAAAACGCCCCGTCCAGAGTGGCGGTTGCGTTAGTGAGGGTAAATCCAAGATACGACCCGTTTGGTAAAAAACTCAGGATATTCGAGCCGTTGTAGTCCTTGCCGTACGTAAGTGCATTGGATGCCGATAATCTTGCCCGAACAAGATCTACAATCTGCTGAAAGGTTGTGCCGTCTTTTTTTATAATCAACACTCTAACGGAATTGATGGTGTCATAGGCTATTGGGTTTGAAATGTTATTGGGAGATGCGATTCTGAAATATCCTGAATCTTCTCTAAATGATGTGAGTTTGAATTTTGAGACATCAGCCACCAATAATTCCGGGTCTGCTGAGAATTGAGGAGAAATCATCTTGATCATAATGCTGGTAAGCGGCTGAGAGTTGGTTCCAAAGTTATTTTGATTGGTGGGAGAATTGTAGTAAATAGTGACGGTTGCACCGCTGGCGTCTGTGTATTGAATATAGCCTTCTGAAGAATCCAGTGTCGACATACTTGAAATGGTTGCGGCTGTTTTTAAACGGTTTTGCAACGCCTGTACGCCAACCCGTGTTTCGCGAAGTCCGTCTAAAGTCTGAACATTTTGTCTCCAAAATCTTAGTGCAACTCTATATCCCTCATAAAAAATCAGGCTTAGAAAACTGATAAGTGCTAAAACGAAAATGAGTTCCAGTAAAGAGAATCCAACGTCTTTTTTAGCATATTTTTTCATAGCGTTACCTTAGTTTTTCAGAGACAATCGTCGTAAACCGAACGGTTTGTTCGCCTATGTCTAATGATTCATTTTCGTTTTCATCATACCAAAGCACAACTCTGACTACAGCGCGTTTGACATGATTGGTTTCAAAAAATCGAATTGAAACTCTGTATTTATCGGAAATACTGCCGTCCCCACTTGTAAGGGGATCTGCCCATAATAATCTGTTAATACGGGTTTCTTCGGATAGTTCCAGCTCCATATCGTCTGTATACGACGACAGCGGAAGGGGTTTTGAATTGGGAGAAAAATTGGCCCATCTGAATAGGTAACCTCCTACATAGTCTCCGTAACTTAAGAGGTTGGATTGCGTGCTGATTCTAGTCGCCGATCGAATCATTCCCGGGTATAAAGGCATCAGATAGTTGGCTACAATGGCAATAAGTCCAATGGCCATAATAGCTTCGATATACAAACTTCCCGCCTCGTTGTTTTTGTTTTCCTTATTGAACAATTTGAGCTTCTCCGGTGTTTGCGTAAATAATAAGGTTAATAGTGGTGTTAGCCTGTAGGTAATCGAAGGTGAATTTACAGTTTTGTGTTGAAAGTTTTACAAGGTTTTGGTTATAAAGCTTAATGGCCCCTTTGGGGGTAAAAATAATCCGTCTTACGTTTCTTGGATTAATGGTTACTGGAAGTCCGGGATCAAGATCAATTTGCTGTGCCAGTTGTTTTTCTGCAGAGCTTTCTGTGGTATCCAGAAGAATAAATTGTCCGCCGCCATTTGTATTGAGGTTGATACTGACTGTAAATTCTCTGTTTAAAGCCTGAGCTGATAATCGAGCGGTATCAAAAAATGCCCGTGAAGAATTCAGATTGACTAAAAGCCTGTTTGTGGTGGTATGTCGGGTAAAGTTTGCGATGGATAAGCCTAAAATAACTACTAAAATAGATAATGCTACAAGAATTTCGAGTAGAGTAAAGCCTTTTTCGCTAGCCAATGGTTTTATTCGTGGTTAGTATGTGCTGAAGTGTCTATACGGCCATTTAGAATGGTCCATACAACGCCCTGGTTACAGCTTACGGGAACTCCGTCCGGGAAGTAGTTTTGATAGGTTGTGCCTGCGCCCCATGATTCATTGGTCATTGCGGCAGGATAAGCACCGTTGTTGAAGTAGTATTGCTCAATTTGTGAATTGATGGATGTTCGGACAGCTTTATGTGCTGCTTTTTTTGCTGTTGCGGATGATGTCAAAAAACGAGGTAGAACAATCGCTGATAAAATACCAATAATGGCAACAACGATTAAAATTTCCATCAATGTAAAACCTGAGTCTTGTTTTTGAACGTCCATAACAACTCCTAGAGCGGGGTAATACTTCAAACAAAGTATACCATAACTTTTTAATAAAAAACTACGCTAAAATTTCCAAAGCACTATTTTCTATGGGGTGATCTGTTTTTTTCATGGATTTTATGACAGGTTCGTACGTTTTTTGCCAGTAATCCGGGTCTTTTTTTAACAGATCGGGTATGCCTGCTGCAATGATGTCGGGTTTGATGTCGTACTGAACCCATTCCGGGATAACTTTTTTACCTGCAATAATATTGGGAAGCGCAATAAAATCCAGTTTTAGCCTTAAAATATATTTAGCTGCATTGTAGGTCAGATGCGGAAGTGTGCAAAAAATAATCAGCGGAGACTGATACAATATGGCTTCCAGCGTCACAGACCCGGTTGCGCAGATCAGTAGATTGGATTGTGTAAAAAGCGTCTCTTTTTCCTGAGTCCACAACGTTACGGTGAGGCCTTCTCCATGTTCTTTTAAAAGAGATTCAATTTGAGTTGAAAACCGTTTATTCGATACGGCCAGAAAGATGTGATAGTTTTGAGGATCAGGCAGGGCTTTGAGGGTTTTTAACATTAATGGAAGTACAATCGATAATTCCTGACGTCTTGAGCCTGGAAACAATGAAATGATGGGCTTATCTTTTGGGAGAGATGTTCCAGGTGTTTTTTTCTCTACAAGATCTACAAACGGGTGCCCAAAATAGTAGGTTTTTGGATGAATCGACTTGTAAAACTCATATTCTTTTTCAAAAATGGTAATGATTTTTTCGCTGTAGCTTGCGATTCTTTTTCCCTTTTTCAGGTCTTTCCATAACCAGAAATTTGGGGTGATAAACGTGATAATCGGGATGTTCTTTTTTTTGAAAAAATCGCCAAGCTCAAAATTGTGGTGTTGGAAGTCGATAATGACTACTTTATCTATGTGGTGTGTGTTGCAGGTTGTATCCAGTTGTTTTTTTAACCGTTTGAAAAAAGTAAACGAGTTCAAAATGCTTTTTAATCCAATAGAAGACTGATAGGCCGTTTCAAAGAGAAATTCATCAGATTCCTGACGCAGTGCATCACCACCAACTGAAAAAATACGGGTTTGTGGAGCGTGCTGTCGAATCTGTTTTGCAAGTGCGGCTCCGTATACGTCACCAGACATTTCGCCGGCAATAATCAGAATGGTCTGGTTTGTGCCTGGCAAATGACTAGTCGTCACTTTCCTCAGACTGCGCCGATGTGTCTTTTTTCTTCGTAAGTCCTCTTGGGGAATCTACTTTGATAAAGTCCAACAGGTATGCTGCTTCAGATGTTGTAAGGTCTTGTTGGCTGATATCCGCAAGAGCCTGTGACAGATTTTTTTCAGAACGAAATACAGATTTATAAACGGTTTTAATTTCCTGGATGGCGGTTTTTGAAAACCCTCTACGTTTCAATCCTACAAGGTTAATGCCTCTGATATAGGCTGGATTCCCTTCGCAAAGCATAAAGGGTGCTACGTCCTGAGGCAGTCGGGTGTAGGCGCCTACCATGGCTCCTTTTCCGATGCGTACAAATTGATGAATACCGGTCATGCCGCCGATGGTGGCGTTGTCTTCGATATGGGTATGTCCGGCTACATTGGTCATGTTTGCAATGGTAATGTTATTTCCAAGTTTACAGTTGTGAGCCAGATGCACGTGTGTCAGTAAGATGTTGTCCGAGCCAATTTCTGTTACGGTGTTTTTCCCTGTAGAGCGATTGATGGTCACATATTCCCTGATTTCGTTTCTGTCTCCGATAACCACCCAGGTTTGTTCGCCGTTGTACTTGGTGTCCTGTGCATCAGACCCGATAACCGAGCCAAAGTGAATGTGGCAGTCCTGACCAATTTTTGTCCATTTATCCAGCATAACGTGGGCCCCGATAACGGTTCTGTCTCCGACCACAACGTTTTCTCCGATAATGCTAAATGGCCCGATAGACACATCTTTGCCCAGAATCGCCGAGGCATGAACCGAGGCTGTTGGGTGAATCTGTGGGCGACTTGGTGCCAGGGCCAGCTGAAGCCCAAATTCAGCTTTGCAGACAGACTTTCCATCCACAAGGGCATGTCCGGCTAATCGGATTTCATCTGTTTTAACTTTTAGAACATCTACTTCCAGACGAAGTTGGTCTCCAGGTAAAACAGGTTTTAAAAACTCTACTTTTTGAATGGAGTCCAGCTGTGCCAGACGCCCTGTAAATTCGGGATCTCTAAGGAAAATCAGGCTGGCTGCCTGGGCCAGTGCCTCAATAATAAGCCCGTTTGGAAAAATGGGATTGTCTGGAAAATGACCCTGAAAAACAGGTTCGTTATGACTGACGTTTTTAATGGCAACAATTCTGTTTAGAGGTTCGTAATCAAGAACACGGTCTACCCAGATATAAGGGTATTTTTGGGGAAGAAGTGATTTGATGTCCAGCATTAATGAGTTCCTTCTGCTGTAAAATGTAAGTAAGGAAGCCGCTTGGCTGTTTCCAGGATTTTATCGGTATTCTGTTTTAAAACCGCGCTGATTTCCCAGGTTCCCGATAAAAAGGACTGGCGGCGGGATTCCGGTAAATCCACCGGGATAACTTGATCGTTGATCTGGATCTGTTTTTTTACAAGATCAAGGCTAAATGTTTGAGCTGGTTGCTGAGAAAGGATCTGTTGAAGTGTTTGTAATGATTCATGTGAAACAGTAACAACGGGAACCCCTATAGCGTTGCAGTTGCCTGCAAAAATTTCAGCAAAAGACTCCCCGATGATGGCTTTTATCCCATATCTCATTAAGGCTTGAGGGGCATGTTCTCTGGAGGATCCGCAGCCAAAGTTTTTTTCAACAAATAAAAGAGAGGCTTGCTTGGCAGCCGGTTCATTAAAAGGGTGTTTTTTTGGCGTTCCGTCTTCGTGGAAGCGTACATCGTAAAACGCATATTCTCCCATTTTTGAAAACGTTATCTCTTTTAAAAAGCGTGCTGGAATAATCCGGTCCGTATCAATATCGTTGCCTGAAATAGCAACGGCCGATCCTTTTACCGAGGCTATAATTGAACTCATAATAAGTCCCTCACATCTACTACTTTTCCTGATACGGCTGCTGCTGCTGCCATGGCTGGACTCATTAATAAGGTTCGTCCGGTTGTGCTTCCCTGACGTCCCATAAAATTACGGTTGCTTGTGGAGGCGCAAATCTGATCACCGATTAATTTGTCGGGGTTCATGGCCAGGCACATCGAGCATCCGGCATCCCGCCATTCTGCGCCGGCGGCTTTGAAAATATCGTCTAAGCCTTCTTTTTCAGCCTGTTCTTTAATGGCTTGAGAGCCTGGAACGACAATGGCTTTTAATCCCTGTTTAACCTGTTTATTTTTGAAAACAGAGGCGGCCTGTCTTAAGTCAGATAATCTGGAGTTTGTGCAGGATCCGATAAACACCACATCCACAGGCTGGTTTCTGATGGTTTGGCCCGGTTGAAATTTCATGTACGTGTAAGCATCTTCCGCAGTTTTTCTGTCCTGATCGGGAAGGCTTTGTAGTAAAGGTAAGGTTCCTGAGATGCCAACGGATTGCCCAGGCGTAACGCCCCAGGTAACCATGGGTTCAAGTTCGGATGCGTTGAATCTGACAATGTCGTTGTATACGGCATCTTTATCGGATGCGATGGATGTCCAATAGGCAACGGCCGACTCAAATTCGGACGCTTTCGGAGAAAATTCCCGGCCTTTTAAATAGTCGAAGGTGGTCTGATCCGGATTAACGTACCCGATTCTGGCCCCGCCTTCGATGCTCATGTTGCACACGGTCATGCGTTCTTCCATGGTCATGGCGTCAAAAACATCGCCTGCAAATTCGTAGGCATGCCCGATTCCACCGTTAACACCAAGCTGCTGAATAATCTTTAACACAACGTCTTTTGCAAAGGTGCCTTTACTTAAAACGCCGTCAAATTGAATACGTCTTACTTTTAGGCGGTTTAAGGCCAGGGTCTGAGTTTCAAGTACAAGTCCGACTTCCGTGGTGCCAATACCAAAACCCAAAGAGCCAAACGCTCCGTGTGTGCTGGTGTGGCTGTCTCCGCAGGCAATCGTCATGCCTGGCTGTGTTAGTCCAAGTTCCGGGCCAATAACGTGAACGATGCCTTGTTTGCCTGTCGATGGATCAAAAAAACGAATGCCGTGAGAGCGAACGTTATTTTCCAGAGCCTGAGTCATTAACTCGGCCTGGCCATCGGAAAAAGGACGTTGTTGAGAAAGCGTCGGAATAATATGATCTAAGGTTGCAAATGTGCGTTGAGGAAAAGCGACCAGTGCCTGTTTTTCAAGTAATGTGGCAAAGGCCTGAGGGGTGGTAACCTCATGAATAAGATGAAGGCCAATAAAAATCTGATCCTGACCTGAAGGCAGGGTGGCTACTTTATGTAAATCCCAGACTTTGTCATATAAGGTACGGTTTGACATATGCCTAGCTTAAAAAAAATGGTGGTTTTTTGCAATAGCCGGGGTGGTTTGACGACTGTGATACAGTATAAATTGCCGATCAAAAAGGGTATTTTAACGAGATAGGATGCCGTTATGCCCCATAAAAAAGTGATCAGTGTTTTTTCGTTAACCGACTTGTCTGCGGTTGATTTAAACAGGTACGTTCAGCGGGTTCTTTGTGATGTACAGCAGCAGAACCTATCTGGGGAAGATGTTTTTTCTTCGCTTCGAAGTCTTACCGGATTTTTATTGAATGATGGGTTGTTTAGTGATGGAATGCGGCATTATCAGGCTCCACATATCTTGCTGGTTGTTAATCAGATATTTGAGCAGCATCCTCAGGATGCGCAACGGTTTTTTCGTGAGAATATAACCCTGGCCAAGCCTTTTTTGGAGGTTCTGACCGATCATCTGACACACTCTTTTTTATCGTCAGGTGTGAATGCCGCCTTGGTTAATCTCCTCACAATTCCTGAAATCCGTAAAGAGCTGTTTGAGACTTTATATAATGAAAGTCCGATGTGGAGTCATCTATTAAAATCGGGTAACAACGCGTTATTTTCCGTAGCTATCGACTACCTGGCTCAGGTGCTGAAAGAGCTTCCTCCAGAGTCATTTTTATTAAAAGATGTTTCCCTCACCCCGTATGTCATGAATCCTGTTCTGGAGCTGGTGTTGTGCTGGAAAGATATCGATGCGAAATTTTCCGAATTCCGTCCAAAGCTTTCTCCGAATACTGTTGATGGTTTTTATAGGCTGAATGACGCTCTTTACAGGACGTTTGGCTCTACAAACACACTTGAAAAATGGGCTGGAAAAGATGACCGTAAAAAGTCTGGTTTTAAAGGATTGCTTGTAAAAATGGCAAAAAAGGCATCTGTTCATTTTGATTTTGACTCTAATTTCAGAGTGATTTCTCTCCGGCATTCCGAGTATAAAGCTTTGCTGAATTCGGGAGGTAGCCCACTGGATACTTGTGGGATGCTGGATCTCCAGACACATATCTAAAGAAAACCATTATTTTAAAATTAAGGTTCTGGTGGTATACTTCGCAGGTTTGACAAATAAACTTTTTAAAATGGAGTAAGCTCATGAGCCAACATGATATACGCTTCGAGCTGATTATGGACGCTGGAAACGGTGCCCAAAAAGCTGGAGACATTCTTATTAACGCCTTTGCAAAAGCAGGCAATTTTGTTTACATCGAACCGATGATCCCTGCGGAAATCAGCCCGCCAAAACGTACAAAGTACTCGATGTCAGGTATTGTTATCAGAGTTGCAGACTTTGATATCACCAACATCGGCAGCGGTTCGGATATTATGATTTTCGAACATGAAATCCTGCTTGAAAGACGTTTGGATGACCGTGAGTTTTTCCCAAATGCCATCGCTTTATTGGACATGGGTGATGAACCTAAAAATAAAGATGCTTACAAAGCGGCAATGGACAGAGCTACAAACGCTGGTCTTCGTCTGGTTCCATTCGCAATGGATGATGAAGCTAAAAAAATCATGGGAGATTTAGGCGGCAACGGTAAAAACATGTTTTACCTGGGTCTGTTAACTAAAATCTTCAGCGTATCTAAAGAATCTCTTATTCAAAACATCCGCTCAACCTTTAAAAAATTATCCGAAGAAAAGCTAACCTTAAACCTTAAAATTTTTGAAGCTGGTTTTGCATTAGCTTCAACTATGGATATCAACTACACGATTCCTTCAAACCCTCTTCAAGGTGAAAAAGTGTTATTGGATGGAAACACAGCACTTTCTCTTGGGATTATTGACGCGGGTATCAAAATTTACTGCGGTTATCCGATCACTCCGGCGTCGTCCATTATGCACTCGTTAGCAAAAATGCTTCCTCAATATGGCGGATTTATCCACCAGGCTGAAGATGAAATTTCTGCAATCGGAGCTGCGGTTGGTGCGTACTACACCGGTGTTCCAACGATTACAGGAACAGCAGGTCCGGGACTTTCCCTGAAACAGGAGTTTATCGGTCTTGCAACAGCTACAGAAACCCCACTGATCGTTATCGACGTTCAACGTGGTGGTCCATCAACAGGACTACCTACCAAAAACGAACAGTCTGACCTTCAGGCAGCGGTATTCGGATCCCACGGAGACAACACGAAAGTGGTTATCAGTGTGGCCAACGTTATCGATTGTTTCTATGTGCCTCATATCGCACGTTACTTAACTGAAAAGCTTCGAGTTCCTGTTATTATTCTAAGCGACTATATGACATCTGTAAGTTATAAAGTTCTTAAGAAAATGGAACTAAACGAAATGGAAAGCGTAGATGATATTAAACCATTCGTCTTTGACCGTTTCCGTTTAAAACAGTTTGACCACGAGATTGAAATGGTAAAAACCAACCAATCAAACCCTGGTGAAGAAGGTTTAATGCGCCGCGTTACAGGATTAAACGTAGAAGCGTCAGGTCAGATTTCTTACACAGCTGACAGCAACATCCGCTCTCACGAAATCAGAAATAATAAACTTAATGAAGTCAGAAAAAATTTATTACAGCCGGAAACATTCGGACCAAACGAAGGCGACCTGCTTGTAGTAGGATGGGGAAGCTCGAGAGGCGCTATTGAAGAAGCTATCGAAGCCTGCCGCAAAGAAGGTTTAAAAGTCAGCGGAATGCACTTGAAAATTGTGTACCCTCTTCCTTTAATGATGAAAGATTTATTCAAGAACTTTAAAAAAGTAATTACGGTTGAAATGGCTTACGGAGATCAATACAAAGCGTCGCCTTTAGCTATGTTGCTGCGCTCTGAAACACTTGTGGATATTAAATCTGCAATTGCTGAAGCAAGCGGAAAACCAATTAAACCGTCGCAAATCATTTCTACGGTAAAGGAGTTAATCCATGGCTAACGGAATCGCTACCCCGCAAACTCAAAAATTTGCATTAAAAGACTATAAAGCAGCTGACCCAAGATGGTGTACAGGTTGTGGTGACTACGGAATTCTTGTTGCATTACGTCGTTTTATGGCGGATCAACAGCTTTCTCCTGCGAATATTGTAAATATCTCGGGGATTGGTTGTTCAGGCCGTATTCCTCACTATATCAATACCTACGGTATTCACTCGATTCACGGACGTGCTATTCCAGTTGCAACCGGTGTTGCGCTTGCAAATCCTGACTTGAAACTGTTTATCGAATCCGGCGACGGTGACGCGTTAAGTATCGGTGGAAACCATCTTATCCACGGTATTAACAAAAACTTCAACTGCGTATTCGTTATGATGGACAACCAGATTTACGGATTAACAAAAAATCAAACCTCTCCAACATCTAAACAAGGTCTTGTAACCAACACTCAACCGCAAGGATCCTGGTTAAAGCCAATCAATCCTGTTCAGTTTGCAATGGGACTTGGCGCTTCTTTTGTAGCAAGTACAGCAGAATGGCTAACCAACCACATTGTGGAAGTTATCCAACAGGCCTTTGATCATAAAGGTTTTTCATTTGTACACGTTGCACAACGTTGCCCTAAATTTAACCCAACAGCCTGGGAAGCTAAAGAATCTTCATGGTATGCGTTTGCAGAACATGAAAAAGGTGTAAAAGCCGATTCCAAATTCGGCCCGGATGCTCCAGTTGTTCATCACGATCCAACAGATCTGGCTAAAGCTTTTCAAGTAGCTATGAATCCACAAAAACACTTTGGAATCATCTACAAAGACGAAAACCGTCCGTGCTACGACAACATCGTTCGCACGTCTATGGAAAACACGCCTAAGCAATCACGGTCTGCGATTTTGGATAAGTATAGAATTTAGTAATTTTGGTTCCCCTTCGGTAAAACGGAGGGGATTTAAAACACATGTGTATGATGGGCTAAATTAATAAAACAGCTACCCTTCAAATCTTGATACAAACATTTTTAGAAGGGTATAATTTTTTATGTCAATAAAAGCGCAGCTTATCTATAAATTAGAAAATATTAATGCTGATGATGGTGTGGATATTTTTGAAATTGCACCTATATTAATGAGTTTTGGTGAACTTATACGGTCTGCGAATGATGTGCTTGGGCTGGATCAAAAAATCGATGTCAGAGTTAGGCCTTTTCAAACAGGCTCATGGATAACAGAGTTTGTTTTTCAAAGTAGTGTAGTAAGAGATTTGTTGAACTTTCTCAATTCCAGCGAGGGTAATAATCTTTTAATGTTACTTGCGTTATTGGGATTAGACGTAAAAACAGGTGTTACAAGTGTCATTGACGTACTGAGATTTACAAAGGGCCACGTATCTAACTTCCATAAGGTAAGTGAAGGTGAAATCGTATACGAGAATAAAAATGGGGAAAAATTAACCGTGTCATTTCCGGTTCATCAATTGATACAGTCCCCAATCATACAAAATAATTACTACCATGGGATAGCCAGTCCTTTGGAGAAATTTCCCTTGGCAAGTTGCGTATCAACAAAGCTAAATGTTGATGGGCATCAGGAACAGGTTTTCTCTGAACAGGATCGAGAATATATTGAAAATTATGCAAAGCAAGAGCTTTTACAGGATGTTGAAGATAACATTACTGAGCTAAATGGAATATATTTAAAACCTAAAAGAGGATCTTATTCCGGCGAAGAAAAAGCGTACTCATTTATTATGGGGGAAACCAATGTGTTATATCCGGTTTCCATAGAAGATATCTTGTTTCTTTCTCAACTTAAAAATGGAGAAATTCGCCCGTTTACGGAAGATGTTCTGAGGGTAAATTTACAAATTAGACAAAAGAAAGACGGGAAAAATAAGGTTATAACTCAATATGCTATTAAAAAAGTCGTAGAATATATCAAATACGAAAAACCAAGGCAAATCAATATTAGTGATTTTTGAGTGATTAAACCCGCCCCTCTAAAATCCCTTCCCGAATACGTTTCACATAGTGAATTAAATAATGCACATTATGAATGCTCATCAGGATCATTCCCAGCATTTCTTTGGCCATAAATAAATGGCGGATATAGGCTTTGGAATAGCTTTGGCATGCCTGGCAGGAGCAGCCTGGATCGATGGGGGATTCATCTTTTGTGTATTGGGCGTTTCGGATGTTTAGCTTGCCGTTTTTGGTGAACGCCTGTGCGTGTCGGGCAAGACGGGTTGGGATCACGCAGTCGAACATATCTACGCCGCTTCGGATGGCCATGTCCATGTTTTCGGGTAGGCCTACGCCCATGACGTATCTGGGCTTGTTTTGAGGTAGAAACGGGGTAGTGAATCGAATCTGATGTTCCAGCAACTCTGTGGGTTCGCCTACGCTTACACCGCCGATGGCATAGCCTGGGAAATCCATATCAATCAGGGCTTTTGCACAATTTTCTCGTAAGGCTTCGTACATGCCGCCTTGAACAATGGCGTAGAGTTGTTGTCCGGTATTGTGCTTATCCCAGTGATCTTTTGCCTGTCTGGCCCATTTTAGTGTTTGAGCGACGTCTTTTTCTGCCGATTCAAACGGAGTAGGATGCGGACTGCAGATATCCAGCGGCATTAAGATATCGGAATTAAATCCAAGCTGGAGATCGACCACAGATTCGGGTGTAAACAGATGTTTTGATCCATCGATATGCGAGTGAAACAAAACACCTTCGGGCAGGATTTTACGGATTTTTGAGAGAGAAAACACCTGAAATCCGCCGGAATCAGTAAGAATGGGCTTGTCCCAGTTCATAAAGCGGTGGAGGCCTCCGAATTGTTTGATTAAATCGATGCCAGGCCGTAACGATAAGTGGTAGGTGTTGCTGAGTACAATTTGTGCCCCACAGTCGGATAAATCGTTGGGTTGAATGCCTTTGACTGTTGCCTGAGTTCCTACGGGCATAAACACCGGCGTTTCAATGTCGCCATGAGGGGTGTGTAAAATCCCGGCCCGGGCCTGAGATATGGAAGATGTTTTTAGCAGGGTAAAATGAGAGCTCATATAAAATGTAACAGTACAGAATCGAGTACGGATAATCCTTTTTTGGTGACGCGGAGTCGTTGTTTGGTTTGTTTTAAAAAGCCATCCTGAACCAGTTTTGAGATCGAATCCTGGAATAACTCGGATAAATGCACACCCAGCCGCTTTTGCGCATGAGCCAAATTTATCCCATCCAGTCGTCTTAAATTAGCTACCATATAATCCCGTATAATCTCGGATTGAGGCAAGGGTTTGATTTTTTTTGTAAATAAAACGGGATCCGGGCATGCAAGATATTGGTCTAAGTTTGCGATATTGGTAGCATGACGGCCATCAAAGAAGGACGATGCATTGGGGCCAATACCAATGAAGGGTGTAAGATGCCAATAGGCTAAATTGTGTTTACATTCGAGTCCAGGTTTTGCAAACGCAGAAACCTCATAGTGTTTAAAGCCTTGTTTTTTTAGATGAGTTTGAATAAACAGATACTGCTTTAACTCTATGTCGGAGGTAACAGGTCGAACCCGCTGTTTTTTAAAAACGGTTTTAGGTTCGATGGTTAACGAGTAGGTTGAAATGTGGGTGGGAGATAAGGAGAGGGCTTGTTCTACGTTAAAGTGGACATCGTCTACCGTTGAATTCGGAAGCCCAAAAATCAAATCTAAATTAATATTTGTAAAACCAGCTTGATGAGACAGCTCAACAGCGCGTTTTACACGTTCAGCATCGTGACTGCGACCTAAAAACTTGAGCTCTGAGGGTATGAATGACTGTACGCCAAAGCTTAAGCGGTTAAATCCATACTCTTTTAAAACAGAGAGTTTTGATTTGCTGGTACTTTCCGGGTTCATCTCAGATGTTTTTTCAGATGTATTATCCACAGAAAAATATGTATAGACAGCCTCTAAAAGTTGAGACATTGCCTTTGGACTTAGGCTGCTTGGCGTTCCGCCTCCAATAAAAATCGTTGAAACCCGTTTTGTTGTAAGAAACTGCGAAACACTTTTGATTTCCTGAATCATGGCCGCCACCATGTTTAATTCCAGTTCTGGTGACCAGGTTGTTTTAACAAATGCACAATAATGACAATGTTTATGACAAAAGGGGATATGGATGTATAGCGCAAATGATTGATTTTTTACCATCAAAAAACCTTTTGTTTTTAGTAAAGCCCGGGTATAATAACCTGCTTTGCAATTTTTTGACATCCTTCTCGATAACTAGGGCAGAGAAGGGGTAATATGACACAAAACAGATATTTTTTATTATTAATTTTTGCGATTTTTTTAGGTTCTGGGTCTCTTTATTCCGCTGCAACTCCTGCATCAACGGTTCAGGTTAATCCTGATGAATCGGGTTTGCTTGTAGAACGTGGTGCTGATTTTCCTGTTTTCACAATTTCCAATACGCCTGCCGAATCCGATACTCAGACAAAAGCGATTTCCTTTGCAGCCATTGATCACGTAGAGTTTCAGCAAAAACTGGAAGCCTCAGCGCAGTTGAACATGGAAGAAACACTTCAAACCAATGTGCTTCAGACCAATCTGATTACGGTGCAGCAATTGGGGTCACGGCCTTTGGCTTATCCAAGCCCTATTCGCTCTTCAGATTCGGAATCGGGTGTATATTATACATTATCGTCAGATATGAATATCGAGCTAAGGGTTTTTGATATTAGAGGAAGTCAAATTTATAAGAAAAATGTGAACGCAGGAGCTGAGGGCGGAAAAGGAAATCAGGAAAACGTGATTCCATTAAATCTTCAGGCTACAGGGTTTAAATTTCCAGCTGGAACCTATTTTTTTGTATTAATCAGTGATGGCCGTGTTATTGGCAAAGGTAAGTTCGGAGCGCTTCCATGAGGACACACTTTTTTACAAAAGGGATCTTACTGATAGCCGGGCTGTTGCTGTTTCCGTGTCTTCTATTCGGGCAGGTTGCTGACGATATCACCCAGCTTGGGTCTTCTGCAAAAATGATTGGAATAGGAAACGTTGAAGGTTTTGACGATTCTGCATCGGCTATTTTTGAAAATCCGGCGGCTTTATCCTCTACAAAAAAATATTCCTTATCGGCGTTTCAGGCCACCCTTATGGAAGATACAAATTATATTAATCTGGCCGGTGCTGCAAAAACCCCTATTGGAGAATTTGGAGTAGGGTTTATGCAGGTGGCAGTTGGGGGAATAGATCGGGTAGCAAAAAACGATTCGGGGGATAAAATTTCTGTTGGATATGATCAAAGTAAGGATATGGTGGTTAAGCTGGCGTACTCTCCTCAAACAGAGCAATGGATTCCTGATTTGAAAACCGGTATATCATTCAACTATTTTAACCGGGACCTTGTTGGCGCAACTGGAAAAGGTGCGTCTTTAGGTTTGGGTTTAAAATATGCGTCTAAAGACTCTCCGTTTTCAGTATCGTTTCAAATTAAAAATGCCCTCGTACTTCAAAGCATGACGTATTCCACGGGGAATATGGAAGTGTTGCAGACTCAAGTTGTGTTGGGTGGAGCCTATGCTCAGAAAGAGCTTACCTATTATGCTCAGGCAAAGATCAGTCCTTCTCAATTTCCTGTTTTAAAATCGTTTGGCATTACGTATCAGCCGGAAAATACGGTCACCACAGTGTCGCTTGGAATGGCTGAAATCGCCGGAGCTGATAATGTGGCGCATACCCAGTTTTCAGTTGGATTGGGATTAAATCTGCAAAATATCTCCATGAATTTTGCATTTAACAAGAGCGACTATATTGCTCAGGACAATCGCTATTATTTATCCATTAATGTTTACGAATAAGAAAGAAAAGGAAGAAGCTTTATGACCCGTTTAATTCGAAGCCGTCTGATTTATACACTACTGACATTTTTATTGATGGGACACACGTTGTTTGCGGTTCCGTCTTCGTTTGTGTTTCAGGCCAATGTTGCTGATAAGCAAACCGGAAGCCTGAACGGACGTTTTGATGTAAAGCTTCGTTTATATGATTCAGTGGGTCGGTCGTTATGGGAAGAAAGTATTTCCCAACGTCTTTTTATTAACGGGCGTGTAGAAATTGAGGCTGGTACCATTGTTCCTGTTACCCAGGATATTTTAACCAAAGCCGAAACCATGGGGTTGATTGTAGACGGCAAGGAAGCCAAGGTCAGAATGATTGCATCTCCTTATGCGTTATTGGCGAAAGAAGCGGTAACGGTTCATCAGGTGGCCTGGGACAGTGTTACCGATAAACCCTTAATTGGCAGTTTGTCTGGAACCTTAATTGCGTCTCAAATTCCAAGCGGGTTCATTACATCATCGATGTTAGCTCCTGGTGCATTTAATGCGTCTGGTTTATCTGGAGAATTTACAGGCATCACAAAAGTAGGCACACTGACGGGTCTTCAATCGTCTTCACTTATTGAATCTACATCTGGCGGTTTTAAATTTCCTGACGGAACCATTCAAACATCAGCAGCATCTCCTACAACAATTGTGTCAAATAGAGGGCTTCAAAAAGTTGGAACAGGAATTGGATTAATTGACGGAACATCAGCGGGACAGATTCTGAAATGGAATGGGTCGGGCTGGGAACTGGGCGTTGAGTCTGCTTCAGTGTCACAGAATGTGTACAGTGCGGGATCGGGATTGGTTCTTCAAAATGCGATCTTTTCTTTAACGGATACAGGAGTTACGGCAGGAACCTATGGCGGATCCAGTCAATCGGTTCAGCTTTCAGTGGATAGCAAAGGTCGTATTACATCGGCAACTTCGGTTCCTATCACCGCATCACTAACCGGATCAGCTGGTGGTGACTTAAGCGGGACGTATCCAAATCCTGTTATATCCAAACTTCAAGGATTCCCTATTGTTGCCGGTTCTGTTTCAAACGGACAGATCTTAAGATTTAATGGAACGGCTTGGGTTGCAACGGCTAATGGTTCGGATGGAACGGCTGGTGGTGATCTTGCCGGTACTTACCCAAATCCAACGCTCGCAAAATTTTTAGGAAAACCTCTTTCTTCAACTGCACCTTTAAGTGGTCAGATTTTACAGTTTGATGGAACACGCTGGTTGCCAAGCTCCAATGCTGTTTCCGGAACAGCCAGTGGCGATTTGTCTGGAAGTTTTCCAAATCCTACCGTTGTAAGACTTCAGGGGCAGGCTGTTTCCAATCAGGTTCCTTTACGTGGCTATGTTTTAAAATATAATGGCAGTGCATGGACTCCAAGTTCTAATGAGTTAGTTGGAACGGCTGGTGGTGATTTAATTGGAACCTATCCGAATCCGTCTCTTAAAGATACAGGGGTGACGGAAGGCAGTTATGGAACATCTACACGGATTCCTGTTTTAACCATCGATACAAAAGGGCGGATCACAAATGCATCAACGGTTGCCATTGATGTGTTATCGGCAGGAAGTACAGCTGGTGGTGATTTAAGCGGAACGTATCCAAATCCAAGTGTTGTAAAATTACAGGGCCGGGCCATCAGTTCGGCGGTACCGGGTAATGGTCAGATTTTAAAATTTAACGGAACATCCTGGATTCCAACAAAAAATACGGTAAATTTAAGTACAGATGTGACCGGTTCTTTATCTACAGGATTATTGTCTGGGGTTGTAGGTTTAAGCTCAGGCGGAACTGGTGCAAGTACAGCTTCTGGCGCAAGAACCAATTTGGGGCTTGGGGCTTTGGCGGTGAAAAGTACAGTGATATTAGGAACAGATACAACGGGAACATTACCGGTGGGATTGGTGGCTGGATTATCTAAACTGGCGACTCAAAATTCTGTAAGCATCGATTCAGATACAACCGGGAATTTACCGGCAAGCCGACTTTCAGGATTTTTACCGGCATCTCAGGTTGGTGGTTTGGGTGCATTGGCTACTCAGTCAACAGTGAATGTAAATATTATTACGAACACATCAGGGAATTTACCGGTAGCTCGTCTTTCAGGGAATGTGCCTGTTGCACAAATTAGCGGGTTGGGATCACTTGCTGTAAAAAGTAACGTTATATTAGGAACAGATACAACAGGCTCTTTACCAACAGCATCGATCACTGGTGTTTTTGGCGTAACTAAAGGCGGAACCGGTGCAACCACAATTGCTGGCGCACGAGCAAATCTTGGATTAGGATCTTTATCTATAAAAGACAGTGTTGTTTTAGGAACAGATACAACAGGAACCTTACCAACTGCATCGATCACAGGCATTTTTGGATTGTCCAAAGGCGGAACCGGCGCAATAACGCCTCTTGCCGCAAGACTTAATTTGGGTGCAGCTGCAAGTGGCGTTAATACTGATATTACAGCTTTAACAGGATTGAACACCGCTATATCGATTTCTCAAGGCGGTACAGGCGCAACCACAGTTTCCGATGCCAGAGCCAATTTGAATGCTGCAGCTAGCGGAGCTAATACGGATATTTCATCGTTATCTGGGTTAACAACGGCGTTGTCGATATCCCAGGGTGGAACGGGTGCTACGACTATTTCTGCTGTGAGAAACAATCTGGGACTTGGATCCATAGCGACAAAGAATCAGATCGTATTAAGCGGTAATGACGTGTCAGGACTTTTACCGGTTTCTAAAGTGACTGGGCTTGGAGCGCTGGCGACGGCCTCAACGGTAAATGTGAATATTGCGACAAATACAGGCGGAAATTTGCCAGTAGCGAGAATATCTGGCTTAGGCACCTTAGCAACGTTATCCACAGTGAATGTGAATATTGCAACAAATACTGGAGGAAATTTACCAGCAAGTAGAGTCAGTGGAAGTTTACCAGTGGCCCAGGTAAGTGGTCTTGGTGCATTAGCCACTGCGTCAACAGTGAACGTAAATATCGCAACAAATACAGCCGGAAATCTACCAGTAGCGAGAGTATCTGGCTTAGGCGCACTAGCAACGTTATCCACGGTGAACGTAAACATCGCAACAAATACCGGAGGAAATTTACCGGCAAGTAGAATCAGCGGAAGTTTGCCAGTGGCTCAGGTAAGTGGGTTGGGGGCGTTAGCCACTCAATCAACAGTGAATGTAAATTTAGTAACAAACACAACAGGGTTGTTACCATTGAGTCGAGTAAATGGATTAACAACACTTAGCACAAATGGAACGAGTTTGATTAGCCAGACGAGTACAGTAAATATGAGAAGTGTATTGGGACTTGGTGTGTTGGCTACGGCTTCAACGGTAAATGTGAACTTAGCAACGAATACAGCTGGAAACCTACCAGTAGCAAGAGTGTCTGGCTTAGGCGCACTAGCCACAGCGTCAACGGTGAATGTGAACATTGCAACAAATACTGGAGGAAATTTACCGGCAAGTAGAATCAGCGGAAGTTTACCAGTGGAGCAAGTAAGTGGGTTAGGATCATTAGCCACGGCGTCAACGGTGAATGTAAATATTGTGACAAATACGGCCGGAAACTTGCCTGTAGCGAGAGTATCTGGATTGGGCGCCTTAGCCACTCAGTCAACAGTGAATGTAAATTTAGTAACAAACACGACCGGGTTGTTACCATTGAGCCGAGTAAATGGATTAACAACGCTTAGCGCAAATGGAACGAGTTTGATTAGCCAGACGAGTACGGTGAATATGAGAAGTGTATTGGGACTTGGTGCATTGGCAACGGCTTCAACGGTAAATGTGAACTTAGCAACGAATACAGCCGGAAATCTACCAGTAGTGAGAATATCTGGATTGGGCGCCTTAGCGACCAAAGGATCGGTAGACTTAAGTACATCAGATGTAACCGGACTATTGCCAAATTCAAAAGTAGCAGGCTTAATAAATATTTCGGCAAATGGAATTAGTCTTCATAACCAAACAAGCACAGTGAACATGAGATCGGTGCTGGGGCTTGGTGCCTTAGCCACAGCGTCAACGGTGAATGTAAATATCGTTACAAATACGGCTGGAAACTTACCAGTAGCAAGAGTGTCTGGCTTGGGCGAACTAGCCACGTTATCCACAGTGAACGTAAACATTGCAACAAATACGGGAGGAAATTTACCAGCAATTAGAATCAGCGGAAACTTACCAGTGGCGCAAGTTAGCGGTTTAGGATCATTAGCCACTGCGTCAACCGTAAACGTAAACATCGTGACAAACACAGGTGGAAACTTGCCAGTAGCAAGAGTATCTGGATTGGGCGCCTTAGCGACCAAAGGATCGGTAGACTTAAGTACATCAGATGTAACCGGACTATTGCCAAACACAAATGTAGCAGGCTTAATAAATATTTCGGCAAATGGAATTAGTCTTCATAACCAAACAAATACAGTAAATATGAGATCTGTGCTGGGACTTGGTGCATTAGCCACAGCGTC
>JACCDG011063383.1_pt1 | contig 77888 bp, 112 predicted proteins | sample 7442471 | NCBI WGS metagenome assembly JACCDG01 (sample SAMN15323444, study PRJNA562643) | freshwater metagenome | isolation source: river surface water | place: USA:Blue River Watershed | collected 2017-08-17 | reverse complement strand
TGGATGGTTGTTTAATCTATCAATCCAGTCTTTGAGAGTGGTATTCTGTAATTGGTCTAGAGTCTGATTTTTTATTGACCATTTTTCTCTGTCGGGCCATATTCGACTCTGTTGCAACACAAAAGGTGTAGAAATCCACCCACACGGTAGAAAATAATGTTGCACACTGATTGTGTTTCTGACCCGTTTGACACAGCCAGGGTCTATTTTAATTGTTTCCTTCATTATGGATTGATTGAATTCTGATTGAACATCGACAAAGTTTTCAGGAGGTCTTAGACTTTTATCTCCAAATCGTGAAGTGGTTTTTTTGCAGAGAAATTCTGCATTGAAGCTGTCGGCCAGAGCTTTGATTTTGTCAAGATTGTTGTAATTAAAACTAAAAATGTTTGTGGCCCAATAAATTTTAACAGGATAAGTTTTTACTATATCCAGCGCAGACATAATTGAAGACCAATCACAATTGACCCGGTATTTTTGATTGCTTTCTTGATCCCATCCATCAATACTGAACTCAATGCTGTCCTCGCTGGTTAGTCTATTACACAGATCATGCCAAAAGCTGTCTTTTTGATACGAACCGTTGGTAACTATGCGGAAAGTTTTTTCTTGCCTGAATTTGTCAATGAATTCAAATAATCTTGGGTAATATATAGCGTCTCCAGTGTCCCCGCAGAGAAGCAGTTGATCTATTTGTTTACCTAAGTCACAATCCAAAAATCGATATACTAAATCAGGATCTATATCCCGATTGGGTATAGGACGGCCAAGTTTGTTGGCAAATATGGTTCTAGAACATTGTGGGCACTTCAATGTGCATCTTGATGTGGTTTCGATTTGGAGTTGATTTATCGATGAAGACATGTTACTTGAGTCATTGTTGATCAAGATTGCATGTTTTCATCTTGAGTTTTTTTATTATTTTCTATGTCCAAGGCATGTCCATTTTCTTGGAACAAGCGTTCTATGGTGGCTGCGTAGTGTTTGTAATAGTAGCTGACTATGGTATCCCAATCTCGGGTGGCCGTGAGTCCTGCCACGCTACATAGCAACACTTTTTGATCACGGAAATCCAAGATCACATTGGTCATCTGCCAATCTCGAGGCTTGAGTCGTTTGGCAATGGTCATGACTTCGTCAATCTTGCCCGAAGGTTTGGTATAGTAAGTCAATAGTAAATATCTCATAATTGGCTCAACTCACAAAGGGTTGCACTAAGATTGATTTCTTGATCAGCAACCATGGGCACATTGACCAAGCCGTTGCGTATGATTATAATGGCCTGGTCCTGTCGCTCTGGATCCTTGGCCCACAGTTCAAGATTGTCATACATCCAGCGAAACATGTCCTCCATTTCCTCGGGTCGCACACTGGCGCACATGAGTTTTCTTGCTTCTAAGATCCGGCCTGACTTGAACAAGTCCACTGCGGCCAATCGCCAGTCCTGGCTGTTGTTGTCGCTGGCTGTGGGCGCCATCAACCTACCATCCACTGAATGCATCTGCACGGTGTTCAGGCACTTCCTAAGATCGGGATAAGTGGCGCGAACATATGAGTCCAGGGTGTCCAAGTCAAACTCAACAGCCTCACCAACAAGCACAGTCGCCACACGAGCAGTAAACTCAGTAAGATCGACACGATCAATATGGAAGCCTTGGCACCGGGAATGTAGGGCGGGGATGACACGATTAGGATAGTTACAAGTAAGGATGAACCTAGCACTTGCATGATAAGTTTCCATGACTCCGCGAAGAGCGGCCTGGCCATTAGGGCTGATATAATCTGCTTCATCTAGTAACACTACCTTGAATGCGTCACCAAAGGGCATGGTGCTCACAAAGTTAGTTATCTTTTCTCTGATGGTATCCACTGAGTTCTCTCGACTGGCATTGATTTCTAGTATGTCATATTCGTCGATGCCCAGTTGCTTGATCAGGATACGGGCCAATGTGGTCTTGCCCACACCCGGCGCACCTGAAAACAACAAGTGCGGAATGGTCTTTGATTTGATCCACGATTCAATCTGTTCGCGTTGTGCGGGATCACGGAACACATAACCTTCTAGCGTGTCCGGGCGATATTTTTCTGTCCAAAGTTGCTTCATTTTGACCTTCTAAAGAAATTTAAAAAATTGTGTATGACCGATTGACTGATCATGGGTTCGCGATGCGGACACCGACCCTGGCGCCAGTCGCAATCGGGCGTGGGTACCTTGTAGCAGATGCTACAACGAGCCAGTTTTACCGCTTTAGGATTTCTACGAGTCGTTCCTGTTCCCATGCCTCCTCCCCTGTAAATGTTGGCAGTGCCTGATATCGATCTTCTAACCAACATTTTAACTGATATAGTTCTTGTTTGCAAGAGGAACTGGTCCAGCCGTCGTTGTAAGGACTGCCTATTTCGGTCAGGGCCTGACGTATGGCATGATAGGCTGGATCAAGATTGGGTTTGCTGAATCCCATTTAACTGGGTATGATGTGTGGAATATAAGGAACGTTTCTGGGACCGTGCCGTTGTTCAAACAATACACGTGCTTCTTGTAAATCTTTGGCATACACCCGATCTTTTTTATCGCCCTCGGGGGTTCGAACGGTGGTTTCATACATGGGCATGATGCTTTATCTGTCTTTCTTTTGCACATGCACTGCTGTGCTAATGGTGTCATCCTGTGGCATCTGTTCAGAATCACTGATCAACAAGATATCTGCAGGATCAATTCTACGTATGGTCTGCTTGCCTGATTCGTCTTCGATGTCTAGGCCGCGTGTCCAACGTCCGTGCGCCACACAAACCCACTGACCCACACGCACATCTTTTTGTTTGGGACCCACGGCATACACACGACCCCAGCGTGGTCTAATGCCCAGGGTAGTTCCGTTGTCATTCATGAGTATGAGTCCTGACTGTGTGATGCGTTGATCAAAAATCATTTCACCAACAATCACATGATTGTGCAAGGCCTTGATTTGATTTCGTGATAATTTGTGTGGACTGAATGCAGGTTTCATAATTTATAGTTTTCTTACACCTTGTTCTTGGGCTCGTTGTCTCAGAGTCTTTTCTAGTTCTTGTTTGACTTCACGACTGCGTGCAATGGCTGCAGCCAATCCACCCGATGATGGCAAAGGTGTGTCTTCAATCTTGGGTGATTCGGGTTCGCCCACAGTCATGGGTTGATCAAAATCAAAATCAACTGGGTCTGGTAAAATTTCTTGTTGTGATTTTTTAGCAGATATATTGCTGGTAGCCACTGGTCCAGTGCCAACATTGGTTTGTCTTTTGTATTGACGTTGCACCTGACGATTTTTTTGATCAATCACGCGATTGTTGCTGTCTACTACATCACCGGCTGCATTGACACCCATGTTGCCAACTGCTCTGACCTGTTCGTTTTGAAGCAGTAGAGCACCCAAATCTACGGTTTTGCCCATAGCGGACTTGTAAATTTTTCGAGTCATAAATGATTCCTTTTAATATACAGCTATTTAACGCAAAAATTCCTGGATGTCTAAATTGTAATAAAGGCTGTTGATTCTATGAACACCCAGCAAATACAACACATAGCTGGCCACACTGCTTCCTCGACCCACACCCCAAATAATTTCGTTTTCATTCATAACATCCACCAGATATTTGAGATAGCGCAATAGATCAAACAAATCTCGTTCTTGATACAACAACAGTTCTGCACCACAGCGTTGTAATTCTGCCTGATCCTGGCACAGGCTCAACACATAGGACGCAATGTCTAAGGTCTTGTATTCATCGGGCATGTGCCAATTTTTTTGAAGTTGTGCATGAAATTGTTCGACTGTGCAAGTGTGAAGACTCTGGGAAATTAGATCTGGTGCTGGATCAATGATGTTGGGCCATTTGTTGATGTCCACAGATTCATCCACAATCATGCCCTGCAGGCTGGCCATGTCATGCCCCTGCATGAGTAGATCACACACGTCCTTGTCGGAGAAAATCATTTCACCAAATTTATTTTGTTTCATTGGCAGGCTTGAAATCTCGAAATACCACGATGTTTCCTGTTTCGGCGGCCGCGGGTGAATCTGGCCACAGCAGGTCCATGTCACGCCATACTGTGTTGGCATGCATGGATACTATTTTGTTGGTATCCAGCAATACCAGGTCATTGTTGGTGGCATCTGTCGCAGTCCACCAATCTGGCAATACGCCAACGTCTGTGTGCTCGTTGTCACTGTGCAGGTAAACCATGTTTTCGCCCAACATGCTGCTGATTTCGGTTTCGTCTACCACGATTCGGTCTTCCATGATGGCATTGAGTTTGTAGTATAACATGAGACCAATCAGCTGGTCAACTGGATCGCCTGGCATGGTCGTGATTGACAAGCCTGCGCTGACAAAGTTTGCGCACTGTTGTTCGTGATTGCCATTGATGAATATGGTGCTGTCTAGTTTGTTATACACAAAGTATTTGATGCGTTCAAAGGCCACATTGTGACTCACAGCATCTGAACTGTTGGTGGTCATGTGCAACACAGCAGTGTAATGATTCATGCGCATTTCGCCGCCGTAGTATACTCCGGCCGTGAAAGGCATGGTATGTCTTAGTCTTACATTCATGAAATATCAATCACATCATCAAAAGCAGTGCTGGGGCCACCACGCAATTTTTCTGTGTATTTGTTTTGATAGCTTTCAATGGCCATTCTCAACTGGTTACACAGATAGGCATTGCCAGTGCGCACCGCTATTGACAATTTTTTGTTCAATTCGGTTACTTTTTCCAACAGTTGTTCTTCGGTCAAATCATCAAGATTTGCGATCAAAGGATGTTCCATGTAGGTAGTATACTACAAAAATTTGACTAGGTCAACTGCAAAGATTAGGCCAATTGGGCAAATGTATTGCTGGCTCCAGGACCCGAACCAATCACAAACCATTTGCTGGCAGTGTATTGCAGAATACAACTTTGGCCACGATCACTGAAAGTAATGGTTCCGGTTCCAGATGCTTTCCATCCAGCATTGGTCACAGTGATAACCATGTTGCCGGCTGTGACATCCACAGCACTGAATACTTTGATCTGTCCAGCTACACCTGCAGCCAAGGTAGCTGTTTCGGCTGCCGCGGTGCTAAAATAACTGGTGGTCAAGGCCAAATTGGCGCCGCCTGTGTTGGTAAGATCTTCGCTGCTGTTGTTGAAGGCCGCCAAACGCTGATTGGTTTCGTTGACTGTGACCGTGGTGCCACCATCACTGGTAGAAAATTCAAAAGTGTATACGCCTGTGGTTGCAAACGTTATCACGTTGCTGGCATAGCCAGGAATACCCACGGCATTGACACTGACAGCGGCTGGGAAAGTTACCGTATGCGCAGTGCTTGACACAGTGATCTGCACAGCCACAATTCCAAGAGCTCCTGCTGCTGGGAAGTTTGTAAAGGCAAGGCTAATGCTGCCATTGGTGGTCACAGTTTGATAACTGCCTGCGGCATAGTTGATTGTGACACTGCCACTGAGACTGCCCAAGGCCACACGTGTTTCACTCATGTCTTGCAGTTGCGCATTGCTGAGAATTGAGCCCAACATGTTGTTGTCCAGGGTGGTTCCGGTCAGCGCCTGTTTCAAAACAACCTTGTTCTGCAGATCCGTGATTTCGTCGGCTGCATATTGGAAGTTGGTTTTGGTGTTGGTAAAGTTGTCACGAAAACCTTGTGAATTGTTGTCTTGCCCGGCTACTGGATAGGCGCCGTCAATGTTGTTTGGGTTAATAGCACTGGTCATAACTGTTCCTGTTTATTGTAAAATGTTCCGCTTGGGAAATACAAGGTATTTATCGTAGGCCTGTGTGTTGGTATACATATCCACAGGTGCCGTAAACTGCAAGCTGCCACCATCAAACGTGGTTGCATCTTGGCCAACCACTTCCAAATCCCAACTGCTGCCAGATCCCATGGGTGCAGATCCAACCAGGCCAGTATAGGCTGCCTGTCCGCTGGCAGCTAGTCCCTGCACCGAAGCACGAACTATGGCACCAGAAGCCGTGACCGCTTCAACAAATATGGTGGCATCGTTGAGCGGGCTAGTGCCGCCCAGATTGGTTCCTGGAATCAAAATACTTTGATTGGCATGATAACCAGTGCCCAGAGTTTCTGCTTGAACCTGATAAATTTGGTTGGCTCTGGTCACAGTAAAGATAGCACCAGTTCCGGTTAGATTTGTGCCCACGATGTTGATATAGGTATCGCCCACAGTCAATAGGGGTGCTGTGCCCTGCGCTTGAGCTTGAACTATGGTGCCCAGATTGTCAACTTCCTGCACAGTGATTATGACATCATTGACATCGTCTTGTCCGCCAACCTGACTGCCCTGTATCAAAATCTGATTGCCAACTGCATAATCAATACCGCCGTCAAACACAAAACTGGAATCGTTGGGTTCAGGCAATTGATAATGAGGTTCCACATCAAACGTGGTCAGGGTTGATGGGTTTGGAATCCATGATCCTTGAGTGCTATCGTAGGCCGGATCCCAATTGTGTGTTAAGGCCCTATCCAGTTCATAACGATCTACTTTGAAATCTACTAGATTCAATTGAGTTCCAAACTGGGTGTTGATATAATAGGCTACTCGTTGGGCCTGCCCGGGTTTGACATAAGCGATTACCCAGGCTGGTGTGAATCCCAGTATCTGTCCATTGGCCTGCTTGCTGGTCATCCACAGTGGCAACACATTTGATATCTGCCCTACGGTGTCAATGACCTGATCACGCATGTTGATCAAGCTGTTGGGATAAACGGTGGTCACATTGGTCAATGGATCATAGTCAATGGTATAAGGCAATTCAACTTGCTTGCTGACACTTTCTCCTTGATCGTTGACCAAATCATCTATGATTCTGCTGTATACCACTTCGTATATCACATTGCCTCTACCGTCTCTGGCCTGTGCAGTTTCTATTTGGCCAAGAACCAAATTTTTCCAGTAGTGATTTTCATACAAGGCAGAATAGTAGTCAGCAATAGTGGCTGCTGTGAGTCCATAGGCATGATTGTATATCACACGGGTGGCCACTCCAAAGTTGGGATCTTGGGGTCGGTAAATTAAATCGGGTTGGAAAATATCACTGTTTTGTATCAAGCTGTCAATCAAGGTTCGATCATCCAGTGGAGGCATACATTGCACATACAGATTCTCATAGGGCTCGTTGTATTCTCTAATCACAGTTATTGTGAATGTTTTTGTGACGTTGACAACACCATTGGTGCTAAACGCATTGACAACAAAACTGTGTGTAAGATCAAAGGTTGTCGGATCTTCGCCGTTTTCTCTTGTGACATCAAATGTTGTTGAACCAAGGTCCAGGGCAAATGTGTTGAAGCTGACACGCCCAGCAATTTCTCCGCTGGGCAATAACTGTAATCCCTGCGGCAGATTGCTGTTGCTGCCACTTTGTAGTTGATACTTTAGTTCCAATCCGCCGGCGTTTACAGCTTCCACATACAGTGTGCTGGTGCTACCGTTGACAATGGTTCCAAGATTACTGGGAGTGATCCAAGTTATTTCGCTGTTGATTGGACCAGTCACAGTCAAACTGTAATCATAAGGTCCGGTAAACACATCAGGATCATTGTCTTTCTCAATCAACAAGGCAAAATCAAAGATGTTTTCAGTGATACCCAAATCAGGAATGTAACCATACAACCATCCAGTGTTGGGATCCAAGGTCAGACCTGGCGGTAAAGTGCTGGATGGTGTTTTGATTATATTGAATTGATCACCATCCAAGTCGATTCCCACAAACTGAAAGGCAAAAAAGTTATCATTGCGCACTGAGCCGATAGTGCCTTGTGGGGTGAGCAATATTGGAGCTCGAACCGGACTGCCGTCGGCGGTGATAAAAGTGTTGTCAGCCGTGATTATGGTGTTGTCTGCTGTGAGGCTGTTGCGACTCCAGACAAAAATACTGAAAGTGCGCAGGCTGCTTCCGCCCACTTTGCCATCTGTGACTTCTAACACAAACTCATAATTGAAATTTTGACTTTGAGAAGAAAAATCATACGGATACTGATCATATCCTTGTCCATCTCTACTGTAACCTGCCAGAGCTGTGATAGGAGTATTTGGTGCAATAAATCCTGAAATCAAACCAGTGCGCGACAGAGAGAGGCCCGGAGGCAGTTGACCTGCTACCAACTTTACTATCACAGTGTCATCTGGATCTACATCTGTGTATTGTAACTGCAGGCCTTCGACTAGGCTGCCATCAAAGTATTGTGCTATCTGTCCGGCCGGGGTGATCCATTGTGGCACATCCTGACCGGTCACTGTCAGTTCAAAAGTGCGATCTGCCAAGCGGTTGATCACAGTGACACCATTAACGGTTCTGCGTGTGTAGGCTCGCACAGCAAATTTGCTAGTGACGTCTCGGCTGACCTGTTCGGGCACGCCTTGAACACTGGCCACGGCTTTGGGCACGCCATTGATAACACCGGTTTGCTGGATTTGAATGCCAGCTGGCAAGTCACCTGCGATTAGTTGATAATATACGGTGTCACCTAGTTCTGGTTCCACTGCCACCAAAGGCACGCTGTAAAACACACCCTCGGGTATGGTTCCCAGACTGCCTGCAGGAGTAACCCATTGTGGTTGGGCCATGGTTTTTAAACTCTTCCGACTAGAATCTCTATGGTTCCTGAATCACCATTGAACGATTCAACAGCTTTGCCAATTATGGTTCCGGGCGCAGGATTATTGGATGACTTGGCTCGACCTGCTCCAGCTGACACCATCAAGTCGCCTTTGATCACTGGACCCTCTACCATGCAGGGCACACGACCCATCAGTGCCACAGCCGCTACATGAGATCCTTGCAACCCTGAATTCATAAGATATGCTGGTTTAGTAGATACCACGCCCACCACAGCCGAACACATGCTAGAATCACAAACAGTTACTTCAGCTTCGCCGCCAAACATGACCACTGTGCCTGGTGCATAGTCGGCGTCTGCGGTGTAACATTCAGCCAAGTCGGCGTATTGAGCTCGGGTCGCAGTGGCAAATACAGTATTGAAATATGTGGTTGAACTTCCAATGTTGCCTACTCCATTGGCATTGGAATTGACAATATTACCGCAAGTGACATTGCCTGTGCTGACTGTCAAACTTGTGCCAGTTATAGCAGCACCAGTTATTGCGCCAGTGGCACTGATCAAGCCCGCGGTTCTTATATTACCGCCTGTGACGTTGCCCGTAGCAGATACAAATCCGCCTGTGAGTAAATTGCCAGTGGTGGTGTTGCCAGTCACGCTTAAATCTGTCAAGGTACCTACCCCTGTGGCCAATACACCTGTGAGTTGGCTGCCGTTTCCAAAGAAGAAACTACCAGTGATATTGCCTGTGGCACTGATCGCGCTGGCCACTGTGACTATACCAGTGCCATTGGGAGCCAAATTTATGTTACCATTGCTGCCGGTGATAATGCTCAATGCACCCGTATCAACAATGTTGCCTGTGACATTGAGATTACTACCTGACACATTGCCTGTGGCACTGATCAATCCTGAGGTCAAAATGTTAGCTGCTGTGGCATTGCCTGTGGCACTGACAGTGCCTTGTGCTTCTATGTTGCCCAGCACAATGTTTCCATAGGCCGCAACGGTCACAATTTCATTGGCAATTGTTACATTGGCCGCACCCGTGAGTTTGCCCGATGAATTGTCATAGCCAATAAACGCACTCTTTTCGCTGCCACTGTAGTACCAAAGTTGTTCTCCACGATCCTTGCCATCATCTGACACCAAAGGTGAGTCATTGGCTCCGCGGCCGATGCTGATGATTGGATCCTCAATGGCCAAGGTCGTTACATTGACATAAGTGAGATCGCCATTGACAGTGAGATTACCAGACACGATACCATTCCCTGCCACGCTGAGTTCACCAGCAGAAACTGTTCCTGCTGTGACCAAATTACCACCTATAATGTTAGCAGAACTAACAATGGTTGATGTGGCTGAAATCAGTCCTGTAGTCAATAAGTTTTGTGCAATTATATTGCCAACCGCTGACACTATGCCGCCTGTGGTGATGTTGCCGCCAGTGACGTTGCCTGTGGCCAACACTCGTCCACCTGCAGTAACATTGGCACCATCTATGTTGCCTGTGGCTGTGATCACTCCTGCAGTTCTTATATTTCCACCTGTGACATTGCCTGTGGCTGATACTAATCCTCCAGTGAGCAAGTTACCACCGGTGATATTTGCAGCTGATGTAATGGTGCTGGTAGCTGAAATAAGGCCACCTGTGAGCAAGTTGCCACCTGTGACATTGGCTGTGGCTGATACAACACCACCTGTGATCAAGTTACCACCTGTGACATTGGCTGTTGCAGATACGATACCACCGGTCAATACATTGCCACCGTCGATGTTGCCAGTGGCTGTGATCAAACCAGATGTCCTGAGATTGCCACCAGTTGCATTGCCGGTAACTGTTAATGCAGTTAGAGTGCCCACGCTGGTGATATTTGTTTGAGCAGCGGTCAGCAAGGTTCCTGTCAAATTGGTAGCACTGACATTGCCGCCTGTGATGTTGCCTGTGGCACTTACAATACCTGTGGTCAACACATTTCCGGCTGCCACATTGGCTGTGTTTGTAGGCAAGTAAGTTGCAACATTTGAGTTGCCGTATGTGCTGACTATGCCAGTTAGAGCACTTCCATTGCCCACAAAAAATCCTGCTGTTGTGATATTTCCAGTGGCACTAATAGCTCCACCAGTCAATAAATTTCCACCTATGACATTTCCCACGGTTGATGCGGCACCCAAGGTGTTTACGTTGCCTGCTACAATGTTGCCTGACACACTGAGACTGGGCAAAGTGCCAACTGTGGATGCTACAATGTCTGTGAGCTGACTACCGTTGCCAAAGAAATAACTGGCTGTGACATTGCCTGTGGCACTGATGGCACCGGTCACTGCAACACGACTATTGCTGACTACAACCACATTGGATGTGCCATTAATACTGATATTTGCATTGCCGTTGCTGGCACCAATTGTTATCTCGCTGGTGCCGTTGGTAATTGCTGTGGCACTGGTCACGATACCGGTTAGGAGAGAACCGTTACCAAGAACATAGTTGCCTGTGACGTTGCCTGTGGCCGAAACAAAACCTGTGGCAAAAACGTTGTTGCCATAAAGATTTCCAGTGGCACTGGCGATACCCGTGGTCAAAAGATTTGTGCCAGATACGTTGCCAGATCCACCTACTGCAATAGGTATACCGCCTGCTGTGGCACCGTCGCCCACAAACACAGCTTGTGTGTCTGTGGTGTAAATCAGCTCACCAACCACCGGGGTTATGTTAGCTAGTTCTGCCGCTGTTCCGCGTCTAATTTGCAAACTCATTTGATTCTCCTAGAATATCGTGCCAATGTCTATGTTCAAAGACGCTGGTGCTGTTATGTTGCCCATGTCCACATTGCCTGCTGCGGTTTGAGCAAAAATCCATTGTATGGGATTGTTATAGGTATTGGCAGCAATGAATCCAAAGTCCCATGTGCCATAAAGAGTGTTCACACCATTGGTCAGGCCATAAAGTTGTCCTTGGACCACACCATTGACTCGGGCTGTGTTGTGAACATTTATGTTGCCTGAAACATTGCTTTGTCCAGTTACGCTGAGATTGCCACCGGCCAAATTACCAGTATAGGTAGGCAAATAGGCCGCTACATTGGCGTTGCCGTAGGAACTGCCCACTCCTACATTGGTCAACAAGCTACCGTCGCCAATGATATAGGCTCCGGTCACATTGCCTGTGGCTGAAATCAATCCTGTGGTGCGAACATTGCCACCAATTACATTGCCTGTGGCTGAAATTTGATTTGTGGTCAATGCATTGTTGGCAGTGACATCACCGGTGACAGTCAGTCCACTGCTTGTGAACACCGCCACATTGTTGGTAAATCCTACGGTGACTGTGACATTGCCTGAATTCACAGGAATATCTACAGTGCTTAGACCATTGACAATGGCTGTTCCGTTGCCACCACCTCCACCAGTGATACCTGTCAAAAAGGCGCCATTGCCATAGATATAACTTCCAGTGATGTTACCGGTAGCTGACACAAATCCTGCTGTGAGTATGGCTCCACCGGTCACGTTACCAGTGGCCGACAACGAAGTCAAGGTGCCCACTGCTGTGATGTTGGGTTGTGAAGCTGTGGTTAACGTTCCAGACAAATTGGTGGCTACCACATTGGCCGCTGCAAGACTGCCTGTGGTTGTGATATTGTTGCTGGCCGACACATTACCAACAACACTGATTCCGTCAGTGGCAAACACTGCCAGATTAGCAACTACACCAACGTCAACAACAATATTGCTGCTGGTCACAGGAATATTGATCTGGCTGAATCCATTGGCAATCTTTGTAACCGAAACGTTGCTGGCATTGACATTGGTCAACAAACTACCGTCACCAATTATAAAGTTTCCGGTGACATTGCCGGTGGTGGTCACAGGACCTGTTAGACTTGCAAGATTTCCAGAATAGGTTGGCAAAAATTCTGCCACTTGTGTGTTGCCATACACGCCTGGTATGGGCAAATTGGTCAATAAACTACCGTCACCAATTATATAGTTTCCGGTGACATTGCCCGAGGCACTGAGATTACCTGACAGGCTTTGACCTTGGGTGGTAAATTGCACTTTGTTGGCTGTGCCACTGATGCCCATGCGTATGTTGCCGTTGATATCAACCACAACATTAGAAGTGCCGTTTTCAATTTCTGGCAGACTTACATTGCCTACCTGTGTGACCTGAGCCCAGATCGTAGAACTACCATCGTAATCAGCAAAGCAGTAGTAAAAATACGTGCTGTCATAGGCATACATGCCGGCTGAATCGCCCAGGCTTCCAACCAGGGTGGGCGGCGGACTGGTCTGCGCACGAGCATACAGTTCGCTGAAGTTGTCATTGGTTTTGTTAAATGCAGTGCGTATGGGATTACCTTGCCCGTCATTGGGGCTGGCGCCGATGTTGATAATTTGTTGAGCCATAGATAATCGTCCTCTGCTGTATTTAGCAGAAGCTGGTTCTTTGTCTTTTTGGGTGTTTTAGTAGGGGCTGAAGCTGGAACCACATCCGCAAGTGGTCTGTGCCGACGGATTTTTAATGCTGAATGTGGCGCCGTATTGATCTTCTTTGTAGTCGATCTCAGCGCCTTGTAGATAGCCGCCGCTCATGGAATCTACCAGGACTTTGACTCCTTGGATTTCTAAATCCCAGTCGTCCTCATTTTGTTGTTCGTCCAGAGTAAAACCATATTGCATGCCCGAGCATCCACCACCTTGAACAAATACCCTGAGCTTTAAACTTGGGTTATTTTCTTCGGCCAAGATATCTTGCAACTTGGCCACTGCTGATTCGGTCACTGTTATCATAATCTCTCGTTGCAAACGTCCCAGTCAATGATCTTCCAAATATTGTCTAGATAACGTTCTTTGTCCCACTGGTAATCTAGACTCCATGCATGTTCCCACCAGTCTACTAGCACACAGATGTCTGTGCGCACCTGATGATTGGGTATGGTTTTGATGGTGCCAGCGGTGCTGAGATAAACCCAGCCTGACCCTTGGATGGCCATGGCCACCTTTTTAAACTCTTCTTTAAAATCTTCGTAGGTTTTGAAGTTTGCTTCAATAAGTTCTAGCACAGCGCCGCGAGGACGGTTCGCACCTTTAGGAGCTCGTAGCTGAGGAAAAAACTTATTGTGCAGATAACTGCCAGCCCTATTAAAATTCGCATTGCCTTCTCCTGCATTGTATCTTTTGGCATAGCCCCGGGCCAGGTGTCCATAGTGGTATTCCAGGCTTTCCTTGCTGAGCACAGGTTCCAGATCTTTCTCCCCATAGGGCAGGGGAGTGGTTTCCAGCTTGGCTGGTCGTGTGCTTGCTTCTACGAGATTGATATCTTGGCGTATTTGGTCGTGCATAAGGATATTTATCTGCGGCGTGTGATGCGGCCGCGGGTCAAATCATAAGGACTGAATTCAAGCTCTACAACATCTCCGGCCAGCACCTTGATGTTGTTCATTCTCATGCGGCCATTTAGACTGGCCAAGACCGGGCGTTCAAATTGCTCGATTTTTACACGATACATGGTGTTGGGTAGAACTTCTTCTATAACACCTTCCATTTTTATGACGTCTTCTTTGGCCAAATTAGTTGCTGTTGCCTTTCAATCAAGTGCTTGTTACTTATAGAATTTGGTGTCGCATACAACTTTTATTTGACAAAATTGCCCATGGACACAATGGGCCAGCAGGATGTGGCCGCACCTCGGGTGGTGTCAAACAGATTTATTTTTTTGTTGAGAGTATGATACCAAACACTGTTGGTAGTGGTCCAGGGCATGAGATATTCCAAACTGAACGGTTGTGTGATATCATACACAAACAAATTCAATTCATTGTTGGGATTGGGTTGATTGAACTTGCCCAATATTTCGCTAAAACTGAATCCATGCATGTCACCAAAATTGAATTTGACATTCCAGAGATTTTCATTATAGTGTATCAAATGTCTAACTTCTGGATTACAGCTAACCGTTAGGTTGATTCGATTATCCTGCGTGAATTTTTTCCAAAAGTTCACAATAAAGTGTCCCTGTTCTTCAAACGTGCTATAGTCACTGTCGGCTTCATATATGGTATTGCGCAACACCGTGCCGATCACTGTGGGAGTCAAACTTTGACTCATGTTCATCAAAAACTGGCATTGATCCATGCCTGATATTTCTTCGGCCTGGTGTGTGGAAATCACAGGAATGGCTGTTTCTAGTTCGGGTGGTCTAACACCCTTGGCTGTTTGAAAAAACACCGGTATCTGATCTGCTTCTGCGCCGCACAAAATTTCGGCCGTGAATCTTGAGCTTCCACAAGTAAAGGTCGGACCTGCTCTGTGGTCAGAAAATAAGGGCAAGTCAAATGGCTGTTGTATTCTTATGTTGGCCAGCTGATTCAACAAGGAAAAATGCTTGACGCTCTGATCCTGCCAGATATTTTGTATGTAGGTCCAGGCAGTGTGACGAAACTGATTCAACAGACGGTCGTCCAATTTCATAAAATAAAGATCCGAAGTTTCCAACAGATACTCTACCCAGCCGCGATCATATTCCACGGTATGCAGTTCTTTGCCGGCACGGTAATGCGGTAGATTGTCTTTTTTGCTTAGATAAAATACTTGTGGTAAAATCTTCATGAGATATTTACCGCCAACAAATTCAACGGCGCATCTTGCTGATGTCCACGGCTTCTTCGTCGCTAAAGATTGGCACGGCATTGCTCTTGTGCATGGTTCCTATGCCCTTGACCTTGGTGCCAGTGTAGGCTTGATCCGCAGGTTTGGCACAGGTTACCCAACCACTATCTCGGCTTGGTATGTGTGCAGTTTCACGTCCAGGTGGCACTCGCATGGTCACTGTCAAGGTGCCTCGTGGCTTTGGCGGAGGCGGTGGAGTTTTACTGAACTTGGGCGCCATTTTTTTGAAGGTGCCCAGGCGTTGTTCCCATTCTTCTTTCAGTAACTCAGCACGGCGTTTGGCTTCGGCGCTGGCCCATTTTTTAGGACCACGCTGTTTGCCTGTTGTGCTCAACCAAGGACCTTCAAGATGAAATGCCATTAATGACTCCTATTTCACTATACTACTATTATAACACGACAGGAGTTTTTGGTCAACCATTTACTTGAACAGGATCATGGCCATGATCACAGCCTGTGTGATAAAGCCCAGTCCAATGGTTATGATGTTGAGCATGTCCTTCAAGACCACTGCACGGAAAAACAGCAGGATCAAGCCGGCCCACATGAACAGGACCACATCCAGGTTGGGCACCGAATCGCTGAGTCCGGTGAGCAGAGCTAACAGCGTGGGTATGGTAGCACAGTGTATGACTACAACTGCCAACCAACCCAGGGTTTCAGCACTTACTTTGGGCAAGTGTTGTTCTAACCAGGCTCTTAAAGAATTCAATAACTTGTCTAATTTGATTATCATGTTTAGATTTTTTCCGCATAAAAAATGTGCCTTCCAAATTTAGCTACCTGTGGTTTGCCCCATTGCGGTTTGATATAGTCCGCATGGAAATAAAGAGCGTTCTTCACGCTGGGCAAACGGAATCCTTCAAGTAGGACCTTTTTTGCTACTTCTTCTGCTTCTTTCCAGTGTGCTGGATAGATGGGTCGTATCTTGCTTGATCCATCGCAGAACCAGCTAAACTGACAAACCACTTTGTCATAGACCACATTCTTTTGATAGACCACACCGCAGATGTCTGGAGCAAAACGACCTGACTCCACACGGTTGATGGTGACCTGGGCCACAGCTACCTTGCCTTCAAAGGGTTCGGTGGCGGCTTCCCAATAGATGTTGCGTGTCAAGCAATCTAACTGTTTGGCTCGGTCTGCCACACTGACAAAGCCTTGGCGGGCTACTTCGTTGCTGGCCCGCAGTGTTTCTAATCGTGAATCAGTTACAAACGTCACTGTCAACAACACAGCAACAAAACTGATTGCTTTTACTGCTATGCTACCTAGATTGGACTTTGAAGATGTCTTCAATGTTTTCTCCTGTCAGCTATAGTGAGCTGTTCACCGGAGTGCCCAGGATGGGCGCATTGACAGAGATTTAGGCAAAAGAAAAGACCTCGGGCCTCCTTTGGCATACTCTCCTGGCGCGGTTTTGTTTCTCACCGGGCCTGTACCATTTGTCAATGAAGAGGATTTCCGAAGTCCTCTTTGATCAGCTTTGCGGCACTGACCGATCCGTTGTGGAGTAGATCTTGGGTGTAATCCTCCGCTGATCGATTTGACGACAGCCTGATTCTGTTTTCTACTCTCAAAAATACTTAGCTCAGTAGCGTATTCACTGAGATTTATAGCGGATTTTTGACTCATTTTTACCATAATATACACATATTATAGCATTAAATGACTTTTGTGTCAATCTACATCAGGTGCAGGCATGGCCTTGAGTCGATCAAAGGTAGCCTGTTTGTCTCGTATGTGTTGTTCCAGCTTACGATACTGCTCACCCAGTTCACGCAGTTCCTCCCATTCCTGTTCCAGTTTGGGATTGGGTTGGAACAGGCCCAGGCGTTGTTCGATGCGTTTTACAGCATCAACCAGACTCCAGCCATTGACTTCGATATCTGCTTCGTCTCCGGTTAGGTTGATCTTGGCACTGGTGGTATTGGGATTAAAAGTAGCCCAAGGAGCCGCAGTTCCTGTGCTGGTGGTCCAAATAGTGTTGGGAAAACTGGTGCCAATGGCGCCAGTAACGGTGTAAGGACTGCTCACACTCATGTTATCCAAGGCCGCGGTGATGCTTATGGTATCTTGGGCAGAGCTGTATAAGGCGCTGGTAGTCAGATCATCCTTCCATTCCCAATCGGACATACTTTCTTCTATACGAGTGGGTGCAGAAATTTTAGCATCCATTATTTGGCGGCTAGGGCTTCTTTTTCTGCGGTGATTTCTTTGCGGCGCTCTTTGATGGCTTTGGACATTTCTTGCAGGGCTTTTCTAGCGCGAGCAGCAGATGCTTTAACGCCTTTGCCTGTGAACTTGTCATTTTCGGCACAATAGGTTTCGAATGCTGTTTTGATTGCTTCATGATTGCTCATTTTGTTTCCTTAGGTTAATGTGCTAGTGCACCATTTAATTATACGGTAAAAACGCAGGGTGTCAAATATTAATGTGCCGTTTTGACCAAGGATCCCATACCATGACTTGATCCCATCCATGTGTCCAGGTCACTATGAACAGGCTCAGGGTATTGTGATCAAATATGTGCATGCGGTTGTCTTCTACACGAGCCGCGATTGATCGGCTGGTCTGTGTCCATTTGGTCAGACGTTCGCGAGCCGAACTGTCTCGATAAATCACTGTGAAAAGAGGTTGTTCACTTCTGTAGTTGGATATGGTCATGCTAGTGTATGGTCTGATCACTGCTCCTTGGTTCAGTGATCTCTAACACATACTTAGCAAACTTGTCATCCAAAATGACCATTTCATCGTCATGGTCCTGTGCGTTTTGGTTGGGCACACCCAACAGTCTCATCATTCCACCCACATGAACTTTTCGCACACCATGTTGATATAGCACCAGCATAAGCTCATACATGAGCAAACGCACTTCTTGTTCTATTTCGGCATCTTCAAGCATGTTATAATTTATGCCAAAAAGAAAGTGCCCGGCTACCTTATGTCGAAGGCCCCGGGCTAGGAATTCATCGTTAGCCAGTTCCGCACTGGCCTGCGTAGTCGGTTTCAGTCTAACCTACCTAACCCCACACCGTTCTGGTTGATGCGTTACCCCAAGTATAACCCCTGGACGGTTGACATTCTTGGGGACTCGTGGTCCCCTGTGCCAATTAGGCTACTACTTTGTCTGCTGATTTTGCAGAAGCAGTTGCCTTGGAGGCCTTGACCTTGACTTCGCCTTTCTTGGCGATCTTGGTCTTTTCTGCCAGCTTGTTGGCTACTGCATAGCCAGCATCACCGGACTGACCCAGAGTCTGCAAGTGCTGGAGAGCTTCTAACTTGGTCATTGCACGGGGCAATTCGATCAAGTTGATGTCAGTGCAACCTGCTTTGTTTAGGATCTTGATACGAGCTACCAAGTCGTTTGCAAAACGTGCCTTAACGGTACCGTTAGGGTTTTTTGCTGTGCCTGCTACTGTGAATAACTTTTCTGCTGCCATTTTGTGTTGCCTTTCTAAGTTGCCTTACTAGTTGAATAAATTTACTACCTTACTACAATATCCATTATACTTGAATTCGAATTGGTTGTCAACCATAATAGATACTTTTGGTTTGCCAAAACTGCTTTATTTGGCTGCTTCCTTGCTGATTTCCTGCACTTTGGTCACTCCGGTATCCAACATGCGAGCGATACCCGAAAATCCCACGGTGCAGATCACGATTCCAAACACGGTTCCTAGGATAAAACCTTTCATTTTGCGGCTCCTTGTGGTTGATTGTCTTTGGTGCCAGACATCTTGTCCTTGGTCCATTCCGCTGACTTGGTTATGTCTGTGCCCATGCCTGCGATGGTGTTGCAACCTGTGATCAAAAACACTGCCACAATGATCAAAGCCGCTACACCCACTGTGGAGCCATTCAAGGCCATCCAGGCCATTACACGGTCTTTCATACTACCTCCTGCTCTAAAAGTCTGACACGACTGAGTTGTGTGGCACGACCAGCGTGTCGTTTGATCCTGCCACAAATGCGAATTCTGCGGGTAGTTGCCAGTCGCTCACGATAGGCAAAAAACACTTCTTGATTGGCGTCAGTTATGACCGTGGTGTAGTAGGTATTGAATCTATTGCTGTAACTGACTCGCACGATTTCACCTTCTAAAGTGATTGTATCATTTACTCTGCCCACACCAGTGTTGTCACAGTGTGCCAGCCTGCTGTTGATGTTTTCGCGTTCTATGATCTGATAGTAGTTCTTGGGCAAGGCCGTAATCACACTGATTTCATAGTCCGTGGTTACTTCATCGAGGGCAGTCATTCTTGCTATCAGCAGACTCCACTCATCCAGCTCACCTTTGAGTGCTCGCAAGGTAACGGAATTTTTCAAGGTCTGCTGGCATGACGCGGCCTGGCGGCGATCTGCTTCTGTAACGAACTCACAGTTGTCTATAGCCAAGTATAACTTGACCAATTCGCGGTTGGCAGGTGCCACGATTCGGCCATCCTGTATGTCTGGATACTTGCGATATGCACCGTTGATCCTGAAAGCCGCACAAGCCGCGGCCCAGACCTGTTCTGCGGGATAGCAGAAGTCGGGTTCCTGGCGTCGACGTGCTCTAATCATAGGGGTTTTTCAGATTCGCCCATGAATGTGTCCAGGGCTTCCAGTTGTTCGGGACTCAACAGTCTCATGTTACGCACCATGTGTGAAACTGCACTCAAATCATCCATGTCGCGATCCACGGCATACAGTCGCATGATTTCCAGGGCTTGATCTAGTAACATTAGTCCAACCTCGAGCCAGCATAGGCACGGAAGCCATACTTCTCAAAAACCTTTGCGGCTGCTTCGGCACCGGCTTCAAGGGTGTCAATGTTCTGGCAACCATATCCTGCAGGATTCCAGATCTGTAGGCTACCGGTGTAGCTCTTGCGTAGACCGGCCGCTTTCAGATAGCGACCAATTTTTGTATTGCCTTTGATACCAAAAATGTCCACCCAGGCAAAACCGCAGGCATACTGATCGCGTCCGCCCAGTTTGTCTTTGAAAAACGCATCGGCTGAAATATAAGCCGCTGTCTTGGCTTCTTCTACAATTTGGTTGATCTGTTCTTGCGTGTACATGTTTGCTCCTAATTTTTAACTATACATATATTATAACCGAAATGACCGTTTCTGGTCAACCGCTTAAAAATGTGGGTCCAAATACTCGTGACGCCCAGCCATCAGGTAGAAATAACGGCTACCGGTGCGGGTGTAGTAGACTCGACCTTCGCGGTCTACCTTGCGGGTATATTGGTTGCCAGAATCGGTAAAAATGAAACGTTTGGTGATGCGAGTGATTTTGCCATCGTAATAGCGATCACAATTGATACCGTAACTTACATCGTCACCAACCTTGTATTCTGCGGCCATTTCTTGCTCCTTGTTGTTTACTATAATACTAGTATAGCAAATCGGTAAATTCTGGTCAACCTTTTGGTAAACCCAAGAAAAAGCCCTATTTTACTAGGGCTTTAGATTGTTGTTTTTAAGCAACAGATTTATTTTTTGATCAGAGCCCACTGCTCGCTACGGATACGATCTGTCACTGCTTTGGGCAAGGGAACATAATCAAGTTCCAATGCTGCCTTGCCACCTTGATCCCAGGCGTAGGCAAAGAACTTGAGAACTTCTTGAACTGCTTTAGGATCTTTGGGTTCACGATATACCAACACAAAGGTTGCACCAGTGATTGGCCAAGCATTCTGCCCCTTTTGATTGACCAAGCTGATGCCCATGCCCGGAGTCTTGAACCAGTCGGCACCTGCGGCTGCCGCGGCGAAGGTAGAGTCATCGGGGTCCACATAACGGCCATCACGATTTTGCAGTTTCATGTGAGGGATACGATTCTTCTTGGCATAGGCATATTCCACATAACCAATCGAGCCTTTGACACGACCTACATTGGCAGCAACACCTTCGTTGCCTTTGCCACCTACTGAACTTTTGGCTGGCCATTTGACGGCAGCACCTTTGCCTACAGTATCAGCCCAGGCTTTGGATACTTCGTTCAAGTAGTCTGTGAATATAAATGTTGTGCCTGAGCCGTCAGCACGATGTACAACAGTGATGTCTTGATTGGGCAAAGCCTTGCCCGGGTTCAAGGCTGCAATTTTAGCATCGTTCCACTTGGATATAGTTCCAAGATAAATCTCTGCCAAAACTGCGCCTGTGATCTGTAGTTCACCGGGCTTAAAGCCATCGAGGTTGAACACGGGAACCACACCACCCAAAACTGTGGGAAACTGTAGCAAACCTGAGGTGGCCAAGTCTTCAACTCGTAGTGGTGCATCTGTGGCACCAAACATCACTGTGGCAGCTTTGATTTGTTTGATTCCGCCTGAACTACCAATGCTCTGGTAATTAAGTTTTACGCCTGTGCTCTTTTGATAATCTTCGGCCCATTTAGCATAGATGGGATATGGGAATGTGGCGCCTGCTCCGGTGATTTCTTTGGCCGACACCGAGGTCGCTACGACTGCTAATATAGCGGCTAAGAATAGTTTCATTTGATCTCCTTGATAGATATTGTGCTCTTGCACACTACTATTTAAAAATCAAATGTTACAGTTTTGTTACAATTATGACAGTTTTATTACAGCTATGAGTGCTTCCTCGGCATTCCAAAACGCCCAATACCAGCGTTGATGTGTGTCGTTGTCTAGGAATATGGGTTCGGCTCGGTAGCCTAGATCGTGTATGTCGTTGTCCATGGCTTCCCAGGTCGACCAAGCAAAACCACGATGACCCACCCTGCGATTGCGATCCATGGGATCGACAACCAGGACCGACACAGGTGGATTGTTGTAGTAACGACGTTCTTGTTTGTTGCGTTCGTAGTAGGGAATGTGGCGATCAAGCCACGTGGACCAGTTTACAGCTTGCATTCATTCACGGCCCCAACGAATATGTGCCCAAAGTCGATCATACAAGTAGTAGGACGTCATCCACACACAGTTTATTACAATGGTAGGAACAACAGCCTCGGCAAAACTCTGACCTGTGATCAACAACATCACATAGGTGCTGAGCAACACCCAGCACCTGTAGATCAAGGTTTTTACCAAGGTCCGTGTTCGTGTTTCCAAGATTACGAATTGGCCTTGTGAGCTTCTAAGGTCTTGGTAAACTTGTTGGCGTGACTACGCTCGGCTTTGGCCAAGGTTTCAAACCAATCAGCAATCTCGTCAAAACCTTCGTCGCGTGCTTCTTTGGCCATGCCAGGATACATGTCTGAATACTCATGAGTCTCGCCATGGATGGCAGCTTCAAGAGCTTCAGCCACGGTCTTGGCGCTCATGCCAGTACCAGGCTCGCCAGCGCCACCATTGATCAAATATTCCATGTGACCATGTGCGTGGCCAGTTTCACCTTCGGCGGTGGAACGGAATACGCTGGCCACATCTGGTGCACCAGCGATGTCAGCCATGTTTGCGAAATACAAATAACGACGATTTGCCTGGCTCTCACCACTGAATGCCGCTTTTAAATTTTCTTCGGTACGAGTACCTTTTACAGATTTTGCCATTTACTTCTCCTTTTATAAAAAAATTAGCAATTACATTTTAACATATTCTTCTTTGAAACAGCCACATTCTGGACAAATGTAGTTGTCTGAAAGATCTTCAAATCGACCATGTGCAGTTTCGTCGTGGACGTGACCGCACACCTGGCAAACATATTGCTCCATGATTTTCTCCTTGAATAAGTGTTATTACTGAATAATATTATACTTTTATTTAATCCTATTGTCTACAGTTCTTAATAGATTGTGCCTATAAAGCAGTGAATATATTTTTATAGGTCGAGTTGAATCGGTAAGTATTTGGCAAGGCAACTCAAGTAAGGCAACCATGAAAAGCAGATATGACGAACTAGAAATATTAATCTCTAAATTTACACGACAACTACCCAACGATACAGAATACGCAACGCGGCTTGAAGAAGAACTAGAAATCATAGCCAATTTGAATTTCGCTAAACACTTTTTACGTGTTAGAGAAATCCTAGATCTCACTCGCGACATCCCGCACATTACCCGTGGCTCCGCAGGATCAAGCCTGCTGTGCTGGCTCATGGGCATTTCGGATGTGGATCCCATACAAGAACGCATACCACTCAGTCGTTTCATGAACCCCAAACGTGATGACTTGCCCGACATTGACTTGGACTTTCCGCACTGGCAACAGGAAGAAGTCATGAACAGGATATTTCGCCGCTGGCCTGGACAGAGCGCCAGAGTTTCAAACTATGTGATGTACAAAGAAAAATCAGCTCGCAGAGAAGCAGCCAAACGCCTGGGTGCCAAAGGCACGCTGAAAAGAAACTTCAAGTTTGAAGACGTGGTGCCTGACTATGTGGAAGATGCTGAACGACTCACACAAAAACTCATGGGCAAAAAGCGTTGTATCAGCAAACACTGCGGTGGCATCTTGATCTTTGATAGAGCCGTGCCCAAGAGTCTGATCAACAGCACCAATCAAATACTTTTAGACAAGTATGAAATAGAAGACTTAGAACACTTCAAGATAGATATCTTGGCCAATCGCGGACTCAGCCAGCTATGGGAAATAGATCAACGTGACCTGTTGGACTATCCTGAAGAAGATGAGGCCACAGCAGAACTGTTATCCAGCGGCAATGTGTTGGGTGTGACTCAAGCCGAATCACCGGCCATGAAAAGACTATGCAAAGCCATACGTCCAAGAACTAGAAGTGATTGTGTGCTGGCCACAGCACTTATAAGACCTGTTGCTACCATGGGTCGGCGTCGTGCGTCAGCGTTCCAAGACTGGTCGACAGATCAACTGCAAGATACCATAGTGTTTGAAGATGATGCCATAGAGCTGATCTCAGAAATCCTGGGTTGTGATCAATACACCGCAGACATGTGGCGGCGAGCCTTTGCCAAGAAAGATGAAGAAAAGATCTTTGAGTTCATGGTGCTAGTGGGAGACCATCCCAAGAAAGAGGAGATATTCCTAGCACTCCGTGAGCTCAGCCATTTTGGACTATGTAGGGCACATGCCATAAACCTAGGACGATTGATCTGGGCCTTGGCCTATCAAAAAGCACACAATCCTGAAGCATTCTGGCGTGCGGCCTTAAAACACTGCCAGGGCAGTTACGCCCGCTGGGTCTACTGGCAAGAAGCCAAGCTGGCTGGTGCTGTGCCTGCTGTCACAGAAGGCGGTGAAGTGGCCGAACTTAGAACCAATGGACGTTGGTCAAGCAAGAGATTTATTCCGGCCTGCCAAGAACGGCGTGGTCCTGGCACAGTGGAGTTCTGTGGACTTGTGGCAAACTATAGGGTGTTTAAAGCAGACAAAAAGAAATACATAACATTTGTAACACTGGGCACGGGGAACGGTCGCTACTTAGACGTGATTGTTCCGCATGCCATTTCATTCCATGATCAACCTATCTTGTGGGGTCAGGGCAAATTGGGATATAAAAATAATTCGGAATATGTTACAGTATACAAACACAAACGTCTAGACTTAAAGGACATAGAACACTATCAATGAAACCCACAGGCCGATTACACATTTATCCACCTACCGGTCCTAGAGGCACCGGTTACATTGTAGCAGACAAGCAGGCCCTCAGAGGTCTGGCACAGGCGGCAAACACCGCAGCCGCAGGACATTTTGGATTTGAAACTATCAAGTTATACAGCGCCGATGGCCACGAATATGAACTAGTGCTGACATCAGCTGTGGGCGAAGAAGAATGGCAGACCATGCAAAGTCATTACAACAAAGATGTGGTGCCTACAGTCAGCACCATTCAAGACTATCAAGATCTAAAAGCCGAACTCAAGACTTCTTGATGCCAATGTATTCGTGACTGTAGCACACACGATCCGCATCTCTTCTAGCTATCTCTGCATTGCCACCATAGCCAGGCATTTTCCGAATTGAACCATCTTTGAGTAGATAACTGCTTTTTCGACTCTTGCGATTGGTCGACGTAGGTCTCCATAGAGGACTCTTTTCACGATGTTCGCCAAAACTGGGATGGGCAGTTTTGCTGAAATATCTTAATCCACGATCTACATACATTTGGGCTATGGCATCTGAAAACGCTGTGCCTATACCTAAACCTTGGAATTCGGGTAGCACTACAGTCCTATGACCTCGCCAGTATGAATGTATGTCACGATTGGTTGAGTGTATGGCTGCATGGAATGCCACAGGTTTATCGCCAATAAAGCCCACATAGCAGTGGACGCTACGACTCATTCTAGTATCTAGATAATGATGTCGACGGAACATTTCCCAATACTGCGGACCTGTGCTTCGGATGGTGAGTGTAATTCTTGGTCGCCCCAATCGATGACAAAGTGACCTCCTAGCAGATAATTCCTGCATGTCTGTGTCGTAGATATAATCTGGATCCAGCCAGTCTATGATATCTCTGTGGCAACTGGCGATATACAGCACACCAGGGTTTTTGTCGTAGTAGCGTCTGACGCTGTAGGCCAAGCTCTTGGCTGTGTCACGATCCACTACGCTGGTAAACTCATCTATGCAACAGATGCCTTGATCTATGGCCAGAGCCATTTCAAATCTGTGATATTCGCCATTGCTGAGTGTTGAAGGCAAGCGAAACCAAGCCGGTATAGATCGCAACCCGCAGGCCAGGAGTAATTCTTCACCACGCTCGGCGGTTGAGAAGTTTTCTATCACTGTAGAGCAAGGAATTAGACTTACAGCCTGGCTGTGCCCAAGACTGCGTAGGATCGTGCTTTTACCCGATCCTGATGTGCCCACAATCAGCACTATGCCTTCCTTGGGTAGATCGGGGATCTTGACAGCTGCTTCTACATAGTCCTTGATGTCGTATTTGGTTTTAATTTCGTTTAGATAGCTCATTGTAACTCTACAGCAATGCCTTGTTGTTGGGCCTGTGTGACAAAAAGTTGCACCAGTTCGCTGGGACTCACGCTGGGGTTTCCAGCAGTGTTGAATTTGACTGTGTCAAAATCAATTTGTTGAAAAATAGGCAACACCTGATTGTTGTGAGACTTGATAAAGTAATGACTCAACGGACTAAAAGTCTTATAGTCTTTGACTCGAATAAGTCCGGCACGCCCTCCCACACGCTGTATGGCAAAATCACTGTCTTTGGGTTCAACTATCTCAAACCAGTCACGCACCTGTTCTACTCGCAAGGTCACAATTTTTCCTCTAGGTTGTTCTTGCCGTTGCCAAATTTGTGCTGCACACGGAACATTGTATCTCGTGCCTTCATATACAAAACTGTAATCTGGCACAGTTTCGTCGTATATCACGTGGAACTGTGGATTCAGTCGATTGATAACACTGGCTTTTCGAAATGTTCTGGGAATAACAAATGCAATGACATCGCAGAATTCAGCGGCGCGATTAAAGAACTTGACAGCCAATGCAGCATTTTTTCCAAAGGGTGGATTACCTACTGCAATGATTCGTTTGTCTTTGGGTGGTGTCCAATCAAAAAAATCTATTTGCACGATACCCGGCGCCTTGGGTTCAAGATCTAGGCCGATGCGTTTGGCAGGATCCATGAGATTGTAGAAGTTGCCTGCGCCAGCACTGGGTTCAAGAATATGATCATAATGGCTCAAATCAACAACAGTGGACACGTGATTCAAAAAATGTTGAGCATAGGAAGAATCAGTGTAAAACTGATCTAGCTGTCTACTCTTTGGAATCGGCTTGTTCGGTTTCATTTTTTTCAGCTTCAAAAAGTGTATGTCTGTATTTAAAATCTATTTTGCCTCGAGGAAATTGCTTGACCAATTCTTGTCCGGATTTGAATATGATCCTGATTTTTGGAAATTCAACCACATCACTGAATATGTAATCAATGGTGTTGGCATGATCGTGCGCTTCTTGCAAATTTATGGTGCGTCCGGCACCCAACATATTACTAGGCACATAGCTGGCGCCACTTTTGGTAAACCCTTTGAGGTCCCAGCGACGTTGTCCTGTGGCCACATCCACATGATCATATCCTGTGGCATCCACGAATCTCAGTTCAGGAAACCACAATGGCACATAACGTTCAAGAAATTTACTAGCGGGCCTGCCATCTTGAAATAGTTCATAAACTGTTTGTTCATCGAGATCGCCAAATTTTACACGCCCAGTAAAGTCAAAATGGTAACAGGTGTTGTAATCTATTTTCATGTAGTAATTATACACAAAATTGCGTGATTTGTCTACAAATCACTCGATTCCAAAAAATTCAAAATGCTTTTCCAAAGTCCATGTATGTGGATCATCTATGCTTTGACCGTTATAGGTGGTAAATTTGGCATCGTCAAACACAGCGTACCTATCAAAAAAATGCCAATAGTCTGGACTGGAACTCACATGCCCTTCTTCTCTTAGGATGTCGTCGTTGCGTGTGCTGATCAAACAGGTAGGAGTATTCAGGGCCTGTCTTACCGTAAGCCGACCTTGCAATAGCATGTCACGAACCTTGGCTGCTGGAATCACATGTTCGAACACACAGCGATTTTTGTCCACGCCCACCTGCACATAGTGACTGCCTATGCTGCCTTCAATGGCATAGCCATGGTATCTACGTATCCAGTGATCGATACTGTCGCGGATCAATCTGGCGGTTTGTCCTACTTGTGCCAGATGCTGATACGTACCTACCAGGCGTTCCAGTTCACTCACAGTGAGATCATAGGTTTCCTTGTAGGCCTGCTCACCACGTTGCACCCTGCTGTAGGTAACCGGCGCGAATCCTTCTATGAGAGTTTTGAGATTGCTCATTTAGACTCCCAAGGCAGGTTTTACCGCTTCACACAATTTGGTGCCATCGGCAATGCCTATCTCATGCCCTTCAAATGGCAGAGTCAATTTTCCGCCGTTGCGTTTGTAGATTTCACGCAGGAACTTGCCAGCACCGTCCGGAGCACTCCAGTTGCCTACCACAAATTCCCACTGTGCTTTGGCCATTTTATGCACAGTTGCACTGCTGTCGAAAGTCTTGGCCACTTCTTTGAGCACAGACTTCATCCAACCCTTGGGTTGTGTCACACACATTTCCTTGCTCCAGTTGTTGAGTTGCCATAGACCAATGAACACACCTTGATCGATTTGATCTTCCTGTGGCCAAGTGGTTTTTATAGCATCCAAGATGTCATACAAGGACTGGCCTGACGGATCTTGTGTGATGCCCTTGATGGCATAGTCAAAGTGACTGAACCAGTGCTGATTTGGTCCACATTGTTTGGGGTTAAGACGTTTGTTGGCTTCTTGCAGATCGATGCTGAGTGCGTCGAACTGATCTTGCATTCGGCGTGCCTGTAGCACCAACTTGTCTTCACTGCCTTTGGCAAACAGATTCAAGCGAATTCTGTGCAGATCCGGTTTGCCGATTTTCTTGATGCCCGAGTCATTGAGGATTTCAAATGCCTGGCTGGCAAAACGTTCGTCGTCGGTTTCTACATAACAGGCTGGCACAGCAGTATAGCCCAGGATCCACATGGCCAGCATGCGATGTTGGCCATCATAGGCATAATAACGATTGGGGAATCGGCTCTTGGGCAATCTCACACAGCTGGCCGCACCAACAATTCTAGGATCAAATTTGCGTATGATGTTTAGCACATGTTTGACAATAACATCTCGTTGCACTTCGTAGTCAATCCAGATGTCATCAATTTTCAGCAAGGCCAGGCCAATGGGAAATCCATAGCCAGTTGATTTGATTCGAGCTTTGATGCGGGAGAGTTCTTTGTCGGTGAAGCCGTGCTTGTCTTGCAACTCGGCAAGAGTTTCTTGGGCAACATCTGACAAGAGGCGCGATAATCGCTTAGTCATAACGGTTCCTTAAATTGGGGTTAAATTTTCACTGCAATCTATATTGTATAACAAAAGGATTTTATGGTCAACCGTTTGGTAAGCACGCACTAACTTAGTGCTCTGCCAGGGCCGGCGGTTACTATAGAAGCAATCTGTGTCACAACCAGTTGGCGACACGTCTTGGTTGTCCGATAGGACTCAGCAAGACACAATCACAACCTCGCCATCCGCTTCACGGCGCCCTGCGTTTTCCCATTGCCAGGGCCAGTTGGGTTTGACTGGGACCACCCGTGCCCCGCTAAGGGCACTTGTCATGCGGGTCACACTAGATAGGCGCTACCTATCACGAAACTTTAGTGCAGGGTGTCTCCACCATCCACACCCCAAAACACACTACCGCCGGCTTCCCAGCGGTCCTGCATGGTTTTTTCCATGACAGCTTCTTGCACCAGCAACAGGACTTCGTCTACTTCCTCTTGAGTCAACATACTTTCGGGCAATTTGCCATCCAACACAGCCATCACAATCATTTCTCTATCGGGACTCATGGTAATCTTTTCTTGAAATAAATTTACTGGTTTTCTCAAAATAGTCTATGACACTGTCATCAAAATATGGTATGGTTATACTGGATCTAGTGGTTTTCAAATGATCTACTTCATGCAAGGCATTGACACGCAACAGATACCAACAACCCTTTTTGGCCTGAAATGATGCCACACAATCTAAATAGTCATAGTCTACTGCCCCATTGACTGTGTCCATTTCGGGAATTTTTTTGTTGCCAAAACCTGTGCCGCCTCGACATATATTTTCACGGCGATCTCGATAAAAACTGGTAGTTACTTGATCGCCACCAGTGCTGATCATGTAATTCAGCGCAAACAGCCTGCGGAGATCTGTGTGAGCCACCTGCGTGGCATCATGATTGCCGGGCTGTGGCGCTGCGTGTTGTATGGTCAATTCCTCATGATCGGGCCAGGCCGGCACTGTGGCCTTGATCCAGGCAACCAAGGGTTCATAATCCACAATGGCCTTGCCATAACTGGCTCCTTGAAGTTGTCGCCCTTGTTTGACATAGCTTCTGCTGAAACTCTTGTCTGCGGTCCAGACCTGCCAGGGCAAGGATTTCATGATGTCATCCGTGAGAAACTGCTCAGGAACCGGAGGTAGATCAACTTGACCGTAAAGAAAAACAGTTTGTGTCATGATTGTATCTTGGAAATAAGCAAATATTTATGGTTACCTGTCGGTGTTTTCTTTCAAGCTAAATCTATGTGTGAATGCTTCGGACAAACAGTTGTAATAGGTACGATCGCCTAGTCGACAGTAACTTACCCAAGTTTCGGCACCATTGGTGTTGACGGTATCAATCACAAATTCACGTCCTTCGTGATCAACCCAATGACTTCCTACTCGCAGTTGCATCGCATCAACCTCGCATCTCTGTGTCTGTGCCATGCTTCATCAAGATCGTCGGCACGGAATATACGGTCAAACAGGCGATCAGTGAATCCATCTAGTCCAGTATATATGGGTTCTTGTGTGCCTTCCCACCATTCATAGTCGGTGTGCCAGCGTGGTAATACTGTCATACGGGCATCTCCATCATGCAAGGGCACCAGGTAGCGCCATTGCAACATGAGTCGATCCACGGTTTCTTGCCAATACCACTTGGCCCAGGCTGTTCGAGCTTTGGACAATGACTCACGTGCCGCGTCCAGCCGGCTACCTAGAGCTTCCATCTCCATGCCCAGGAATCGCCAGTTGCGGAGATCCCCGCGGTCAGGTTCAAATTCTATGGGTCTTTGTTTGGCAAAAATATTGATCATAAGTTATTGTAAAAGATTTTGGGTTTCTGGTCAATCAAGCCCATTTCATCAAAAAAGCACAGTAGTCCTTTTCCTCGTCAAAGAAAAAACAGTATCTGCCCGGTTTGAGATCTGAACTGGTTTGGATAAGTTGCCAGCGCCAATCTCCACGCATTTCACTCTTGCACCAATCTAGCACACCTTCAATCACGCCAAAACTTTTTTGAATTTCATGTGCATAGTGAAAACTTTCACGATCACGCATCCATTCAATGGGTGTGAGTTTGCGATCTCCGTGGCGGCGACTAAGCTGGGTCATATATTAACTTATTTAAATACTGTCGTGATATACCCCAAAAATCATAGCTGTCCACGATGTCACGCACATAACCCGATCCCGGAGTGCCGGTTTTGGGATCCGTCATTTCATAAAAGAAAAACTGCACGCCGTCCTGTATCCAAGTGCGTTTGGTATAGTAGTAGGGAAATCCTTCAAATCTATCCAAGGCCTGCTCACATTCTGGAGTGATACTCCACAGCACTCCTGGACATTCCTCGCCCTTGCGTGGTTCAATGGTGGCATGACAATAAAACTTCAATTGCCAGTCACGCAACATAAACGCACCTTTGGCCAGGGCCTGCGGGCAACGCCATCGCATTTGTCCTGGATGCATGTTGGCACCATAAGCAAAATAAAGATTATCTGTAGTCATATAAATGTGCTACTGGGCCGTATTTGAGTTTCATAAAAACCGCATCTTGATCCGAGCGGAAAAACCAAGTCATGTGTTCGGTGCTGATGTCTGTGACGTAACGTTGACCGGGCAAACCAAAAGTTTCTATGCACCAGATACTGATGTCGTTCCATTGTGTTTCGTTTTCAGCGCCAGCTCCCCACATGATGGTCACTGGATGTGCATAGGCTGGTTCTTTCAATGGTATCCTGTGTCTAGTTGAGAATTGATGATTCTGAAATTATAGGGGCCATGGGTTCTCCCGTGGTAGCTTCGCTGTGTTGTTTCAAAAAGTATATGATTTCTGTGGGCAGATTATATCTCAATCTCACTGAAGTTTCGGCCAACTCAGCAAAGCGTTGATATCTACGTGCCAGGGTCAAGTCGGGATTAGCATCACTCATCCAATTGCTGTAGCTACCGTAGGTGCCGCCGGGTGCTTCGTCATGGAAATGGAAGCCCAGATCTGTCATGTTGGCTATGGGCGAATTCGGCAACAGGCTCATAACATGCTGGAGATTTATTCCCAGGATGGTGTGGTTGATGATGTATTTTTGATTTTTGGTCAGCATGTCTAGAGTATCTTGATGATCCTGTTCGGTTTCTGTGGGATATCCGGTTATCAACAATATCCAGTTTTTGATCTGATATTTTTCGCACATTTCAAAATGCCAGTCAATGTCCTCGTTGCTGAATTTTTTGCCCATGTGATCTCTGACCGCTTCACTGCCAGACTCTATGCCTATGCTGAGTCGGTTACAACCCGATTCTTTGAGTAGGCGAAATAGTTTTTCTGGATGATCTGATTTGGGTCTAATGATAAACTGTCCGTTGTATTTGAGATCCTGCAGAGACGGCACCTGTCGTTTGTGATCAATCAATCTGTTCATCAAATCATAAAACTGTTTAAGACTACCGTTGATAAGACTGTCTGTAAACCAAAAATCAGTAGCACCAATGTCCTGATGATGTTTTAAAATTTCATCGGCAATATTGGCTCCACTGCGATATCGAAACTTTTTCCAAAGATGACCAACATCGCAAAAAGTGCAACGTCTTACACAGCCACGGGTGCCAGTGATACTGATTAGATAATTTTTGCCATGGTTATTGTTACTGCCTTCTACTGGAATATAACCATCAAATGAAATGTTCTTGTAACTAGGTGTAGCGAATTGATCTAGATCATCCAGTTGTGGTTGCCAACTATTGTGATAACCAGCATAGTTGAGACCCAACATGTCACTATTGCCTTTTAGAAATTCTTCTATGATGTAGTCACCTTCTCCCAGGCAGTAATAATCAATAAGACCTTTTTTGATCATGTCTTCACCAAAGGTAAGACTGTTTGTTTTTTCGGCCACTCCAGGAACACTTACCCCAGATCCACCAGTCAAGATTGTTCCTGAATATCGGGGGCGTAATTTGGTGAAAAATCTTTCAGCCCAATGCTGTTGCACGTAGGTCAACAAGGAGACAGCTACCAAGTCTGGTTGATATTCGCAAATGCGTTTGACTGCGTAGTCTAAAAAATCATCAACTTTATGCAGTAGATCCCCAGGCAAATCCTGGAGTGGTCGGCCCAGTGTTATGTGCAAAAAAACTTGATCCCAGGTATATTGATCTGTAAACTTTAAAAATTCGAGATTCAAATCAAAAGTTTGGTATTCCACACCCACTCGTTCACACACTCCAGCCAAAAAAGCTGTTCCCACTGGTGGATAGGTCAATACGCTTTGCCCACTGTTGACCAAACAAGCACGTTGAATTTTTGTCATAACCAAGTTTTTTTAAATTTATCTATTTGATCCAGTAACTCAGTTTCATTGTCATGTGTAGGAATTATGAGACTAGGAGAAATTGCACCAACATTTCTTTGATCAATTAGATTTTGCAACAAAGGTGTGCGAAATCTCCATGCCCAAATGCCGTTTGGGCCCCAAACCAATACACTTGGCAATTCTAGATTATCGTAACAAAATTTACTGTTGTATTTAAACATTTCTGGTAATTTTATTCCATCCACAAACATGTCCACTAGCGTGACACTTTGATCTTGCAATATTTTACCATCTATAAAGACTATATTGAGATTGGTTTTTCCGTAACGTTCGATTTCAAGCAAGTGATCTCCGTCTAATAGATCAATGGGAATGTCTATCTTGGCAGTTTCTTGATCAAATTCATGTTCATGCATGATGTCATTGTCTATGAGAATGCGTATTTTTGGCCAACCCTCACAGTGTGAGGCTGTAAATTCCAAGGTCAAAACATTATTAGACAAGATAGTTCTCTCTGATATATCGATCGCACCAGGCTATGTCACCAGGTGCATAATACAAGTGATTGTCCGTGATACCAAAATGATTGCAGAAACTCTGCCCGTATCGCATGCCATGCAAGGCTTCCCAGATGTAATCCTTCTTCCATAACTCGTAGTCTTCGGTCGAGATGGCGGTTTGGACTCGACCCTGCACCTCTGCAAATGCCACAAATTGTTCAAACACTGCTTGTCCTGTCATAACGTCATCACCTTGAATAAACCATAAACATAAACCAAAAGCAAACTGGCATTGACCACGATGAGACTCCACTCACGCCACATGATGCTGGTGATCAACCAGGCCAGGCTACCCAGGTTCAAGAGATATATGCTGGTAGGGTGTAGACCTTCTACTATGGCCAGGGCGGCCAGCAACATTATGCCGGTGCTGACCCATTTCATTGTTTCTACAGCGGATAGTATCTTCATCTTGTTATTATACTACATGACAGCCATTTGTGTCAACTTCGATCCAGGTATAATCTCCCAACCATTTTACTCGGCAAATATATTCCCAATCAACGGGTTGGCCGGTAGTCCAATCAGCTGGTCCGGTTTGGACCAAAATGGTTCCTCCGTGCCTGAGATCGTGTGCCAACCAATAGCACTGCCCGTGATAGATCTGGAACGAATATTTGGCTGCATGCACCCAATCGGTGATCTGCAGGCGTCGTTTTACCGATTCGGCCTGCTGTTGTAGCACTGCCACAAGAGCCATGATACGGTCATATTCCTGTTGGCCGTGCATACGGGCCACATTGACCATGATGTCTTTTTGCTTTTCAACAGGTATGAGATCAAACGCAGGACCTCCAACTTCGGTGGGATATGGTGTGACGTTGCGATTGATGAACGCAACCAGATCTCCGCCCACTTCCATGTCGGCACTGGTACGGCCATCCGCAACATTTGACTTGGTCTTGGTCAAGGGATTGTTAGGGTCATCGGGTGGTAGCACGAAACCCATCAGTCCCAGAGTGCCTCATAGTATTTGCCAAACAGGCGTAGGGCATTGGCCTTGCGAGCCTGCCAGGCTCTATGTCCGGCTTCATCGTATTTCATGTGTCGGGCACGCTCGTTGAAATCTTCTATCCACTGTTTTCTTGCTTCTCTACCAGCGGGAATTTCTGGACCTTGCTCGTGTTCAAAGAACTGACCTTCAGCATCATCGGCGACTTTTTGCTCAAAGGCCCAGATCATTTCCGCTAACACCCAGTCCCAACGCTGATGATGTAGGCTATCAGTATCCCATTCGTATTCTTTAGGCTGTGCCATATGGCTGCGTAGATACTCGGGCACATCCTCATCGTCCACAAATGGACTGCCATGCTTGGTCTCCTTCAACTGCCGGAGCATGGGCAGGATGATGTCAGCCAAGGTATGATCCATGCTCCAGGTATCATATCGATCTATTTTGACATAGTTGATCTGTGGATGCACCAGATCCAGGAACCATTGCAGGGCACGACTAAAAGGCTCAATACCATCAGCCAGGCGTTCTGCCCAGGACGGTGTAGGTATATAATCCTTGTCCTCCACGATGAAGTGTATGCGGCCTTGCCGGCTCCAGGCTGTCCAAAAGAATATTCTTTCCACTATTGTCAAGGGGCTAATCCAATGACTTCTGTAACACGATTTGTAAACTTTCATTCCACAGTTCCTATAAGTTCATCTTCTCGAAACAACAACAAATCCTGTCCATCTACTCGAACAGCGGTTCCGGAGCCTTTGACAAACATCACTCGGTCGCCGGCTTTGAGTTCCATTGGAATAGTTACATTTTTTTTGCTGATTTTACCAGGGCCAGTGAGAATCACTGTGCCCAATCTAGTAGGAGTGTCGTCATAGGCAATAATAAAACCCGATGCAGTGGTCTCATGATCCGGATCTGGTTCTACTACTACACGATCTGCTGTTGTTATATAATTCATTTCAATCCCCGTTCTTTCACACCTTTCATATACCACTCTGTCAAGGGCTCGCCCTCGATCAACTTCAACCCTATCATCAAACCGCATTTGAATTCTGCTTGCCACTCGTTCCACGCATGAGACTTATATCCGCCACGTTCTGTATCTTCTCGGTAGAATCTCATGGGTCCTGAGAACTCTACACACTCTCGCCACCTTTGGTTTTTCTGTTCTATATACACACCAAAAATGTGTGCCGGATCTTTTACAAATTCGGCATCGTATTCTTCCACCCACAGCTGGCCCAGCGAATCTATTCGATAGTTGTCACACATTTGATTGGGCGTGTCTTTGGTTTGATATTTCTTACCCTCCCATTCTACCCAATCAAACATGCCCATTATTTAATTCCTAGCGTAGCCGGGCTGTGATCTAGCTCGTGATAGGGCTCACCGTTGAACTGTCCTGTGTAAAAATGTGCGTCAGGGTCTATGATTTTGACCCGCATGTCGTTGTGCCTGATGTCATAATCAACAAAATTGTGATTGGCATCATACACCCTAAACATGTGCCTGTTGGTGGCATGACAATAAATCAAATATCCAACTACTCCATTGGCCGTTATATTTTTCATTACCAACTCCCGTCGTCGATCCAAAATCTAATTGTAACACACAACCAGGTCAAATACCTAGTTTCTTCGCTGGGCCATTCTGATACCCGGCCCCAAGATGGCACCAAGTGCCAGTGAGCAGGATTCAGTGTTATTATAACACTGGCTCCTGAATACCGCAACCATTTAAGCATCGTTTACTCCTTGTTCTATCCATTGAGCCAGAGGTTCAAACTGCAAGTCGCCCCAGGCAGTTTCACGATCCATGACATCAATTTCTATGCCTTGTTCCTTGGCCTGACTCAACAGATTGTTCAACACCACTTGACCATAGCCATTGGTACCATAATTGTCTTTGTGACAACAATACACCGAACCCGAGCTTCCATCAAACTCCCAATAAGGATCACGAAAGGTAGCACGAGTGATTCCCGAATTTAACTTCCACGAATCACCCCCAGCATAACCTCCGCTCCAGGTGGCAAACACCTTGTAGATGATTTCCGCAGAGGCGTGTATGCCCAAGACCATCCAACGATCTGGTGTATAATCACTCATAGCAAGTCAATATACTTGATCTCAAACTCTTCTGGTCGTTGTTCATATCCTATGTATCCTCTAGGGTTGCACACCACTCTAGTTTCGCCCAGAGTGTAATCAAACGGGTCATGCATGTGTCCATGGACCCATAACTGTATCTGCGGATTGGTCTCAATAAACGACTCTAAGTTGCTGTAAAAGTTGCCGTTCATGAGTCGATCATGGCGATACTTTTCATGCACACTGGCTTCGCTGGGCGCATGATGGGTTATAACTACCACCCGGCGATCAGTCCTGCCACTTTCTCGGTAGTTGTCCATGCACGTCTGCAAGTAACCTACCATTCTGCTGTGATCACGCAAGGCATGTTTGGGCAGGAACTTCCAGGTCTGAGTGTCATCGGTGTTCTTGACTCCACGATAGTCGTTCATGGCTGATTCGGCATTGAGCATGGTCATGATGTCCATGTCATTGAAATCGGTCCACAAGGTGCCACCTATAAAGTCGTAACCCGCAATAGTCACCGACTCTTTGTCCAACAAGGTGACGTTGGTAATGCCATGATGGTCGCAAAATGTTCTAAATCTTGCGACACCTTTGGCAAAGTCACCACTATAATGTTCATGATTGCCCATGACATAAAGAATTCTAGGAAACGCCTGGCTCACACGCTGGAAAAAACTTCGGCTACGATCTCCCCACTCACTTTGCTTTTCTAAATCTTTTAGTTGCACAATATCGCCAGCCAGAATCAGGAGATCGGCACCCCCATCATTGACAAGGTCTATGTCTCCAAATTCCACATGTAGGTCAGACGCTAACGCTATTTTCACTTTTTTCCTGTTCTTTGATACGAGCCAATTCGGCCTTGAGACGCTCTACTAGAGCCGGATCCCCACCGCTGAGATAAGCAGTTTTGTCCGGATACTGCTCCGTGAACTTTTGACGTATTTCAGCAATATCCGCACCTTGACACAAAAACTGACGATCCTCTTCTCTGTAGGCATACAGTTGACCGCCGTCCTCTTCGATGACCAGGCCCACCAGACTTGCTTTGACTTCGTCCAAGGCCTCTCGGATGTGTGAGTTGAGATTTCGTTCATAGCGGCTGATTATGGTCCAAACATACCAAGCAATGGCTGCCAAAGTAACACCCATGCCAAGCAGGGCACCTACCACGATGTTGGTAATATCAATCATTTGTTGAGTCCTTTGTCTTCTACACCTTGTTGATACCATTCTGTGAGAGGTTCTGGTTCTTCATCCTCTACATATCCAAATAATTCGCCTGCCAACTCCAAATATCCAGCGCGGTCTGATTGCATGTCTCTGTGATCGTCTGATAGGTATTCGCCATCAAAACTGACCGAGCCCACAAACGCCATTCCTGGCTCCCAGTAGTTCAAGGTAAACTGCACACGTCCATCCTGCTGGGCCCAGGTGTGAAAGGCCTCCACACATGGACCCCAGGCTGTGCTGAATGAAAACTGGATCGAATCTTCTTCGGGCTGGTGTTCAAAATACACGTCTGCGATGTCCCACTTGGTGCCCCAGTTATTTACTCGCCACATATACCAGTCTTGATCTCCCTCGTATTTGGGCTCTGGAACCATCCAGGCCAACAATGGACTATCTTCTCGATTCAAGATTTCCGTGATTTCTGCAATTACCGGAGCAGGACCACTGATAGTGGCTTGACAACTACACCAATTGGGCATGCGATACCTCTATTTACTAATAAAACTATATTATACAATCAATGGTTTTTTTGGTCAACCAAAGAAAAAGCCCTGCTGGGTGCAGGGCTTGTGCTCAGTGTCCGGTCTGAATCGGACAGCGCAAACTGCTATTAGAGCGTGATGCCCATAGCTTGAGCTTTGTAGCCTAGGGCCACTAAATTACGGCTTGGTTTGCCCAACACGTACTCGGTTACGTTTACACCGTTGCCTGCCTTGCGGCTGTTGGTGTACACAGCAAAACCGTGGTTACGGATGCGGCTTACTTCGGCCGACAGGTTCTTTACACCCATCTTGGCTGCTTGGCTAGCAGTCAAGGCACGACCACTTTGTAATGCACGGAAGACACGGAAGGTCTTGGTTTCTGGATTGATATACTTCATTGTATTACCTTTCTCTCTAAAAAGTATACTGTTTTTCAACAGCATGAACATATTGTAGCACGGAGTTGCACTATGCGCAATAGTGTTTGGATGCTATTTTACCATAAATAACAAAAAAGGCTGAATCCACCTATGACCCAGTATGTAATCAACATTGGAACCATCCCAAATGATGGCACCGGCGACCCATTAAGAACCGCTTTCAATGAAGTAAACCTAAATTTTGACCAGGTTTTTGCCGCCGGTCCGGTGCTTAGCAACGTCCAAATTGCCAACAATACCATCTTGACCACCAATACCAACGGTAACTTGATCCTGGCGCCCAACGGCATAGGAGTGGTGCAGGCCAATGTCAACATAGTTCCAAATACTTCAAACATAAGAAATTTAGGAGCCGCAGACCGCCGCTGGTCAACCTTGTATATCCAATATGCCAACATTTCAGGTGCGATCACGGTGGCAGATTTAACTGCCACAGGCGATGTCACCGTGGGTGGCAATTTGAGTGTTACCGGAAATGTTATTAACATAGGGAATATCATCACAGATGCCAAGACCATACAGTTGGCCAACACAGCAACTTCAGCAAATGCAGCCAACGGTTCGGGCATAACGGTTGGAGCCAACGATGCTATAGCCACATTGTTGTTCAACAGTTCAGCCAATGCTTGGACTACCAACGTTGGCGTTTCGGTAAATGGCAACATCACTGGCAACATTGTTGCCGCCGACGGCAACACATCTGTGCAAATCAATCGTGAAGGACTGTTGGGGGCCGCCGCAGGATTTAACTATGATTATGCGGCAAATATTTTGTATGCCCCAACCGGTTCTTTCCAAGGATTTGCCGATCAAGGCACTGATGCTATATTGGTAGGAGTACCTGGAACTCCGTTGGGTTCAAACGTAACAGTTCAAATAACCAGCAACGTTGACAACTACTCTCAAATCAATCAACAGAATATCAGCACAGGCAACAGTGCCAGTGCCGATTATATTATTACGGCCGATAACGGCACCGACAGCACTTATTATGTTGATTTGGGATTGGCCGGCAGCAATCATGCAGATCCAGATTTCTTTGGTGACACTGGCTCAGCCAATGATGGTTATTTGTATGTGACGGCCAATGATCAAGCTGGCCCAGGCAACAGCAACGTAGGAAACCTGATTATAGGTTCCACCAATGGCGTTATCAAAATGTTTGTGGGCAACACAGCTCAGGCCAATGTGATCCAGACTGTGACCACATCTGGTGTGATCACGGCAGGCAACATCCTACCTGGCGCCTCAAATACCTACAGCCTGGGCAACAGCACCCTTTGGTGGTCGAACATCTGGGTGTCCGGCAACACCATCTACATTGGCGGTGTGGCCTTGGGCATGACGGCAGGCAATGTGTTGACCGTGGGCGGCAATGCAGTTTTACAAAACGATTCAAATACAACGATATCAACCACGGGCAACATCACAGCCGACTACTTCTTTGGCAATGGCAGCCAACTTACCGGGCTCAACACATCTAGTATCAGCAACGGTTCCAGCAACGTTGACATAGCCACAGCCAACGGAAACGTCACTGTCACTGCCAACGGTACATATACCTGGAGCTTTGAAGACACCGGTACCATGAACTTTCCGGCCAGCCCGGCTTCCATATTTGGGGGTCTGGACAACGACTTTACCATAAACACCGCCAACTCCAATGCGGCGACCTATACCTTCACTTTCAGCCAGCTGGGAGATCTCACAGTTCCTGTCAATCTCAATGTAATAGAAAATCTCTACGCGGCTGACCTTGTAGGACCCGGCAACGGTAACGTCACTGTCACAGCCAACACTGAATCCTGGCTGTTTGAAACCGACGGACGCTTGTTCCTGCCCAATTCGGGCGTGATCAATGCTTCTGGCAATAGTGTGGACATCGGCAGCGAAGATGCCATCAGTCTAGAAGCCAACACCGTGGTCAACATCTATACCGACACCAACGGTGCTGGACATCAATGGCAGTTTGGAGATGCAGGTGAATTGACCTTGCCAGCATCAAGTGAAATCAAGGAAGTGGCCAATCCTGGCGGATTTCCAGGCTATGCCATGGCTCTGTCTCCAGATCCCAACAATGCCATAGATGCTGATCAGCAACTGTTAATCTATCCCACTGGTGGTGTAGATGCCAATCATTTGCATATCACTTCGGGCAATCTCTACAACACCGAACTGTTCTTGGGCAATGACGATCTTTATGTAAAGCTGGCCAACACTGGCAATATCGTTGTCAACACCAACGACAATGGGGGCAATTTTGCACAGTGGACATTTGATACCACAGGCAACATTAATCTGCCCACTAACGGGTCCATCAACTTCAATGCCGGTGGCATTGTGCAAGCTGTTGATGAAGATTTTACCATCCTGGTACAAGATGCCGACGATGACGGATTTAGATTGAACTTGAATGTGGATGATGGTGCTGGAAACATATTGTCATCATATCAACAGGAACGAGATCAGTTTGAACTGGGATTCCCAGTCACCGGAAAATACTGGCAGTTCAACGATGATGGATTGGCTGTGTTTCCAGGCAACATCAACGGTGCCTACGGTGAAAGTCTCAATATCACACTGCCCGGTGCATCGGGCAACAGCACGGTTACTCTTAAAACCGTTGACAACACCGATACCTTGAGGAGCAATGTAACTGTAGACATTTCCAATGTGACTATCAGTACTGGCACAGCTACGCATAATTGGATTTTTGATTTATCTGGTAACTTGACCGCTCCCGGCAACATCATCACTACTGAACAAGTAGAAGGCGACGTCGCATTCTTCAATGATGTCATAGTCAACAATGCCGGCACCAATGCTATTGTGTTTACCAACAGCAACAGAGAACTCTACGACACCAGCTGGGACTATGACGAAAACACAGGTGCTATATCCAGCACAGCTAATCTCTCTACTACTGGTAATGTATCTGCTGGTTACTTCATTGGCAATGGTAGCCAGCTCACAGGCTTGCCTGAACAGTATGGCAATGCCAACGTGGCCACATTCTTGGCCAACTATGGATCAAACACCGTAAGCACCACAGGCAACATCACAGCCGGCAACTTCGTAGGTTCTGGTACCAATGTTGACATCGTGGCTGGCAGTTACGACTGGACCTTTGCCAACGATGGTAACTTGTTGTTACCCGGCAACACCTTCGCTGTGAAATATGCCAATGGCACAGCAGTCAGCTTGGGTGGCAGTTACGGCAATGCTGATGTGGCCACGTTCTTGGCAGCATTTGGCAGCAACACGATATCAACCACGGGCAATGTCACTGCCAACAACTTTATTGGCAACATAGAAATCACTGGCAACATTTCTGGTACGTCGGCCAACGTAGAACTGGTGGCTGGTGTTTACGAATGGACCTTTGACAATACTGGCAACTTGACCCTGCCCGGTAACTCATTCACAGTAAACTATGCCAACGGAACTGCTGTGAGTTTGGGTGGCGGCAGTTACGGCAACGCCAATGTGGCCGATTTCTTGGACAGCCTTGGTAGTAATGCTATCGTTACCACAGGCAACATCACAGGTGGCAATTTGATCAGCAGTGCTACCCTTTTTGCCAATCCAGATCTTATATTAGGTAACACAGCCAATGTTTCGGCTACTAAAACACGCATTGTGACTGACACCACATTCAGCTATATCCAAACTGGCAATGGCACTGTTGGCAGCACAGGTAACATTGTATTTTCTCCATACGCATCGTCCACACAAAGAGTTGTGATAGATACCGCCAGCGGCAATATCAGTGCCACAGGCAACATAGCCGCGGCCAATCTGGGCAACATAGCCAACATCAATCTCAACGGCAATGCCAGCCAAGTCTTGTATGGCAACGGTGTTTTTGCTGCTGTAGCAAGCGGCAGTTATGGTGACGCCAACGTGGCCACATTCTTGGGCACATATGGATCAAACACTATATCCAGCACAGGTAACATAACGACCACAGCCACAGCTAATGTGGGCACACTTGCTGTGACAGGTAACGCCACGGTCGCGGGCACTGGTTCAAACTTAATACGCAGGGCAAGTGGATTGGTAGCAGCTGACATCAATGTCACACTGGATGACTTATCGGCCAATGTCACCAGTTCAGGTAGCCAACTGGCCATATCAACATCAGGCAGTTGGCAGGGCACTGGCTGGACAGAATCGTTCGTTGGTGCTGGGGTGTCAGTGCAGAACTGGGTCAATCTGCCCATGAATCCTGGATACGCTTTCGCTTCCCAGGCCATGAACAGCCAAGGACATGGTTGCCGTTGTGTGATCAGCGATCAGACACCCACAGCCAAGGTCTATCAGATCACTGTGGTGCGTAGCGGCACCACTGGTGCTCAGTGGAATATCACAATTGAACGGTTGGTCTGATGCGTATTGAAGGTGTTAGCCTCAATGGCACTAGAGTAGTAGATGCCAGCATAATCACACCTAGTCTGGCTATCTGGATTGATGCCAATGATCCAGCCAGTTATCCTGGATCGGGCACTACAATCACAGACTTGTCGGGCAACGGCCGCACACAGAACCTATCCAATGCCGCGGCTTACACTGTTCTGGACGGAGTAAAATGTTGGGATTGTTCAAGCACATACAATATTCGAGCTGCAAGTACAGGACCTACACTTCCCACCACAGGGTTTACCTACATAACCTGGGCAAGAATGATCCCCAGTTCGGCCAGTTGGAGAACCTTGTTTAGATCCAGTCCCGATGACCATGCTATCCTGATCGAGATTGGTACCAATCGTTTGGGCATGTATGACAATGGAACCAATGCTTTCTATCCCTCAGGCTACAACGATGTTTCCGATTTGGCCGACGTCTGGGTGCAATGGGCAGTGACTGGCGACAGTTCAGGACAAACATTCTACATCAATGGCGAGCAGGTAGGAACCACTGTTCGAACAGTGGCCGGCAATGCACATGACTATACGGGTCAAATTCCAGGGCAACCATTTGGCTATGTGGCCAACATGTTTCTTTATACCAGCAAACTCACACAGGAACAGATACAGCAGAACTACCATGCTCTAAGTGATCGATTCGTCCAACCCAACATTGTGACATCCAACTTGGTGCTATGGTATGATCCCTCAGATTCAACCAGTTATCCAGGATCAGGTACCACAATCTCAAACCTGGCCAGTTCCTCCTTGAACGGCACCATGAGCAACATCACATATACCAGTCCTTACTTTGCCTACAACGGTACTAGTTCACAGATCAATATCGCTGACACGGCCGCACTAGAGCCTGGATCAGGTGACTGGACCATGGAAGCCTGGGTATATCTCAGCAGTGGTACCGGTAGTAAAGTGGTATTGGGCAAGTTTGATCCGGGTGGTTTATCAGCAGATGTGTCATATAGTATTCGCATACAAGGAGCTAACATTTATTCTCAAATAGGCAATGGTAGCACTGTGGTAGACACTGCTCTTTACACATTGCCATTGAACACCTGGAAGCAAGTGGTTTATGTTTGGAAGAATGTGGCCACTAACTCGCTAGAGGCCTATGTTAACGGTGTAAGCATAGGTAGTGTCTCACACAGTTTCGCAAGCATACTCAATACATCGTCTAACCTGTATATAGGTTCATACAACGGCGGTGAGTATAGCCAATGGATGAACGGCCGGATCGGCATAGTGAGACTCTACAATGCAGCACTCACAGCCAGTGAGGTGCTACAGAATTTCAACGCTGATCGAGGAACCTACGGCATATGATCATTACAGGAACAAGATTGGTAGGCGGCACATATTCCACACAAGGCATATACCAAAGTGGGTTGAGCATGTGGCTGGATGCCAACGACCCAGCCAGTTATCCAGGTTCAGGCACCACCTGGACAGATTTGACCGGCAATGGCAACGACCAGACCTTGGTAAATGCTCCCACATATACCAGTGGTTCACCCAGTTACTTCAGCTTCAATGGCACTAATCAATATGCCACAGGATCGACCACGGTTCTGGGAGTCAATACCTATACCAAGATGGTATGGTTCCAGATTGATGCGGCCAATGACAACAACATAGTAAGCAGCAATGCCGGCGGACACTTCATGTATTTTGCCAGCACCAGCACACTGTGGGCAGGCAACGCCAATAAACCACCTTTTTCCGGTGGAGGAGCATTTGGAAGCACCACAAGTTTCAGCACTGGCACTTGGTATTGTGCCACAGTGGTGTTCTCAAATCCACAAATATATCTTTATGTGAACGGCGTTCAAGATGCCTTTGATCCTGTCTACGCTGTCACAGGTCGTGGTGGTGATGGTTCGGTGAACTTAGCCTGCTTTGGTCCTGCTGGAAACTTGTTGACGGGCAAGATCGCCGAAGTCTACTGCTATGCCACTGCACTCACAGCCGCACAAGTGCTACAAAATTTCAACGCGACCCGAGGCAGATACGGCCTGTAGTTCAGTGATGTGACGGCATTGTCCACGGAATTTGAATCCGCTACAAGTGCAAGTCCACAAACCATGCTCTTCGGTCACTGTATAACTGTTCCCTTTTGATCCAGCCACGGTCCAGTTACGACCCACCACTGGTTCGGTTTCATCCACAGTCACACCCCAGGTATCGGGCACTTCTCGGAATTTACGACCACGCACATGGAATCTATAGGGTTTGTTGAAAACTTCCACACGACCATCTTCCTCACGAACATAGCCATACATCTTGTCACGACTGTCGTTTAGAAAATACACATGATTGGGCCAGACCCAATCAGTGGTTTCTTTGAAAGCCTTCATATCAACGGCTCAGGTTGATCACACGACCTTGGAAGTCCATGAAACTTGTTCTCCATGGAACGAACACTGTCTTGCCAACTCGGCTGTGCTCACCTTCAGCCAATATCTCACCACCAAACACGTCTCGGGTGACACGAATTTTATAGGCCTGATAACCTTGGGTGGTGTCGCCACTGTCGATCACTTCACCTTCTACAAAACAGTCTTCACGACCAACCATGGGTTTGAAGTCATAGCCACGAATTATATCACCGTTTACGATTGTTAGTTCCATTTATCAGCTCCTTTTTATTAACTATACATACATTATAGCCGAAATAGAGTTTTTGGTCAACCAAAATACCACGGATTTTTAGGTGTTGTAAGTCATTGATTTTGCACGAAAATCTGCTATTGGGCCCATAGCTGCAATGGCCAAATCCACGCTATTTTGCCAGGTAAACGTTCTGCGTATCACAAAACTGTTGGCACATGCAGATTCAAACAATTCTTCATATTCTCTACAAACAGTTTGCATGCAGGCCGCTATGCTATAAACATCTGGTCTGGCCCATGATCCCCAATTGCTGTCGCTGTCAGGATAATATGTCTGATATTCAGCACATGTAATTGGACCCATGGAATAAGTCACTGGCAGAACGCTGTTTGCCACAAAATTCAAAAATTCCGTGTGCCCGCTATACATGGTGGTAATCACAGGAAGTCCGCTGGCCGCAGCTTCAATCAGGGGCAGGCCCCAACCTTCGGCCTTGGTTGGTAGCACAAAAGCATCACAACTACGATACAGTTCTGCCAGTTCAGCTCGGGGCATTTCCCCCCAGATCAGGTGAACGTTGGTCAGGCCCGAGATTTTGTTTTTAAGTTGCTGAAACTTTTGATCATGATTTACAAAATAGTTGCTCTTGATCACTAGTTCAATGGCTGGAGTATTGGCATAGACCTGTGCAAATGCATCAATGGTTTCATCCAGGCTCTTGCGCTGTTCGTACTTGCCTATGCTCAGGAATCTAAAAGGACGGTCTTTGGTGTAGGGCCGACGACCGTGTGTATGGAATGTATCACCGTCTACACCTTCGGGTATCACACGTATGCGATCAACCGGTATGCCATTGGCGATCAAAACACTACGGCCCCAGTCCGAAGGCACCCATACCTGTTCACTGGTTTGACACACTGCCAAAACAGCTTCAGGAATTTTAGTGCTTTCAAACACCACCCATTGTATATTGTGTCCTCGAAAATTACCATGCAGATTTATGGCGATGAAACTGATGTTGATGTCGTCATCTTGGCTGTTGGCCGCTGCAAACAACAAATCGTCCAAGTTAAAACCATCAACTTCCTCAACGAATGCTCCAATACCTTGTATTTGTTTCAAGGCATCAGCAAAGCAGGCATAGTGTGTGCCTATGCCTGACGTGTTTCGCTGTCCGATCAGTCTGATTCGCATGAGCTTATTTACATGGGATCCAACTCGCTGAGTTTGAACTCCAGGCAGTTTTCAGGATACTCGTATTCACTTGCATCGTCGATGATCACGGCACGATTGCCTATGATTTCCATGACCTGTCCTGAAATTGACTTGTCTTTGGTAGTTACAAAATCGCTGACATTGATTCTCATATTAACTCCGTTTCGATATAAACTGTAAAAGCCCGAGCATCTTGTTTGAGAGTGTCATGCTCAGGTCTGTGTGGACCGCGGTACCTAATGCGGAATTTGTAGCCCAGACGATGTAGACCGTTTTTCACCGTGTCATAATGTTCAATAGGCACCATGCGGAGTTCAGGAAACTCTTGGACTACATTGTAGAACGGCACATTGCCTGAGATAAAAGTTTCAGTTGGCAATTCTTTCATGCCGTCTCCAACAAGTTGGCCGGCACATTGTAACGACCTTGAGCTGTATCTACCAACACATACTTCTGCTTGATGCGATTCACAGTGCCAACCACATAAAAATTCTGCTTGGGATGAAAAAACTTGACGCTCACACCAGGTTGAAGTTGGCGTTTTACATCGTGTCCTATCTGAGCACGAGCATATCTCAAAGCCTTTGCAACACGTTCAAGATCCTGATTGCTAAAGGTGCCATTCATGAGTTCTGATACGATCTGATTGGCATTCATACCGTTGCCTCCTCTTCAATGCTGTCTATATCAAAGTGATCACCATCATAGGCCGGACCTGTGTCAAAATCACCACGGTCAATCTTGGCCTGCGCTGCCTCTAGGCTGTCGGCTTCTATTACAAAATCGTAAAACACAGTTTCGCTGGCCAGCACTCGGAATTTAGCCATGGTCATCTCCTTAATTGGCTTCGTAGGCTGCTCGGACACGAGCATTAAACTCGGCACGGAGTTTGGCTGCCTGTTTGGGCGTGAGTTTCACATCACTAAATTCTGCATCCATAAAATAGGTCTCCACGGGATCGGCCTTGGTGCTTTTTACTCGCACAGTGCTAGACTTCTTTTTTGGTTTGGTAAACGGATTGTCATCCTTGGCAGTTTTTACGAAAAGTGCCTGGGCATCAGGAATCCAACGGTCGCCTTGGGTCAACAACTGCTTGGCTGCTTCACTTTTACTAGCGGCTGGGCTGTCTAACAGCACCATGTGGACTTGCTCACCAAATCCAATCAGCTGATCGATTCTGCGCTGATCACTTGCGGTGCGAAACTTGAAAGTGCCATCTGCTACCACACTGAAACCTGCATAACGGATTTCTTTGCTCATTGCATGCTCCTTTTTAGTTACTATACAAACATTATAGCAAATCGGTAAATTCTGGTCAACCACTCCAAAATAGCTAGGTTAGTGCGCACTAACTTAGCTGTAAATCCAGCCCAGATTTTGAATTTGATGGATCCAGGTAAAAATCGGCACTTCAAAGGTCAGTGTCCACTTACCATTCCAGCTCAAATAAGTGTGCGGGCTCAAATGTGACTCTAATACAATGCCTTGATTTCTTTGTTCTGTGGCCCAGGGTTCTGGGTATTTGGGTTCATAAACACCAGCCCAGGCAAATCTTGGATCACTAATTCCAAAAAAATCTACCTGTTCTATTATCACTGCTTCATTATCTTTTTTATCAAACATTTCTATGTTCAACGCATTGGTATTGTTTGCAACAAATTCAAAATTTATTGTGGTTGGTCCCTGTATGTTTGTCACAGTGAGATTATCATTGATACCGATCTTTACTGGTATGGATCGTAGACACTTATCAGTGTTCAATGTGACAGCTAATTTAGTCAGATATGGTGTAACCATAGGTTTCATAAATTTGTTGAAATTCGGGATACAAAATTCTAGCATCGTGGCCGTATATCTTGTCCCAACGTTCGCAATGACGAACCATAATTTCCAGTTGTTGATCCATGTCCGACGGGGTCGGTGTTTGTAACACACTCAAGCACATTTTGGCCTGTTCTTTGATAGATAATTCATAGTTGTTTGGATCACTGGCATTGTAGTCCGAGTCGGTTTTGATAGTTGACAACGTTGATAGCAGTTCTTGATATTTTTTGCTGTATTCCTGTTTGATTGAGTTGGGCAAAATTTCGGCTGACAAAAATCTTGGTTTATAACAAAGATTGCTTTTTACAATCAATCGATGATTAAGAGCATATTGTAACACCTGATGGAAATATCCAATGGTCAGCAAACTGGGTGCAGGTCTCAAGGCCACAGTGACCGAAGTTCCATTGCATTGTTTGAGATATCGTTGTATATTTTCTAAAACTTGTGTGGTATTGGTGCCCTGGCGTTGATAGGTATTGTGATCATCCATGGTCTCTATACTGATTTCTATACCCACTCTACGAAAACTTTTGAGTTTTTCTATGAGTTGGGGTTTATAAACAGTGCCATTGGTCACAAAACTAAAACAAACATCAAACATTTTGTGTGCAGTCATAAAGTCAACCAAATCTTCAAAACGGTCAGTTATCAACGTTTCACCGCCCATGAAATGTATGTTGTTGATGCCCGGTAAGTCTAGCAATTGAAGCTTGAACTGGTTCCATACTTGCGAATCTCGTGTCCAATCTGTGCCCAGGTATTGTCGACTTGATTCTATGCCCCAACGAACTTCTTGGCTGGCAATGGTGCTGGATGCGCGAGAGTTACACATTTTGCAGGCAAGGTTACAAAAATTGCCCAGATCAATGTGCAGATCAATTGGCACTGTGTTGGTATGCCCTTCGTTGTCAGCACTGTGATTGAAATGTTTGTAGCCAGGACTCTGTTGTAGGCTGGCATCAAATGCTGTGCGTGTAAATATTACACTTTTTTGATTGCTTTTGAGTCGACGACTGTTGCCATCATGATCTTCCTCAATGTAACAACGACGGCATTGTGAAAGACGTTGATGGCCTAGTATGTCAGTTCTAAATTTTCTAACAGGTTGACTGTTGAACCAATCTTTGATAGTGGTCGTAGCGATATTGTACTGAATTGAAGAATCATAAAGTTTATGATCTTCTTGACAGCAGATGCCCAAACTGCCATCCCAATATATGTGCAGTTCATACCAAGGAGTGTTACAAAATATATTTTTGTTAGGCGTCACGTTTAGTTATAACTTTATCAGCCAAGCCATAGGCCACGGCTTCCTGGGCGCTCATGAAGAAATCACGTTCCATGTCTCTAGCAAAATCGTCGTAGGTTTTGCCGGCGGTGTTGTGGGCAACATAGATTTCCGTAAGATAACGTTTCATTTTTAAAATTTCTCGGGCCTGTATTTCAATATCAGTGGCCTGACCCTCGGCACCGCCACTTGGTTGATGTATCATGTTTCTGCTGTGTGGCAACATGAATCGCTTGCCTGGGGCACCAGCTGTGGCCAACAACGATCCCATGGAGCAGGCTTGACCCATGACAATAGTGCTGACATCCGATTTTATATACTGCATGGTGTCATAAATGCTCATGCCTGCTGTGACACTGCCGCCCGGGCTGTTGATATAAAACAGGATGTCACGCTCAGGATCTTCAGCTTCAAGAAACAACATCTGTGCCACAATCAAGCTGGCACTGTGACTGTTCACATCTGTGTCCAACATGACGATTCTATCACGCAACAATCTACTGTATATATCGTAACTGCGTTCACCTTTTGAGGTTTGTTCTACCACAATGGGCACTAGATTTGGCATGGGTTCTCCTGATTTATTGCATAAGTATATGATAAATTCAAAGAAAATGCAATGAGAAATCTTATCGATATAGTCCAACTCACCGAAGCAGGTCTTAGACCCAAGGGCCTCAAGCCCAATTATGTGCAAAATTTGATTGCCTTGATACGCAACAAAAAACCAGTGCCTGTTATTCCTCGGGTGCAAAAAGCTCTGGGCAAAGACGCTGTAGTATTTTCCAATGACGCCGCCGATATGCTCCAAAGCATGTTGGGCAGTGCCAAAGGTAAAACCTTGCCTGGCGGATATGTAGACTTCGGGGAAAAATTTCCGCTACTGAGCACAGTGGATGGAGACAAACTCAGCATCAACATGATTGAAAAAAGTCCAGAAATCAAAGGCAAGGACCAGGACTACAACATTGGCGACATAGGTGAAATAGCCTTGGGTGTAGCCGCTGGGGCAAGATTTCTCAAAGGTGGAGCGCCGGTTGATGCCAGAGATTTTGTAAATTTAGCCAACAAACTAAAGGTATCAAATGTGATTGGACCCAAAGGTCAGACTCTTAATTCATTGGAACTGTCTCATCTTGGACAACTTCAACATCCCAATGGCAAGGTAGACAATGTGCAGATAACTATTCTAGCACCAGGTCGAAGCGTCAAAGAATTTACACAAATCATGCAGTATCCTGGAGATGCCCCAGCTGATGTCAAAGGTACAATTTTGTCAGCTCTACAGTATGCCAACGGTAGTAAAAAAATTGAAGTAGGTGTAAAACAAACAGAAAACAATCCAGATACTAACACTATTGAAATAACTTGTGATGGTGTCAGCGACCAAAAAGGCACCAAGGCTGACCTGGTTATGACCATCGACGGTGAACGTATAAACTTGCTCAGTGCCAAGACCGGACCCAGTCAGTTGGGTCAAGCCAGTGGGCATCAATGGGCCAGACAGCAGGTATTTTTTCAAACTGTGTTTGGCGTAGACATAACTCCTTATGCCAAGCTGTGGGGCACTACCAACCAAGAACACCTGGCAGCTTTGCAAAAAGTCTACACCAATCTGGTGATTCCGCGAGTGACACAACTTACAGGTGGGGACAGTGTGCAAAAAGAAAAAGCCTTGGTCAAAGCTCTCAGCAACGGTCTTATCAGATACAGCAACAATGTTGACACTGCCACTGGCGAAGTGGAAACTATAGATGTGGTCAAACTGATCACCGATCCCGGCAGTCCAGGATACAATCTGTTACGTATTGACAGCAGATTGACCGATGCTCTTGAAAAAACCGATCTCTACGGTCAGGCCACAAAAAATGGCATGGGTATACAGGTCAGCGGCAACGTCAATGGTAAAAATGTTTTGTTGTTCAAGGCTCGCAGTTATTTTAGTCCTGCCGGCAACGTGGTGCGCACCATCATAGAAGGTGGTCCTTTGTTGGATCAGTTGGCAACAGTTACTCCAGAACAATCAGTCAAAGAAAATTCAACAGAAACAGAAGTTGTGCCCGTTCGTCGAGACAATGTCAAAGTCTACGGCCGGAAATTCCAGCGTTGATTATTTTTTCAAATCGCTGATAAAATCGCAGATATTGAGTTCAAGTGCTTCTTGAGCACTGAGATAGATATCCGATGCCGGCAACAACTTTTCTAAAATAGTATCAGTATCCAACTCAGTGGCTTGCCTGTAGTGTTCCAACATGCGTTGTTGAATTAAACTGTGTTCCTTGGCAATGGCAAACAGTTCATGATGTTTGCCTTCGTGATAATTTGAATACTGATGACTCAGGATACTGGTGTTTGGTGTGAGTATCCTACGACCTTTGTGGCCGGCCAGGAATATCAACAAGCCTGAACTTGCTATACAACCCAGGCCCACAGTCTTGATTGGAATGCTGGAAGCCTTCATTACATCGATCAGAGCAAAGGCATCTTCCACACTGCCGCCTTCACTGCAGATCATGAGCAAGAGCTCTTTTTTCTTCTTTTTGACCACATGATTTTCCACCAGGATCCACTCTATGATGGGTTTGATGGTTTCGTCTGTGACTTCGGCCATGAACACATACATGCCTGCTTCTTGCAACAAGCGGGATGGTTCTTTTTCAGAGTTGTCCTGATCTGGTATTGTTGACATATATGAATTATCTACGTATATTATAGCACACGATTCTGTGCAACTCTACTACTTATGACAAAACTATTTTGAACAAAATTACCGGTTTGGACACTGACTACGCAAAACTATGTCCATGTCTACCGATGAAATCAAGTGCAATTGATCGGTGGGCACAGCGATTGGTATACGACCAGGCATGACATAGCCTCCGTTGATCCTGGCACCAATGGCATTGAACTCCACGAATCTTTGCTGGGTAACATGCCCAGATGCATAGTTGTCCAATTCCTGATACATGTAACAGCTGGTAAAAATCACCTGCCGGGCCGGACCACGCAGGGTGACCAGCACTGTGGGTTGAAGCACAAACATACGGGTAGCAAGAGCTTGAAACTTTAAATTGTCATCATAAGTGGCTGCGCCACCAAAACCGCCAAACCATCCCCCGCCGTTGACCCAGATCGTGGTCACGGGTCGCTTGGTTCGCTGACTGGTGGCTTCTAACGCAGTCCATAAACTTCGCAGATAATCTTGATTCCATTTGAGACGGAAATTGACTTCGATCACTGGATGACGATTGTGTCGTGAAATATCGGTGTGCCGGAGTTCTATGTCAAAGGCCCTGCGTGGAAAGTCATTGAGAACCTGTTGAAGGATAGCATCTCCAGTGGCACGTTCCTGATTAAGTGTTTGCAGTTGCACACTGGCTCTGGCACCATCTATTTCGCCAGATTGTTCGGTACGGTTCAGCAAACGATCAGCCAAGGCACTGCGACCCACCCAGACTTTCATGACCACTTCGATTTGATTGCCCACTGTTCCGGTGCTGACTATGGTAAAACGATCCACATAACCCGCGGCGTAACTTATGATTTCGTCACGCACAATACGGCCATTTTGCACTTCGGTTTCGGAACTGATCAAGGTGCCAATGGCCTGTTCCACTGCCAATCTAAATCCATTGTTGCGGGCTTGTTCAGCAGTGTTGCCACGACCGGCCACTTCGATATAATATACTCGTTTGTTATCGCTGAACAAAAGCCATTGACCCACGGTAAGCACCACGCCCAATGGACTTGGTATCAACATCTGTGGGCTAAACGCTGATGTTTGAGCTTGGGTTAAGGGTGCGGCTGTCAAAGCCACACACAATAATCCAGCAACAATGCGCCGCATGTTATTGGCTCATCAAGTTGCGTAGTGTTTGACGTTGTTTGTTGCTTTTTTGATCCCAACGCATGATGACCTGGGCTTGTCGGCCGTCGTTGACAATACGTCCTTCGACCATGTATAGGCCGCCCAAGATACCACGATTGTTGGTGGAAATGGTAGTGCTTACACGGCTGGCGATTCTAGTGGCATCACCGCGTAGTTGACTGTTACTGTTGGTTGTGGTTTCCGCAGTTTGGCTGGTATTCTTGGGATCTTCGTCCAAGGCCACTAGTTCGTCGCTGCCACCGCCGGTGGTTTTGTTGCTGGCGGTTGTGGAGTTACGATCGCGTGACTGTTCCAAGTTCTGGCTGATCATACGCACGCTCACACTACTGGTGATAGTTTCTTTGTTGATAAAGTCATTGAGTGTTTTTTTGGCCTCCAGTTCAGCCACACGATAGGCTTCACGAATAGCATTTTGACTGTTGCCCCAGACCGCGGCATAGCCAATGACTTCAATGGCATCCACATTGCCACTGCTGTCGTAGGTGATCTTGATGCCTTGTTTGCGATAATCCAAGGTGGCAGCCCGTTGTTTGTTGGCATCTGTGCCTCCGGTGCTACTACAACCAGATAAACCTAAAAGAGCCACGGCCATCAATGAAACTGCAATTTTTTTGTTGTTCATACAACACCTTTTCTAGTTACAATACAATCATTATACATTAAACGCTTACCAAAGTCAAAAAGAAAGGGACCAAAATGATCCCTTGCTTGTTGTGCCAAAACGACAAATTACACAGCTACTTTGGTTGCCTTTTCGATGGTTTTGGTGATTTCTTTTTGTGCTTCTTTGGCTACACCTTCAACCGTTTCAGCAAATTCTTTTACACCTTTGTATGTGGTGCGGATCAAGCTGAACTGTGCGTCAACTACAGTGTGAGCACTTTTACGGACTTGCTCGGGCATGTAGGTGATCATGGTTGTGGCACCTTTGTGCATGTTGTCGATAGCAACAGTGATGTCGAATAACTTGGTGAAGTCGATTTTATTGAATTCCATTTTGTTTTCCTTTGATTAAGCGAATTTGACTGCCTCTGGCGACCCGACCAATTCGGCATTGCCTGGCAGTGCAACATTTCTATTTAGTATTATATTGTGCGACCGCAACATTTTCCTAGCTTTTTTGGCTAGTTTTGTTGCCGCAATTTTGCCAATTTCAAGCTTTTTAGGATTTGTATATAGGCCCAGCCTAGATCAAATTCCCACCAACGTTGGCTGAATTTTGCATTGGCTCCATCGGCATGATGTCCGTTGTGTAATTCTTCACCGCCGATCCAAACGGCCCAGGGCCAGAGGTTACGACTGGTATCTGGAGTATCAACATTTCTATAGCCCCACCAGTGGCTGAGTCCATTGATCACACCAGCAGCCCAGAACGGAATCCACAGCATCTGCACACCCCAAACTACAAATCCCCACCAGCCAAATATAGCCACGTCTATGGCCAACATGAGCATGATACCGAGTCTGCTGTGTGCCGCATATAAATTGCGTTCAATCCAGTCGTCAGGAGTGCCTGTGCTTAATCTATCAATCATGTCGCGGTCTCGGCTGGCAGCGTGATACAAAAACGCACCGCCAAACAGCACACGCCAAATACCGTAGATTTGAGGACTGTGTGGATCGCCATCTTTGTCGCTGCGTTGATGGTGTTTGCGGTGTATGGCCACCCATTCACGTGTGATCATGCCTGTGGTCATCCACAGCCAGAAACGCATAAAGTGGGCCACCGCTGGATGAAAATGCACAGCTCGGTGTGCCTGGCTTCTGTGTAGATATAGTGTAACACAGGCTATGGTAATTTGGACCATTACCAAGGTCGCGATTATCACGGACATATCATACTTATGCGACTTTTAGGCGCAACTTTCTTGAAACGGAAAAAAAGTCCGATTTAGCCACAGATGAAATATGCGTCTATTTACATCAGCGGTTTCCTGTTGTAGACTATACCAGCTGGGCGGTGCTAGTCGGGCCGATACGTCCAGATCACCATCCTGATAGCGCATGGCCAAGTCGTGTTTGGTGGCCAGATGTGCCATGACCGTGTTCCATTTCACACAGTGTAGATAAAGTTGAGTGTAGCCACGATTTCTGCACCAGACTATGCCTTCTTTCAGCAAGTCACTGCCAATGCCAAAGTTGCGATATTCTTCATACACGCTGAGACCAAATTCGACACTGGCATCGTTCACCCGGGCGATATGCAACACGCCCAACCAGCCTGTGCAGTTGTAGCTGACCAGGAAATAATGATTTTCTACATCTGCGGTTATTCTAGCAACAAGATTTTCGATATATCCGTCGGATACCGCTACTCCGAAATACATCCTGCGGTCTTCGGTATTGAGACCTTTTAACCACCAACCAAATTTGTGGTATTCGTCTGTGCTAAGAAATCGTGTTGATATCACGATTTTTTATAAAGAGCTTGTGCTCGTTTCCATTGTTGATTGCGGGCCAGTTCAGCAGCATATTTGGCACGCCCGGTGGCGCATAGAATTTCCCACAGGGTTGACGAGATTGCTCGGATAGAGTTTAACATAATTTTTCCTTTTGAGTAAATTAAACAGTAGAGACTCATGGTTTCTACTGAGATATTTATGTGCGAGTGCAACATATAATATTTAAAGTTAATGGACCCAATGCAAGTAAATAGAAGCCCTGGGAGAAAATTCTGACAACTAAAATCCTAACATTCAATGGTGCTGGAGCCGTAGAAGATCCTGACACACAGCATCTGGTGCAAGATTTAATCAAGGACAGTGCTGGCAGTCTCGGTGATATCACAGTGCCGCAACGTTTTGTTGATCAATATCGACGTTGGATACAGCGCAGCCAGTTAAACAGTTTGCGTGGACTAGATGCATTTCCAGTGGCCTGCTACAGCAATGGTAGCACCGAAGTATTCGACAAATTTTACTTGCGGCACACTGGACGAAGATTTCGCTGTTTCCGTGGCGAATACATGTATCATATCGGCGCTTACAAGAACTATCAAAACTGGTGTTACATGGATCAGGACGCTTTGCAGGCCAATGACGCCCTGGTCATTAGTTTGCCCTTTAGCGATCTTGGAGACGTGCATCCTGCCACCACTGCTACCTTGGATTTGTGCCAGCAGTTAGGCATTCCTGTGTTGATAGATTGTACCTATTTTGGCCAGTGTGCCGGCATAGATTTTGATCTGGATCATCCTGCTGTGACCGATGTTGCATTCAGTCTCAGCAAAACCTTGCCGGTGGCCTGGATTCGCATAGGCATGCGTCTGACCAGACATGCCGTGGATGACAGCTTAGAAGTTTACAACAGAATAGCCTATGTGAATCGTCTGGGCGCAAATGTGGGTCTAAGGGCCTTGGACAAAATCTCTGCTGATGCTGTCTGGCAAAAGTGGCATGTTGTGCAAGAATCTTTCTGCCAACAGTTGGATCTCGTGCCGAGCAAAACTGTGATTTTTGGCCTGGACATGCACAATCAATTTCCTGAATACAATCGTGGCGGGCCCAGCAATCGTTTGAGTTTTTTCCGTTATTTGAATGGACAACAACTGCCAGAATAAAAGCTAAATATTATTCAAGGAGATTTACCATGTTATCATTCTTAAAGAAAATTTTTGGCGCCAAGCCAGCTGCTGAAACACCAGCACCTTACAAGGTAGAAGCCAGCCAATTTCCGTTCCCCAAAGCCGAACAAGAGAAAAAGCCTGCGGTCAAGAAACCGGCTGCCAAAAAGACAGCTGCCAAAAAGGCTCCTAAAAAATCAAAAGAACAATAGTCTTGCAAGGCCAACTGAGTCTATGCTGATCATCAGCAGGTAGTTGGCCAACATTCCAAAGCTCTGTCGGGTCCAAGCGGCCCAGGCCAGCAAACTACAAGTCACGATAAAGGCCGGATAGATCCACAGGAATGGTGGAGTAGGAAGTGTCACTGCCATGGTTATGGCCACTGCTACCGAAGCCAACCAGGCCACAAACTCTGCGGCAAATCTCAATGGGTAACTGCGATAATCTTCTTGGATCCAGGTCCAAGTGCGTTGAACCGTTTCAATCATACCAAGCCCAGCTCTACCGCACGGTCGTAAACCTGTTCACTGGCCAAGTTCTTGCCCTTGCTTTCGCACTGTATGTCAAACTGTGACCAGAAGCTGAGAGCCCAGTCAGTGACTGCCGGGTTCCAGTAAAAGTCACTGTGTGCCCGCAGTTTTTGTCGTTTATGACCCGACTCTAGCAGAACTGCATGATCTGGTTTATGGTGAACGGCATGACCAACAAGTATATCTTCACGGCTAACACTGTAATGCATAGCAGGACGCACACCGCGCCAACTGTCAACAACACGTTGAACCCGATCATCTGTGGGCGAGATGTATTCGCCTGTTTTAATCCAGTGATGATGAACATCAAGAACAGTAGGAACAATATCAGCCAGCTCCAGGCAACGATCCAGCCCATGTGTTATCTCTTCGTTTTCAAATGTAATACAACTGCGGGCTGTGGGCGATAACCTTGACCATGCACGTCGCGCACCGGCGGCACCGGCTTTACCTGATATGTGGACGTTGATTTTAAAATCCTGAAAGGATTTCCCATAACCCATCCATCTGGCCATATCCGCATGATATTCAAACTCCTCTATGCTTCTATTTACTATTTCTTCCGACTCGCTACCCAGCACACAAAACTGTCCAGGATGGAAACTGAGTCGCACATCTAGCCTACGTGCGGTTTCACCTATGGGTGCGAATATTTTCTCTAAATGACTTTGGATCTCAGGCCGTTGCCACCAGGCCTTCCAGTCCTTCTCTGTGTAGCCTTGTAGCATTTCGCTGCCAAGACGCACCATTCTGCGTTCTGGCGGCAAAGTGGCCACACGTTCAATGAGTCGAACAGCCGCGGCAGTGTTGTGATTCATGATGTCCCATTGGCGTTGTTCAGCTTCCTCAGGGTGCTCACGCAACCAGCGCATGGTAGTTGAACGGCCATTGAGATCACGGTCCTTGGCATTGACTTTCATGCCGCCACATTCCGACGGATCATTTAGCCATTTGCAACAGAAACCAATACGCCTGAGTGTAGTCATTGTTACATTATACACTAAATGCAACACAAAGTCAATGCTAGGCAGCAATGATATTGATCAGTGTATCTTGTCCAATATTTGGTAAAGATTGTATGTCTTTTCTCAACGGATCTGCATGATCCAAAATCACCCATTGAACTTTGGGGTAGTCAACTATGACTTGGCGTAGGAGACTACGATAATTATGAGCTCGATGTTCGGCCAATCGATCTTCCAGTTTGACAGCTTCTCCAAAATTGTATCCCAGCAACAACACGATGTCACTGTTGCTTGCAGCCAGATGCATGGCAACTATGTCTTCGTGATGGTCCAAATCGTGTTTGAATTCTCCAGCATACAATTTGACTCCTTGGGGACGTTCCAAAGACACAAAAACCGAATCTGGCACATAAAAATTGCAGGTTTCGTGAAAGCCTCGATCAATCAATTCTCGGGCTTTGGCCAAATCATGACAAATCACATTGTCAGTCTGGCAACTTCTCCAGGTGCGCCATCCTCCCCAAAAGCTGGCCAGAGCCTTGACCTGTTGAATGTCCAAGGTCGGATCTATGTTGGCCTGATTAGACAAAACCAAACTTATGTTCATTCTGCGCTTTTAAGAGTTTGCCATTTGTGTGCGCCCAGACAAACCCAGGCAAACACACGATCCGAGCCAGGATTGGCATTGAAAACTATGTCGCCTCTGGTGCCAGACCAGCCTGGCACCTGTGTGTCGTGTGAAATTTTGTGTAGTCCTACTTGTAATTTTTTGATCCTGGTTAGGCCTGTGGATTCTATTTCTACTTGAGTTTCTCTATTGACTCCCAGGCACAAACCTTGATCTCGGCTGGTTCCTATATATGCCTGCTTGGCCTTGTGTTTGCCTACAATCACGCATACTTCCTCATCCCAGACACTGAGAGCACTTTCTGGAGTGGCAGTATTGATACCCAGTCGGCGATTGACCACACTCAGTGTTTGGTTGATGTGCGCTTCGCCTTTGACGGTTAGGTCGCGTAGATGCCCAATTTTTTGTAGGTTACTTTCTGTGATGGCAGAGCTCAAAACATTGTTTGATATCAAAGGTTCTCCTTGGATTTTGACACTGTCAAAATCAATGCCTTGATTGGCGATAGTGTCACGCACCTGTTGAATCAACCGATCTTGCCATGCTGTGTCTAATTGATCCAAGGTGCGCCGACTGATTTCTGTGGCTAAATTATCCCAGCTGTGATTGTCGGTGTTTATGGATCCTGTTACAGTAAGATCTTTGACACGTGTGTTACCGATGATTTGTAAATTTTTTGCAACCAGTTCATTTTCAACAACCACGTTGTCGTCCATGACTGTGAGTTGTGTTTGGCTGGCTTGATCCTTGATACCATTGGTGCTGAAATTTTGCATGAATTTTTTATGCACCGTATCCAGAGTTTCGTCAACTCTATCATGGATCACAGTATTGATATCAGTTGACGCAATTTTTGACACAGTGCGTTGGACCACAGCTTGATTGATCAGACGTTCGACCTTTTCCAACCACACAGGATCCTGAATCAAAGTATCAATTACGGTCAAAATATTGTCCTCTACGGCTTTTTCTACCATGGCCTGTATGGTCAAGGCATCCAGGGTAAATGCGGGACTAGTCATGTTTTCTCCGGGTATCCAAGGTCACACAATGAAACCCTCCGCCCAGAGTCCTGCTGTGACTCAGAGTCAGCGGTATGGTATCAATGCCGTGACGTTTCAATAAAGTAATTAGTTGATTTTGTGCTGCATCCAAAATAACCGTTTTGGGGTCGACCGCCAACATGTTCATGGCTATCCATTTTGATGCATAAGGATATTGATAAAAGTCTTGTGGCACAATCATGTCATCTGTGATCCAAATTTTTTCCCAATAATCAAAAGCTCTGGGGCAGTTGTCCGGGTTGACTCGACTGGCGTTCAGCAGGACCAGGCCTTCACGCAAAGGCACAATGGTTGAGTCTATGTGAACTCCTGCATAAAAATTACACAATTCAATGGTGACTTCAGGAAACTGATCCACCAGCCAGTCATAGGCTGCTCGATTGCCCGATGGACTTTCTAAAAATAACCAATCGTCTCCTAGTCTACAAACATTGGCCGCATCCATGATCATGCCTTGATCTCTGGGCATGGCAACCACAGTGCGTGCATCTGCCAGTATTCTGTCATAGTTTTTGATTTCTTGGTTGCGACAAGGATACATCATGTTGCAATCAATCACTGTGTCTTTCCATATCAACAATCGGTCTCTTGGGCAATAATTATACATGCCATTCACGGCCGCAAAGTCCATGGGTCGTGGACGATACACAGTGACACCTAATCGCAACAGAGTTTCGCACAAGGTGTCTAGTTCTCTGTTGGCCTGATCTATCACAAACTGCGGAACTGGTCCTGCAGGCACAGGTGTTTGAGTCCATGTGGTCTTTTTGCCTTCCTCAGCAAACACCGGGTCGTTGCTGGGCCAGGTCGCATGATCCGCTGTGCCAACCACTATGGCCTGCAAAGGATCCCATTCGTTGCAAGAATTGATCAAAGCCATCCTGTTATTTGTAAAGTGTATCTGGGAGTCAAGCCTAGATTGGCTGCCATGTGAGGGGTGTCATAGGGCCACTCTATCACTGTGCCTGCACACCAACCTACCAAGGGCTGATCCATGTATTCGGCATAGTGTCCTGGTTGCCAATCTTCTAAAAACACAATGGCCCTGCGTATTCTGTGCTCTTGACCTTGCAGATTGTAAAGTTGCACATATTTGACATACATATCGCCATGAGTTGGCAAAACTGTTCCGGTATTCATCCTATAATAACTGGTGCCAATGTTTTTCCACTGCATGCTGGCAAATATATCAATGAATCGTTGATTCCACGAAGGCTGACGACTACGCATGTCGCACATATCTCCGGTAAAACGATCTGGGTAGCCTAGACTGATCCATTTTAGTTTGGATTCTGTGTCATTGAAAGCTTCGTTGACATAGTTTAGACGTTGGTATTCGTCGTCCCAAAAAACATCAAAAAAGTATTTAGATACTTCGTGTGTTGCCATAATGTAGCACTGTGATATCTTTGATATTGGTATTCAAACTTCTCCAAGGATCAACTATGACGCTGCCTGGTTTGATGTCAAAGTAAAATTTTTCTTCTTGTTGTTGTCCTGTGTATCCATAGGTCACATGCCGATTGTGTGCCAGCAATACCACAGCGGGTCGGTCAAAATCTGTGATCACATCCGAAGTGTCGTCGGCCAAGGGATCTACATACAGCACCCGATGACCACTTTGATTGATGTAATGACCTATCAGGGTGCTGTAACTGCCTATGCAATATGGCACATCAGGCTTGTAGGCCTTGCCGTGTATGACTATGGGCAGGTTGTGTCGTTGCGCCTGTCGGATCAAGAAGTCTGCAAGATTACGGGCCTGCACTTCTCTGGCACGCATGATTGTATCAAATAGGTCATAGCCAATATCGTATTCCTCGGCCAACCAACGCAGGGCAATGTTGTCTCGAGGATGACATGCTCCGGCATCGCCCATGCCTGCGGTCATGTATTTGGGTCCCATGATGCGCATGGTACTGCGTGCCAGTGCGTTTGTGACCACATCCACATTGATATTACCAATTTTCATGGCAAAGTCTTGTATCATGTTGGCCAAGCCAACTTTGGCTGAAATAAAAGTATTGTAGAATATTTTGATGGCTTCACATTCGTCCCAGGTGCCTATTTCATATCGAGGATTGTTTTTCATCATGGGTGCATATAAATCTACTAGCTCTTGTGCTAGGTCCGTGTTTTCGCCGTGTTCAGTGCCTATCATGATCATTTCTGGGTTGACCATGTCCCATTTGACCGAGCCCATGGCAATGAGATAGGGATTGTAAAGAAATTGATGCCGAGCATCTAGTTTGGGCACAAAATAATGTCTGGTAGTGCCAGGCAACACAGTGCTGATCAACACCACACGTTTGCTGTCGGTGGCATAGTGATTGATTTTGGTTATGGCATCTATCACTGCTTCGTGTCCAAAATCTCTGGGTTCCAGATGACTGCTAGGTACGCTGCCATCATAACCGTCAGCATGCGGAGTGGGCACAGCAACAAATATCCAGTCACTGGCCTGTATGGTTTCTTGGATATCACAAACTTTTACAGTGTCACTTTGTCTTGGGTAAATATCCGAGCCACGCACTTCGTAGTGTTCAGCAAATACTTCAGCGGCATCTAGACCCAACTTGCCTAGGCCAATAAAACCAATTTTTGACATAAATGAGTATTCCAATAGATAGATTGTATCACTACATTGAAAGCGTTGCTTGCAAGGTGCATGGTGATGTTGTAATTAGTCATTTTTGGCCGCATGGTGCAAAAAAAATTGAGGATTTGGTTTATGTGCGCCCTAGATCATGGTATGAAACATCCACACTGCCGTGGATAGTATGTCACGATCAAGAACCATTGGATTCTGAACATTTTAAAAACTATTATTCTTTGTTGACCGCCGATTTTATCCAACTAACAAAAAAATACAATTGCTGGCATCCCTGGAATTTGAAGTTTCCAAATATTTTCGATCAGTCAATCCTGATACACAGCGAGACACGATCTCCTGAAGTTGAAATTTACCGAAATCAAGGATTCGTGCCAGTATACTATTGGTGTCACGCAGTTATCGCCTTGGACTGGTTTAGATTTGCACAGCATGTCAACCAGAAAAAGCAAGTGGAAAAAACTTTTTTGATCTATAACAGAGCCTGGGCCGGCACCAGAGAATACCGAATCAAATTTGCTGATTTTTTGGCGACCAAACAACTGGTATCTCATTGCAAAACCACTTTTAATTGTGTAGATCCTGAAACACGAATAGATTACAAAATGCACCAATTCAAAAATCCTGTCTGGAACACCAAAATAAATTTTGCCGATTACTTTGTGTCAAATGATCATCCAAGCACAAGCAGTGCCAATTTTGACTTGCAAGATTATGCCACCACTGACATTGAAGTGGTATTGGAGACTTTGTTTGATGACTCAAGAATACAACTAACCGAAAAGATACTGCGTCCCATAGCATGTGAACAACCTTTTATTTTGGCCAGCACAGCCGGCAGTTTGGAATATTTGAAAAATTACGGCTTCCGAACCTACGACACTGTGTGGGACGAAACTTACGATAAACTTACTGATCCCTATCAACGATTAGAATCCATAGTCAAAACCATGCAAGACATTGTTGCCTGGGACGCACCAACCAAAATTGCCAAACTGGCCCAGGCACAAGAAATTGCCAGTTACAACAAAAAACATTTTTTTAGCCAAGAATTTTTTGATTTTATACGGCAAGAACTTTTTGAAAATCTAGAACAGGCACTTACTCGTGTTGTCACAACCAATACCTGTGATCGATGGTTGACCTTGCGAAAACAACTTTGCCAACATCAAGAACTCAAAAACATCATGCTGGGCAGGAAACCAAATCCTGGCTTAAACAAAGAAAAAATTTATTGTGCAACCGACGACGTGATGAAGGTGCTAGAGACAGCCAGAAAATATATGCGTAGTTAATTCAACTTTATCTAAACTGGACAAATCGCTAAATACCCATACAACAACAAGACTCTAACAAAGGAGCAGACGTGGGTGAATTCTTTCGACTAGTCGCAGAACTAGGATTTCCAATAGCGGCAGCAATCGCAGCCGGATACTTTGTATTCCTGACATTGAAATTTATTCTTGCTGGAGTTACATCCAGCGTCAAAGGCATGGCCGGAATCATTGGCGCTCTTGACAAGCGTGTTGCGGCCATGAACCATGATGTCATGCGCATAGATACCAAGGTGTCGCATGCCTTGGGTCTACAGCCCGATCTGGATAGAATAGCCAGAGCAGAACAAAGCGACGCCCGGAGGGATTGATGCGATACTATGACTACATCTGGGATCTTAATCCTGATCAACTGATCTTAGACCAAGAACTCAATACAGAAAAGCTGGGCTGGAAGCTGGGTGATGTTTTCTTGCTGGTAGAAGGCGCAAACAATCAAAAGTATTTGAGGAAAATGTCAGTGCTGGAACGCTTTACACGAGGAATAGACCATGAATAAATGGACAGTCTGGTACAACAGTTTACCCGAGCACACACAGCGTTACCTGGACACAAGGCCAGTATGGCATGATAGAGACTTGTTTGCTGTGGCTGGGTTGGCTTTTGTGCTTGGAATTTTTTTGGGGCTAGCTCTATGACAATGGAAACTGCCCTGGCGTTTGCTGGATACATCATGGCTGTTTTGGCCTTGGTCATAAGCCTATATGTATGGTTGCTGGTGGATGAGTTGGTCAAAAACGGACAAACCTGGATCAAGCTCAATCAAGACTTGAAGCAAAAAATAGATTCTATGGATCGCAACGGTCCAACAACACCTTGGAAGAAATAACATGGACATTGTAACACTCATCAACAAGTATGGATTTCCTATTGTGGCCGCTGGCGGCATGGGTTATCTCATATACTACGTATGGAAGTGGGCTACCACAGAAATCAAACCTGTGCTCAGTGATGCAAACACCACACTCATTGCCTTGATCGATCGTATCCGCATGTTAGACAATGACCTGATCAGACTCAATCAAAAGGTAAATGTGACCTTGCACTTGCGTGGCAAAAGCATCGAATCCGAACGCATGGCACAAGACGAAATAATCAACGCCCCGCAAGACAAGAAATAAGTAAGGTTGTGAAAGCCTTACTAGCTCTAGTCCTAGCACTCAACCTTTCTCTCACTCAAGCCGAAACCTATGTGCAGATCAATGGCGTCAGTCTCCATGACCAGACCGGCTACAATGGTTTCAATTGGGGTGCAGGACTAGAGCAGGGCATCACAGATCGTTGGAGCCTGGCCGGTGGCTGGTATTACAACAGCAACTATCGTGGCAGCACTTATGCCTATGGTCGATATGCTGTTTACAAAAAAGACAGTTGGGACATTGGCCTGGCCATGGGCGCTGTCACAGGATATCCACGTGCACCAGTGGTGCCTTTGTTGTTTCCAGAAGCCTGTTATGGTTGGGTTTGCATGTTGGTGGCGCCCCGAGTGGAAGCCACTGGTGCCAACGTCTTAGGCATGCGATTGAGAATACCAGTTAATTAGGTTTGCAGATATTTGGGGCTTTGATTCCATTCAAAGTAAACTGACTGACCCATTTGTCTACATCTCCGTGTAGTTCTGGCATGCGAAATGGTATGTACCAAGTATTCAACAATGTCCATGCCCAGCAGTCCCAATACCAATTCACACAACTATTTAGATGTTGCCTTGTAGGTTCCCATCCAGTCATCTGGCCGACCAGCCGCCAATCTTTCATCCATGGCATCATAGTATTTCTCCAAGTCCGGGCAGGCCAGTTTGCATCCTGGAATCAAGGCCTGTGCTTGTTTCCAATCCCCTGCATAGTATAGATAAAGAAAATCTTGATGTTGTTTTGTTGACTGTGCCAAGGTATAGATTTTTACACCTTCGGTCTTGCCTTTGACTGCTATGCAGTCTAGTTCCGCAACTGCGTAGGCATCTCTGACAAGATCAGCAGTGCGCGATCCCAATATGATGCGAACGCCGTAAGGTTTTGACTGACCTTCGAGTCGGCTCGCCAGATTAACGCTGTCACCAAGGCAGGTGTAATCAAAACGCTGACTGCTGCCCATATTACCAACAACAACGGTACCAGTGTTGATACCAAGACCCATGCCAAAAGGCGGAATACCTTCAGCGGTAATTTCACGATTGAATTCATCCAAACTCTCCATCATTTGTAGTGCAGTGCGCACAGCGTTGACTGCATGATTGGCATCATCCAGAGGTGCGTTCCAGAATGCCATTTGTGCATCACCAATATATTTGTCCAAGGTTCCGTCGTTCTCAATTATCTTGGCTGTCATGGCAGTCATATAACGATTCATTATCCGGGTGAGCCCTTGCACATCTGCACCATAGTGTTCACTGATCGTGGTAAAGCCGCGCACATCTGTGAACATGATACTGAGTTCTCTGCTTTCGCCGCCAAGTGTTAAAAGCTCAGGATTCTTTTGCAACCGCTCGACCATGGCTGGACTTAGATAAGTGCCAAACTGTTTCTTTATCTGCTGTTTTGCAAGATATTCAGATACAAACCGTATTCCATAAGCATGAAGAAGCACAAGAACAAGGCCACCAACAACCAAAGTGACGTCCGTGAGCCAAGCATGGCTTTGGTACAAAGCACCAGGAATCCATAAACAAACACCAAGCACAGCAACACTGCCAATAATACCAACATAGGTCCATCTCCCTAAAAATATCAGTGCCACACTCAACACCACAAGTGTGATTATCTCAGCACCGTCGGCCCAGTCTGGTCTTGTGATGGCTGGTCTGATCTTGTTGGCCATGACCGTGCTGATCACCGAGGCCTGCAGATCTTGTGGCAACATTTCGCCCAAGCTGGTGGCCACCGGATTGGCCAGGCCCTGAGCACTGACACCAACGATCACTATCTCACCGTCAAAGTCCTGCGGCAGATCCATTAAACTATGACGTTCTGGCGTCAGGCTCCAGTCAATCCAAATTCTGCTAAGGCTGTCAGTGGTTATAGGACCAAACTGCGGAATACGCATCTTCTCCACACCCGATTCGTTTACTTTTACCTGTATAGTTGAATCACCAGCGGCCACTCGCATGACTTCAACAGCTAGACTGGGATATAGTTGTCCATTGTAGGCCACAATCAAAGGCATCCTGCGTACCACACCATCTATTTCAGAAAAGGTGTTGACTATGCCTACACCGGCGGCAGAACGTTCTATGTCGGGTGTGTTGGCTATGATACCACCGTAGTTGACAAATGCACCTTGACCGTAGGGACCTATCTGCACTGATCCTGGAGCTCTAGGTTCATTTCTAGTTTGTGTGCTGCCAATGCTGGGCAGGACCACTGCATGGCGTTTCAAGGTTTGGACGTAAGTTTGATCTCGGCCAAAACGATCGCGATCTGGAGTGAGCACGTTAAACACAACAAGCCCAGCATTGCGGCGATAAAGATCCTCAATGATGGCAGCATATCTATCACGGCTAAAAGGAAATTGTCCATAACGTTCTAAGGCTTTCTCATCGATGTTTACCACATGCACTCCGGTAACTTCAGCGGGCTTGCTGGTTACAAGAGTATCAAAATAGCGCAATCTCACTGATTCTACAAAAGCCGGATCCACGGTCCTGATGCCCACAATCACAACCAGGGTAATAAGTGCAGTCCATGGACTGGTTAGAATTTTTTTCAGCATTGTGTATTTAACGTAAATATCTACCTTATGTATTGGGGATATCACTTACTTCTGGACTGCTCGGGCTGCAAACACATAGACAGTCGCGAAAACATCTATCGTTTTGTCAAAGATCTGGTGGCCAGGATAGACATGACCGCGCACGGTGAGCCCATTATTGAATATCTCCTGCCCGGTGACCCAAAACAGGGCTACAGCCTCATGCAGTTGATCACCACTTCTAATATAAGTGGGCATTTCATGGAACTGGATGGCACTGCTTATTTCGACATCTTTAGTTGCAAAGAATTTGACATCAATGTGGCCAAACAAGTGGTTCAAGAATATTTTGCTCCAGATCGCATGCGTGTGAATTTCTTGACACGTCATGCCGATTGAGTTTCCTGTCAGAGTTCCTTACACCACTGCGCCCAACATGGTGCGCAACACAGGCCCTGTTATAAATTCAAATCCTAGATTGGATTACATAAGACAAAAACAACACGAATTAAATCTGCACGGCAGTGATCTCTGGGCCGAACTACCTGGAGCCAGTTTGTTGATTCGGCAAGCCACTCAACAACTAGGGCTAGTACCAACTTCCAGCATTGTGAATTTTGCCTTGCAGATTGAAGAGGATGTGGCAGTCATGCATCACGGCAGGCTTGTGGCCATATGTTTTTGTTTCCCCAGTTCGTGGATACCACACGAGCGCATTGGCATGCTCTTGACCAATATACATGCGCCGGTGGCCGACGGCGACAAACTAAGACAAATGAGTCAAAGGATAGCCAAGACCATGGCCGATCCTGCCCAAGGCAGTTTCCGCAGGCACGTGTGGACCATTGCCACGTCGGGTGCGCTCAGTCAACATCCGGCCACAAAATCAGACCGTGTGCCCGTTGGCATAGAAGATCTTTGGTTTAGATTGGAAACCCAGACCACCATGCCCCTAGGCGATGGTGAAAGCAGTGTGTTCTTTGTGCGTGTAGAAACTGAACCCTTGACGGTGATCTGGCATGACTCAGAAAAACGCAATACATTGTTGGAAAGTGTAAATTCAATGACTGATGCTGTGTTAACATATAAAAATTTACATCAAGTCAAAGAATTATTGAACAAAAAAAAGACCCCGGAGGGTCTTTAATGTGCTCCTGGGTCGACTCCTTGTGATTATAATATCGACCCAGTATTTAAGAGCCAGTCTCATATAAGATCTGCACGCACTTTACTACTTCGCTCCAGAGCTAACATTGGGCTGCCAAAAAGTTTCTATGTGATCCTGTTCTACTCCATTGGTGTCTATGGCATCTTGGGCGTAGTCTTCAGGGTGTTCGAGATTGGCATGATCTCTGTGTAGTTTGGCTATGTATTCGGCCAAGGTCTTGATGGTTGAGCCTTCCATGCTGTATCCTTATATGCTGGGTCCTGCTATATGTGTGTGTTTCTTTCCGGCTGCAACAATGCAACCCAGACCATCTCTAAAGCCAATCATGGTCCAGCCACCGGTCTTTTCATTGGTGTAAAGCACATACTGTATGTCTGTGGCTTCCCCTAAAAATACAGGCGTTTCTTTGAAATCTCTGGGCAGGGTCTCGATCACTGCCTTTTGATCAAAACACCAGATTTGTTGATTGAAGGCTTTGCCCTCCTGTGCCAGTGCCAAGTTTGTGTGCAATAACAAAAAGGTCAACAATGTTTTCATAATCATTTCTGTATGATATTTATAACACTGGTTCCACCGCGATTGATCTGTTGAGTCACTGCCCAACCAGCTTGATTTATTGTAACAACAGCATCGTGTTCTACACCCACAGTGACTTCGGCCATGTGTCCAGTATTGAGTCGCACAGTGACCTTGCTGTCATCATCATTGAAAAAATACCTTAGTCCAGAGTTTGGATCATAACCTGGCAACAAACTGGCTTCTCGGCTCATGGCTTCCATGCTGGCGCTCAACTGTCGATTACTGAGATCCAACAAGTTGACCAAGAAATCTAGGTCTAAAAAATTAAGATCAAGTTGACGGAATTTTTCCAAATAGTTTACGTCAAGTTCATCGTATTTCAAGAGATCTTGATTCAAAAAGTTCACATCCAGGGCCGTAGTTTGCGTGGGCTGTAACGATTGTTGCACGGCCGGAGGTGGAGTAATAATAAGATTGTTGTCGATGTTGTTGGCATCTATTCTTACTATCACTGGACTAGAAGGCGGAGTTGACAAACTTGATACCACAGTGGTCTGAAAGGCCACATCCATGATCACACTACCGGCATCGTTGCTGACCACAATAGCACCGGTCACACAGCTTTTGCCATCACAACTGGGCAACAACATAACCAGACTGCGCCCTAACTCATCGACAGTCATGGAAAAATCTGTGCCACGCACTGCTACGGTGGCTGTGGGAGTGGACACATTGACATTCTGCGGTGAGTTCTTGGCTATCTGTCCCGAAGCATATCTGGCAGTGCCCTGAACCATTTTCATGGCCAGTTTACCACTTCCTGCCTTGGGATCATACACAAAGTCGTCAATGACTATCTTGCTTTGTTCGGTGATATTGACCGTGGTCTTGTCCACAAACTCTAATTTAGCCTTGGCTCGAGCTGTGATCACAGTGTCATTCATTTCCACACCTGTGTTGACACTGCTCGGCAAGGATTTCTTGTTGCGAACTATCTCGGTTGGGCCAGTCTGCTCAACTACACGCCCTACACTGGCCCAACTAGTCGGACTGAGTGATAGCGATATTATTACTGTTGCCAGTGCTTGTAACAACCACACTTTTGTTTAACATTCCTGATTGTGTGACGCTGACTGTGTTGGTATTACCAGTCACAGTGATATCTGCCGAGGTTGTGCCTGTGGCAGTGCTGGTATGTGTAACAGTGTTTGTATCTCCAGTGATTGCAATCGTGCTAGTGTGATTGGCGCCTACACCTAGGTTCTGCGTGGTAATATTGTTGTCACCGTTCACTGTGGTTGTAATAGTGCTGCCACTACACCCTGCGCTCTGCGTGGTTCCACAGTTGATGGTCTGTGTGTTGTCACTACCGGTAGTGCTAACAGTGACATCTGTGCCTGCACCATTGACCACCATGTCCAGAGTATTGTTGCTGCCTATCTGATCTATGGCCACTGTGTTGCTGCCACTTCCTATGTAGGCCGGAGCACCAACATCTCCAATCCGATTATCGGTGCCATCTTGGGTGATGTTTATGGTCGAACCGGATCCTACCTGTTCAACATAGACTTCGTTTGCTTGAACTCCCAACGACAACATCGCAGCCATCATCAGTATTGCGGATAATTTTCTCGGCAATCCGCCAACGCCTGTCATTCTTTTTACCATTTTGTTTTCTGGTGGATTTGTTTTTATTATTGTCCACCTAGCTCCTGGTCTTTGCGACCTTATTTTCCTACAGCGAACCTCCTGAGTCACTGTCGAGTATTTACAGGTTATCATAGGGCAATTAACCTGTCAGTTTTGACAAAGCCTCGACGTCCGGCCGAGTCTTCCACAGCGGCCCACCCTTCGGGCGCTGGCCCTAATTTCAATTCAGTGTTTTCTTTCAACATCCAGGTCCGTTGACTGCGTTCATCTGGTGCCTTGTAGATGTAACTTGCTTCTTTCAATTTCATAGTGCCGGACAACGGTTGAGCTTCTGTCTTGGTTTCTGTCTTGGTTTCTGGTCGGGCTTGTGGCACTTCTGGTCGTTTGTCTTCGGCTCGTTTGTATTGCCACAGTCCGCGACGTTGTCCCTCTACTATGAGTTCATACACGGCCTGCTCAATGGCCACCCGCACCGCATAGGTAGTGGGTTCGTTGATGGCCGCACCGTTTTCTAGTTCCAGGGCCTTGGTCCCTGCATCCACAAATCTCAGCACACCCACGTTGTGTGCAGTTGAGTATATGGTCTTGGTCACAGCATTGGTGATCAGGACTTCGCCACTGTTGATTGAAATCAGTCTGAGACTGACTGTGACTTCGTCTACTCTATACTGTTGACTGCCACCTATGCCTAGGAATCTGGCTCCGTTGCCGCCCGATCTAATATTGCTGTCATATCCTATGATACCGCCTTCTAGAATAATACCAGCCACGGTGAGTGGTTTTAATGGGCGGGCTTCTTTGCCTTCATAGACTTCACGCTGATTGCGGATCAGTTGTCGCTCTTTGATGAGATTGTCCAGGCCCACACGCTCTACTACTCGGAAATAGTTACGGCTGTCTTGCAGGCTCTTGATCAGGAACACTTCGGCACCTTGTGTGACAGCTTTGCTGAACAGGGCCAATCTGTCGTTGGGTTTGTTTTGACCAGTGAGATCTCGGAATCCATACACGGCCACGGTCATGGGCGGTCCATCCAAGGGCGGCAATTGGTCCCAAAGGCTTTGTTTGGGCACTACCTTGATGGGTTCTTCTTGTGCTATTTCCATGTGGATATTGGCACAGCCCGACAACATCGCGACAAGAAAGATCAGGAATAATCTGCGCATCAGAATGCAAAGCTCGCTAAAGGCACAGTGATTTCAGTTCGGTTACCGTTGGTTTCAACAATGGTCAGGGTAACATCTGTTCCTGTCTTGACATAACTTATCTGGGTGCCTTGGAAATCAAAACTACCTGTGCCAGATCCACCTTCAGCGAACATGGCATCGGCCAACTGTTTTGACAGTTGTGCATAGATGCGACTTTCCACGTTGACCAAGAACTTGGCCAGGTTGGTATTTTTTGCATCGCGCTCGGCTTTTTCCTGTGCGCTTTTTTGGGCATCAGCCAAGGCTTTTTTGCGTGCAGATTCCAGCTGTTCGATGGTCAGCACATGGCTGCTGTAGCCTTGCCCACTGAAAGCTGGACTGTTGAATTGGTGTACCAGTTGCGCCGATGCCGTAGAGGCGACTGCGCTGGCCAGAACCGTTATTATTATTGTTCTCATTCTAGCTCCTATTAGTATTTAATAGGATCTAGCGCAAATTAACTAGTGGCTTTTTGAATTATGTGAGACCATTCAGCTGGAGGGGGATTTTTGATATAGTTCTGTATTCTTGCTTCAAGGTCTGCATAAAATGTGTCCAGTTCTCCACGCCATTTGCCTGTGAGTTGTTGGATGGCCAACAAACAATTGTTCCAGTCACGACCACGATAATTTATCAACAAATGGTCATGTATTTGCTTGGTGGCTTCCAGTTCGGGCAGTTCTGAAAATGGCACGGTCTCAACCGTGCAATAGGCAGAAATCACTGGACCATTCTCACCAAACTGAAAGGCGTCCAATTCTAAAACTGTGTATTTGTTTGATAATTCTTGCGCTTGTTCGTGACCAAATATTATGTTCATTTGCTTCCTCTGTAAATAGTTATCATGACATTTGCTTTTGATTTAATTTCCGACCTGCATGTAGAGACCTGGAATGATTTTGATTGGACCGATCAGCCTACCAGTCCCTATTGTGTGGTAGCAGGTGATGTCAGCAAAGATCATGATCTGGTAATCCAAACTCTCAAACACCTCAGTGACTGCTATGCCGGAGTATTTTACATAGACGGCAACGACGAACACCGAAATTACCTTGATGATTTGGCTGGCAGTTATAGAAACTTGAGAGACAAAATTGAAAATTTAAATAGGGTTGTTTATCTACAAGACAACGTGGTCATCATAAATGGCGTGGCTATCTTGGCCACCAATGGCTGGTGGAGTTATGATTTTGACCCTTTGATCGACTACGATGAATCACAGCAATGGTATTGCACCTATACTCGATCTCCGCAAAGCTCTGCTGATGCCATCACAGGCATTTCATATCATGATGCGGCCTACATAACCAACAGCATCAAAAAATTACAAACACATCAAGAAGTAAAAAGCATTGCTATTGTCACGCACACTTTGCCTGCATCTTGGTTGTGCAATCATGACCCAGATCTGGCTGATCAGCCCAGATTCAACTGCATGGGCAATCCTCATCTACAAATGGCCCTAGACGAAGACACTGAACGCAAAATCAAGGTGTGGGCTTTTGGGCACTATCATAGACCTGTGGACCGAGATCTAGATGGCATAAGATATGTCAGCAATCCTCGAGGTCGTGGAAATACGCCCTGGAGTCAACCTGCCTATTATCCCAAACGCATTGAAGTTGAAATCTAGACTGTTTCTGGTTCTAGTTTGATTTGAAGTGGATAATTGTTGCTGCGAGCATGAACAGTTACTTCTATGCCCTTTTGTTCAGCCACTTCATAAGGTAAAACCGCAACCACTGCACTTCCTTGGTCATGGATGTCCACTGTGATCTGCTGTGCTGTAAGTTCAGTGTAGTTGAAAAATTCAACCAAGGTTTCGATCACAAATTCCATAGTGGTTTGATTGTCATTGAGATAAATGACCTTGAACATGGGAGGTTCTTTGATTGAATGATCTACTTTGACTTTTGATACTGTTCCGGCCTGTCCCATATTGTTCCTTGAGTGTAGTGGAGAGCAACATGCCCTCCACTGTATTTACTACATTATATTACTTTGCGTAACTGATCGCAATGGTCTTTGGCTTCATGGCCTCGGGCAATTTGCGCTCCAAACGCACTGTAAGGATGCCATCCTTGCTGGCAGCATCCACAACCTCAACATAGTCGGCAAGGCTAAAACTGCGCACAAATCTGCGAGCACTGATGCCTTGATGCAGATATTCTGTGCCTACCATGTGTGCTTCAGGTTGTTTTTCACCTGAGATCACAAGGTTTCCGTCTTTGACACTGACTTCAACTTCACCTTCGCCAAAACCAGCCACTGCTACTTGCACTTCAAAAGTGTTTTCGTCGTGTTTGATAATGTTGTAAGGCGGATAGTTGGTTGAACCGGTGTGGTCGATTTGATCAAGCACACGTGCTATCCAGTTGTCAATACCGATGCTGTTGCGATATAATGGGGATAAATCCAGAGTTGTGAGTTTTGTCATAATATTCTCCTTTTGTTAAGCAAGTATGACTAATAGTGTAGCCCGACCATCGGCGCTACATTGTTATTTATAACAGATTTTTTGGAACTTGTCAATATTTTTCATTGGCAATATTGACGATTTGAAAAGGTATATTGGAGGACCAGGTCATTGAAAATAGGCTGAAATACTTCTCGTCGTTGAAGCCCAGTCTATGCGTATATTTGATTGTTTTTTGAGTATACGGAACACTATATTGAGTGGCCCAATCCGCAATGTCTACCTTGAGTAACCCCAGCACCAACCCATAACTTTCGTCGTGAGGCAATTGGAATTCTATATACACTTAATAAAGTTTTTTGGGCAGTTGCTGGCTTCGGAGTTGTTTTTGCCAACGATTGCGGGCTGCACTTTTTTTGCGTTTTTTACGAGTGGTGGGTTTTTCGTAGGTTTCGCGCTCTTTGAGTTCAATCAACAGGCCTTGTTCTTGGATCTTTTTTTTGAATTTGCGGAGGGCACGTTCAACATTGCCATCTTTTACCACGACCGATCGACGGTATTCTTTCATTGATTTTCCTGTGCCAGTGTCATAGGAGTATTTACCTGGGTTTTATTGATAGTGACCGACAGGATGTTTTGTTTTCTATAACGCGGCAAATCAAACATGTGTGGCAACAAAACTCGCTCCAGTTCGCTGTGTAGACCGCGGGCTCCGGTGTGTGTTTTTAGTGTGCGCTCGGCAATGAGATCAAGACTGTCAGGATCAAAGGCCAGTTCTATGCCATCCTGATCAAACAGCCACTGGTATTGGCTAACAAAATTCCCTTTGACCTGGGTCAATATGTTGATCAACTGTGCCTTGCTCAATTCATGTAAATTCACACTGCTACTGAATCTACCAACAAACTCAGGGATCATGCCGTATTTTACCAAATCATCGGAAGTTACCGGTTCATGATCAATCTGATCTGCGGTGTTTAACTGCGCAGAAAAGCCCATGGCAGATCCTTGAATGCGTTTTTGTATGATCTTGTCCAGGCCCACAAAAGCGCCGCCGGCTATGAACAGGATATTTGTGGTGTCAATCTCCACGGTGTCAGCGGCTGTGTTTTTTCTTGCATTGGTAGCAGATACACGACAACGTGTGCCCTCCACCAGTTTCAACAAGGCCTGCTGGACTCCTTCACCGGACACGTCTCTGGCCACTGTGGCATTCTCACTTTTGCGTGCAATCTTGTCAATTTCGTCCAAGAACACAATACCGCGCTGGCACGCTTCAATGTCATTGCCGGCTGCGTGATACAGTCTGGCGATCAGGCTTTCTACATCGTCTCCAACATAACCTGCTTCGGTCAAACAAGTGGCATCTCCTACCACAAAAGGCACATCAAGATACTGGGCCACGGTCCTGGCCATCAAGGTTTTGCCTGTGCCAGTTGGACCAATCATCAGTATATTAGACTTGACAATGTCGTTGTTGCTGTTGTTGATACGTTTGTAATGATTGGCAATGGCCACACTCAGCACTATCTTGGCCTGATCTTGCCCTACCACATGTTGATTCAAATGATCGCAGATTTCTTTAGGATCTGGCACTGAGATTCGTTTGTTGGATGAACTAGGTGTTGTATCTTTGAGCAAAGTGTTACACAGTTCCACACATTCACTACAGATAGCCACGTCATGACTGACAATCAATTTGACAACTTGATCTTTGTGTTTGGTGCAAAACGAGCAGTGTGCTAGTTTATCTGTCATGTCAAGACTGCAATCTTTCTGCTATGCGTTCGCGTTCGGCGTCACTCAACAAGTCCGGATCATACTCACCTGTGCTGATTTTTTCGATCAGATGATCTATGTAGGCATCGTTCCAGGCATGCTGATCTGAAAGATCTTTGTCTACTGCTATCCAATTTGCTCCATTGAATTTGTAAAGCACACTGGGCAATTGATCTACTCGCAGAAACATATCTCCCTTGACGGCATCTGCTGGAAAACTGGTTCCAAATCCTTTGACTTCGCCTTGGGCACCCAATGGTTTGTTGTCTGCTTGTAGATCTGAATCGTGCCAAGGCAAACGACTGATTTTTCCTGCTGCGTATAATTTTTCTTGATGATGAATAGTGTCTTCGGGATT
>JACCDG010791138.1_pt1 | contig 77991 bp, 67 predicted proteins | sample 7442471 | NCBI WGS metagenome assembly JACCDG01 (sample SAMN15323444, study PRJNA562643) | freshwater metagenome | isolation source: river surface water | place: USA:Blue River Watershed | collected 2017-08-17 | reverse complement strand
GCTTCTCATCAGGTGTGAGTGCTGTATCAGCGGAATCCTCTTTTACCTCTGGTAGTGGCGCGTGCGGCACCTCTTCCACTGGTGGTAGCGGGACATCAGCAACTTGTGAGATTGATGGTGCTACCTCCACAACCTCAGTTGCAGGTATTTGTTCAGGTTCAGGTTGCGGTTCTGGTTCAGAAATCGGCTCGGGCACTGAAAGTGGCGGCAACGGTGGTGGGACTACTGTCTCTTCCTTTTCTTCTATTGTGTGGTCGTCATGGACGCGCTCCCCGCTTGTCACTCCAGCTGGTGGTTCGCTCGGAGAAACCTGTGCTTCTTGCTGTGGCTCCGAGACATGTCTTAGTATCTTTTCATATGAAACCTCAAGTGCTTCCATCGCATCTGGAAGAGCGTGTGTTGATCCAGGATTTGTTGCCTTAAGTGCACTAAGTAGCGCAACCATGTATTCACGACCAATCTGGTTTCCTTGATCGACAAGACCAATCGGATTTTTTACCAGAGAGTTAACCTGACGCTTTATTTCAAGGATGCGTGTTTTATGTTCATCAACACTCTTCACAGCAGTCGGTTCTTTCTCTACTGCTTGCGGAGCGTTTTTTTCTGTAGCGTTCAGATCACTCGATACTGAAGGTGGTGGAGGTACAAGAGCTTCTTCTGCCACCTGCGGTAGTTCTTTTTCAGAATGTGCTACTGGTTGCGGTTCTGGCACGGTTTTTTGGTGAGAGATTTCCTGTGCAACTTTTGGTTTTACAACAAACGTTGGGATGACTCGACGACCAAGTCGCTCGTGTGACGCTTTCTTTTCCTCACTCGCTGTATCTGATTGCGTAGTAGACGCAGGATCATCAAATGTCGCAATGATTGCATCAATTTTTGCTTTGAGTACTGCATCTGTTCCCTTTTGCTGAGCATACTCAAGGACAAGATTGCGAAAATCCGCATACGCACTCGGAGAAAGATGACTCTCTCGAGCAACTTTAAGAACGAGAGTGAGCCCTTGCCAACTCTTCAAATCAAAAGACCTTCGCGTTACCTCCGCCATTACCTAAATTGTATCACCCGGTTTTTTAAATGAACGCACAGCATGCGTTGATAACTACATCGAGTAGCGTGAACGAATGTCTGCTTCCACCTGTTCTCGTGGTACACCGTAGCGAAGAAGTGAGTACTCTATGAGCTCACGTGCATATTCGAGATTTGGATGTGGCAGATCTTGTGTGCGCATACTAAACGGAGTAGTTGGTGTACCACGTGCGATGATGCGCATGTATGCGTTTCGATTTTCTATGTTCATGAGATCATTTGCAGTGAATGTCGGCATGAGTTGTTTTTCGAGCGATTGTGCATCTTCAGAACCGACGCGGAAAAGTGCCATTGAACCGACGTTACCGAAAACGGCATCTCGTATCTTTTCATCAAGCTGCGCAATGAATTGGTGTGCGACGGTTAAGCTCAGTTTGTATTTACGCGCTTCTGACAAAATTGAAGCAATTGAATTCGTGGTGATGTTTTGGAATTCATCGATATAGAGGTAGAACGGTGGGAAATCCGTCCCAATCGCATCGGAGCGCGAGAGTGCTGCCATGAGCAACTTCCCCACAATGATCATTCCGATGAGGTTTGCGTTGATTTCTCCAAGACGACCTTTTGAGAGGTTTACGAGGAGTATCTTTTTCGTATCAATAATGTCTCTAAAGTTAAACGATGAACGTTGCTGCCCAATAATCGGGCGCATGTAATCGTTTGCGGTAAGTGGGTCAATCTTTGATGTGATGTACGGAACAATATTCTCGAGTGACGACTCGCCTCCTGCCTTTGAGGCAATCTGTGTCCAAAATTGCACAACAACAGGATTTGTTGCTTTCGAAAGCTTTAATCGTCGATAGAGGGCGTCCGACATTACTCGTGAAATATCAAGAAGCGTACTGCCGGTTTCAGGATCTTCGAGAACAAGCTGCGTGGCATTGCGGAAGTACTGTTCGAACATCGGGCCGAGAGACTCTGGATTTGCACCATATAGTTTCTGGAACATTGAGAAGAGTTCATTCACAACGAACGTCTTTTGCTCTGGATACTTCGGGTCAAATTCGAGCATGTTGAGCCCTATGGTTCTATCCATGCGCGCTGGGTCGAGGTAGATGAGATCATCCATTCGCTCTGGTGGGACGGATGCGAGTACTTCGAGCACGTCTTTTCCGTGCGGATCAATCATACAAACACCTGCTCCATTCTTGATGTCTTGAATAACAAGACTCTGTAGGAAGCCGGACTTTCCTGTTCCCGTTTGACCAATCACATACAAATGTCTGAGACGATCTTCTGGTGGAAGATAGATCTTGGTCTTCACGTTGCGGAAATCATTCTCACCAAGAAGCAGTCCATCCTGCGGCATATCAAGCGGTGCTGGCGCATGCTTCGCACGAGATTGTTTAAATTGCGGAGATGACTCGATACCTTCTGCAGGGAAGTGTATGAGCGTTGCGAGTTCTCGAATAGAAAGTGGGAGTGCTGTTCCGGCATCGTACTCTCGAAAACTAAATGCACGAAGTTCTCTTTCTTTCTTTCCACCTTGGAGACGCGAAAAAGTGAGCTGGTTCCCTTCCATATTCTGAAATTGGTGGAAACTCGACTCAATTTCAGTCATGATCTGACTTGCGCGCACGTCAGTCCGTGCAGAGACCGCAATACGAATATTAGTCCCAACAATCGGTGTTTCGATTTTGGCACGTAGGAGCTCGATGAGTGATGTGTCTATTTCTTTTGGCTTTTCAGGCTCGTTTGGTTTTTTTGCGCCTGATGTTGCAAACGACTTGAGTTCTTCAAAGACACTTCCCGTTAAGGTACTTTTTCGTATCGCAACTTCTTTTGTTTCTCCTTTCTCAAGACGTTTTATAATCCCCTCAAACGAGTGCCGATACTGCACGCCTCCGCCATGCACAGCAATCTGCACAGAAGCTCCTCCTCCTTCTCGCTCAATTTTTGAAAAGGCATTGAGAAGTACCGACAGTGGATCAGTATCAAACACCTCATGCGTCTTGAGTGGGTAGGATCCATGTTTTGAGAGTGCGCCATGCGCAACCAAGCTCACGCCTCCATCAACAAAGATGTTGTAGTCATTCTGCTGAATGTATAAAACTGCATTAGGAAAAAGCGAGAGTGCCTGCTTTTCAAAAAGATTCACAAATTCATTCGGTACACTGACATAGAAAATGATGTCATCGCGTTTATCTGAAACAGCAATCTCGAGCGTGTAGTGCTTTGGTGCCTTACCCTGCGACAGCGTTTGCATGCCGGCATAGAACTGCTCCATTGCGGAAAAAATCGTTTTGATATCTTTTGCTGCATGCTCGTCCTTGTGCCGCGGTAGCGAAACTTCAAAGAGCGTCATATGGAGCACACTCCAGAGTGGCGCCCCTTCCTTGAGGTCATCTACACGACTTCCCTGTCTGAGAAGCGAAACGAGCTCACGATGCACTTCGTCGGTGAGAAACGGGTTTTGAATTTTCTCGAGCACAGAGAGCATGTTGCGAATACCCTTCTCACGCATAATGCGCATCAGATCATCAAACTGATGCATTGCACCTCCGAGTTGTTCAACCTCGCCACGAAGCTCGTGCGGAGGCATCACATGATCTTTATGTAGCAGTTGTGCTGGCTCGTGTTCTGCATAACTCTGTACGACCTCACGACCGATTGTTTCGACATCATGTGCATCAATATCTTTATTGCGCTCGAGAAGCTCTCGCTCGCGACGTGCAATCTCCTCTTTCAAGAAAGCGATCTCCTCTTCAGGTGAGCGAAATTGCTGTTTGGGAAGGATTTCCATTTCACTATGATACCCTGCTCAGAGTTATAAAACGTATACATATATACACGTTCGAAGGAGTGGACTCTAAACAATAAAGGCTCGCAAACGAACCTTCATTGATTCGAGCGAGCCTAGCGCTTGAGGTATTTGTTGAGTACTTTTTCTGCCTCTTCGTAAGAACGGTAGTATCCGCTCCATGAATGGTCAAACTTCATGAGTGATTCTTCCCAGCGACCATCCTTGTGGAGATACATCACATCTTCACCGGTGCCAGAACTGATGTAGAAATTGCCATGGATGCAACCATCTGGCGCAGGGTGTATACGCGGAATATTTGTGTCATCAGCCACCATTTTCAGAGCCCTTTCTGAAAACCAAATTAAAGAACATATTTCACTCTAGAGAAAAAGAAAGTGATGTCAAATTCCATCACCGTTTTGCCGTAATAGTACGACGATAGATATCAATATGATCGAGCGCTATGCCCGTTCCTTTCGCCACACAAAAAAGAGCTTGGTCAGCAAGTGCCGCTTTCACACCGGTACGCCGCTTTACGAGTTCGGGGAAATTCCTGAGTTGCGAGGTGCCACCGGTCATAATGATGCCGTAATCAATAATATCTGCAGAAAGTTCTGGCGGCGTATCTTGAAACACATCCTTTACCGCCTTCACCATCTCGCGGAGCTCGCGTGCGATCGCGCGAACGATCTCATTCGTCTTTATTTCGATGGTTCGTGGAAGACCAGTGACAATATCGCGTCCTTTCACCTCCATGCTGAGCTCCTCATCAAGTGGAAGAGCGGAACCGACTTGTATTTTTACTTCTTCCGCTGTTTTTTCTCCTATTGCGAGGTTGTGCGTCTTTTTTACATAATCAATGATAGCGACATCAATTTTGTTTCCTGCACACTTCACCGAGTTTGCGGCCACAATGCCACCGAGCGCAATCACCGCAACATCGATGGTACCCCCACCAATATCAACAATCATGTGTCCTTGTGGTTCGTAGATTGGAAGTCCTGCACCGATAGCAGCGAGTATCGGCTCCTTAACAACGTAGGCATTGCGCGCTCCAGCTTTAAGAGAAGCCTCAACCACAGCACGCTTTTCGGTCGAAGTGACGCCTGCGGGTACGGAAACGATGACGTCAGGCTTAAACACAGTGAAGCCAAGTGCCTTTCGGAGAAAATATCTCAGCATCGCCTCTGTGACACGGTAGTCGGCGATGACTCCGTCTTTCATTGGCCGATATGCACGAATGGTATCGGGCGTGCGACCTATCATTCGCTTGGCTTCAACACCAATGGCGAGGATATGATTCCCTTCGCCGACAGCAACAACGGAAGGTTCGTTGAGTACAATACCTTTTCCGTGCACATACACGATCACACTCGTCGTTCCGAGATCAATACCAACTCGCGGTGTAAGACCATTCCACATGTAGCACTATGGTATAGGCTTTCAGGACTTTTTCAATCTTACACCATACGCACACCCGTGGTATGTACTCACATAGCATATATGCTATAGTCTATGGTATATGAAAAGCGATATCGGGGCACGCATCCAGGACATGCGTGAAGCGAAGGGTATGACACAGGCAGAGCTCGCAAAGGCACTCAAAACAACACAGAGTGCTATTGCGCGTATCGAGGCTGGAGGACAAAACGTGAGTGCCGACATGATGAAAAAAATTAGCGCCGCACTCAAAAAGAATCTTGTGACACTCTCTCCTGGCACCATGAATCTCACGATAGAGGGTGGAAAAAAACTCCACGGAAGCATCACCACGAGCACGTCAAAGAATGGTGCGGTCGGTCTACTCTGTGCATCTCTCCTCAATAAAGGAAAAACGACACTCAAGCGTATGCCGCGCATTGAAGAAGTACACCGGCTCATCGAGGTACTCGAATCGATTGGTGTACGTGTCGAATGGAACGGAAGCGACATCACCATCACGCCACCAAAGAAAATCGATCTCCGCACCATCGATAAAGACGCGGCGCGAAAAACACGCTCAATCGTGATGTTTATCGGGCCACTTCTCCATCGCATTGGTAATTTTTCTATACCGCAATCAGGTGGATGCAAACTCGGCAGTCGCACAGTGCAACCACACTTCTTTGCACTCGAGCATTTTGGTGTTGATATCAAAGCTACCGAAGATAGTTTTGTTGTTACCACACAACCAAAGACCCCGGGAGAAATTATTCTCTATGAATCTGGCGATACCGTGACAGAGAATACACTCATGGCAGCAGCACTCACCACGCATCCCGTCACCATCAAGTATGCGTCTGCAAACTACATGGTTCAGGAACTCTGTACGTTCCTCAAAAAGCTTGGCGTTACGATAGACGGTGTTGGCACCACAACCCTCACCGTCACCGGCGTTTCTGATATCAACATGGATATCGAGTACACACTCTCTGAAGATCCTACCGCTGAGATGTTCTTCATCACTACCTCTATCCTCACAAATTCACCAATTACCATCACACGAGCGCCGATAGAATTTCTTGAACTCGAATTACTCAAGCTCGAGAAAATGGGATTCAAATATACAAAGTCAAAAGTGTATCTCGGTGAAAACGGACATACAAAGCTCGTCGATATCAAAACAAAGCCAGGTAAACTCACTGCGCTCCACGAGAAGATCCATCCATCAGTCTACCCAGGACTCAATATCGACAATCTCCCCTTCTTTGCAGTCATTGCAACACAGGCAGAAGGACAAACCCTCATCCACGACTGGGTGTACGAAAAGCGTGCACTCTACTTTACCGAACTCGATAAACTTGGCGCTGAGACCGTTCTTGCTGATCCACACCGCATCTACGTAACCGGTCCGACAAAGCTTCGTGCAAACGAACTCGTCTGTCCTCCCGCACTTCGCCCAGCAACCATACTCCTTATCGCCATGCTTGGTGCAAAAGGTACCTCAATTCTTCGCAATATCTATTCGATCAATCGTGGATATGAAAACCTCGTTGAGCGCCTTCGTTCACTTGGAGCGGAAGTATCGTATCTTGAGGAGTTTTAATAAAATAAAGCCATGCGCGTGCGCATGGCTTTGGGTCACCACCTTATGGGTGGAATATTAAGTGGATAGGTGTCGTCAAGCAGCTCTTGAGGCCACTCTGACGTCTCCCACTCACCCAAGATCCGTCGCGCGGTCTGCTCGAAGTCACCTACATCGCCACTGGTGAAGTTCCTCACCATGCGTTGCAAATCAACGACATACCATTTGACGGTCCTCTCACGCACGAAACGTGCGTAGAGGTGCAAATCACCGAGTGCTTCTGCGAGCTTACGCTCTGCTTCTGCGCGTGCGGTGGGCCTGGATTTTTTTTGGGCAGTTCCAGAACTGCGCTGGTGCTTTTTCATTGCTCTTTACAGAGCGAGGCAACATCGCCTCTTAAACCACACGCTCGTTACGCGCTTTGCGGGGCAACTCCTGTAATGAACTTTATGAAAAATATTATAAACTACATTCTGTTTTTAGTCAATAAACTTTTTATCTATCCATCGGAAATAACAACTAGGTTTGCTACAATGCAGAAATGTACGTCACTGAAGTCATCCCACTCCGTCGCGGAATCGGCATAGAAACACTCTCCTATTTTGGTAGTGGCGAGTACCCTGTTGGAACACTTCTCTCCATTCCGGTACGTTCACAAACCATTCTTGGCCTTGTCTCTGAGGTGAGCGAGGTAAGCGCTGCAAAGACTGCCCTTCGTGCAGCAACATTTTCTCTTCGGAAACTCCCGTTACAGACAGAGACGCAAGCACTCACGCCTGCGTATATTGAAACAGCAAAGGAACTTGGTTCACTCTATGGTGCACACGTGGGAAGTATTCTCTTTAGCCTCCTTCCCCCTGAGATACAGCACGGCGATGTACGCCTTCCCCATACACATGAAGGAAATGGCAACATAGAAACACATGCTCCAGAAATACTCCATGCGCCACAGGAAGAACGGTATACGCAGTACCGTTCACTTGTTCGAGAGACATTTGTTCATGGTGGTTCGGTACTTATTGTTGCCCCTACGTCTATCGAGGTCTTTGAACTTCGTGAAGCTCTCGCTCGCGGTATCGAAGATCGCATTGTCGTACTCACATCAAGCCTTGGAAAACGGGAGCTCAGAACGGCATACAGTGCGCTCGAAGATTTTTCACACGCAAAGCTCATACTCGCGACCCCATCGCACGCAATGATCGAACGACATGACATCGCTCGCGTCATTGTCGAAGAATCACGTTCGCCTCACTACAAAGAGCGTGTGCGCCCCTATCTTGATTACCGCGATGTACTTCGCATTCATGCTCGTCGAACAGGGCGACACTTTCTTATGGGCGATCTCCTTCCACGAACTGAAGATGAGTACCATAGACGAGAAGACCAATACGGCACACGCGGCGAAACACCAAAGCGCATAGAACTCCAGGGAAAGCTCGAGCTTATCGTAAAGGAGGACACAAATGAGAGTAAAGCTCCGTATGCACTCATGAGCGATACGGCACTATCGGTACTCAAAGAGGTAAAGAAAAAGAAAAGCCACTTATTCATCTTCAGTGCACGCAGAGGACTTGCACCGGTAGTACACTGCCAGGATTGTGGGCATGTATTCCGCTCACCGCAGAGTGGTGCACCGTACTCGCTTCTCCGGACAACAAAAAATGGTGTCGAGGAACGATGGTTTGTCTGTTCGACATCTGGTGAGCGCGTGCGGGCACTCGATGTCTGTTCGCAATGCGGTTCATGGAAGCTCCGTGAACGTGGAATTGGTATTCAATTTGTGCATGATGAACTCAAAAAAATCGTGAAGGACACTCCAATAATCCTTTTCGATCACACCACCGCAACAACGTACAAGAAAGCACTCTTCCTCCGCGACACTTTCTACAATACGAAGGGTGCCATCATGCTTGGTACCTATATGGCCATCCCCTACCTTACGAAAGAAATAGATAACGCGCTCATTGTGAGTATGGACGCTCTCCTCACCACACCAACATGGCGCCTCGAGGAAGAAAATCTTGCACTACTCCTCCGCCTCCGCGAAATAACAAAGGAGCACGTATATCTCCAAAGCAGAACAAAAGAGCACGACCTCATCACGTACGCAAAACATGCAGAAGTCGAACGCTTCTACACAGAGGAAATCGCGCTGCGAAAATCATTTCAGTATCCGCCGTTCATGCGTTTCATTCACCTTACCTGGCAAGGAACTTCTTCCGAAGCACGCGCACTCGAAGCAGTAGTGACTGAGCTTCTCTCGCCATTTGGCATCTCCACCTACCAAAGTCCGCTTGCACCAAAAGACTCGATTGTCCTCCATGGGCTCATCCGTACCCCGTCAGTGTCATGGCCAAATGAAGCGCTCGTTAGCGCACTCAAAAAACTGCCCCCCGCGATACGTGTCGTACACGACCCTGACCGCATCGTTTAATCTTTTGGGAGAGTTCAAAAATTCTTGATTTTGGGCTATATTTGTCACATATGGCAAAACTCGTCCCCGAGACACATGAAGCCCTCCACCGCATTGCGGATGAGGTGCCACTTTCCGATATCACCTCACCACAAATACAGAAGGTGCTCAAAGACATGCGCCAGGCACTCGTCGGGTATAACGTCGAAGGTTTTAATGGTGTCGCTATCGCTGCACCACAGATAGGAATTCCGCTTCGTATCTTTTTGGTACATGATACGAGCACAACACGAAATGAAGATCCTGATGCCCCCATCATCCCCGATCTCATCGCGATCAATCCACGCATCGTAAAGCTTTCAAAAAAAATGCATGTTGTCGGTGAAGGATGTCTCTCGGTACCCGAACACTACGGAGCGGTGAAGCGGGCACTCCGTGCGACGATTCGCGCATATGACGAAAACGGGAACGAGTATGAACGTGGCGCAGGCGGACTGCTTGCACAAATATTCCAACACGAGTGTGATCACCTCGATGGCATGCTCTTTGTCGATCGCGCCGAAAAAGTCTGGCACAAGGATCACTTTGAAGCGGAGAAGCTACACGAAGCAGGTAACGCACCCGAGAAATAGCATGCCAAAATTTGCATTCTTTGGGACACCTCTCATCGCGGTAACCGTACTCGACATACTGAAAGCATCTGGAATGCTTCCTTCGGTTGTTATCACCAATCCTGATGCACCACAGGGACGCAAGATGGTTCTTACCCCTTCGCCAGTAAAGGTATGGGCGCTCCGTGAAGGAATTCCTGTTCTCCAACCGCAATCTCTCCGCACAGACAACACCGTGGAGCAGTATCTCAAAGACAATGACATATCACTCTCCATTGTTGTTGCGTATGGCAAGATAATCCCTCCCTCGCTCCTTTCGATACCCCGATACGGCACAATCAATGTGCACCCATCACTCCTTCCAGAACTTCGTGGCGCAAGCCCAATACGCACAGCGATACTCCGTGATATGCGGACCACGGGCGTTTCTATCATGCTCCTTGATAGTGAGCTCGATCATGGACCCATCCTTGCACAAGAAACAGTCGAAATCGAAAAGAGTGCGTGGCCAATGCGCGGTAACGAACTCGATATACTTCTCGCAACAAAAGGTGGTGTGCTTCTTGTACAGACACTCAGAGAATGGATTGACGGGAACGTACCACCTCAAGAACAAGAACACGAAAAAGCAACCTTTTGCGAAAAAATATCAAAAGAGATGGGCGAACTCGACCTTCATGACGATCCCTATCACAATCTACTAAAGATACGCGCATTCGACGGATGGCCTGGTACATTCTTTTTTACTGAAAAAAATGGAAAGCGTATTCGTGTAAAAGTGATTGATGCAGAACTCGCACCTGATGGTTCACTCATAATTCTTCGTGTCATTCCGGAAGGAAGAAACGAGATGTCCTACACAGAGTTCTCCCAATAGAAGAAAAAGCTGCGATGAGCTCATCGCAGCTTTTTCTTATCCAAATCGGAGCAAATTCTTGAGTGCTCTCGCACCACGTCTCACGAGAGAGTGCCGCTTCCCTTCGACATGTTCGAGCTCACGCTTGAGCTCATCGCGGGCTTGGTCGATTGCCTTTTCAATTTGTTCTTCAGTTGCCTCAGCACGATACGTTCTTCCGTATGCAAAGAGATTGATTTCAACTCGATTAATCTTCCCTGTTTGATGCTCAGTGAGTTTCTCTACCTCTACTCGACAATATGCGTCTGTTGCACCTTCAGGAATATGCTTACCCAAGGGGGTAAGTTTCTGATCGATGAGTGCTGATAAACCGGGAGAGAGTTGGAGGTTCGTTGCCTTCACCGTGATTTGTGGAAATGCCATAGGTGCGTATGTTGGTTATTGCTGCTATACCGCTACACGTCTACATCTACTATTTTAACGCGAGATCGATGTCCTGTCAGTAATCGTACTTTGGTAGTCGAGATCCCAAATTCGTACGCAATAAGCTCGCGCACACGAGTGTTCGCCATGTTGCGCTCCGCTGGTTCACGTACTGCTATATGAAACTCAGTATCCTTCACTTTGGATACTTTTTCTTTCTTTGCGTCAGGTGTGACTACTACCCGCACATACATGTACTGTCAGAACACGTATCCGCCTCTTTACTGCGGTGCACACGAAGCGTCTGCTTCTTTTCCTCTATCGCCTCACCGAGCGATGCCCCGTATTTCTCGGCAATATAGTCTGCTATTGCTTCTGACTCGTACATCTTCACTTCCCCATCAACGAGAAACGGTACCTTGTGCCGTCCACCTATTTCCATGAGTTCGGCTTCGTTCTTTGGATCGCTGATGTTTTTCTCTTCAAATTGCACATTGTAGATATCCATCGCAGCAAGTGCATGCGCCGAGTAGCGACAATTTGATTTTACGTAGAGTGTGGGCATAGTGATTTAGCGAAAGGCAAGGTATACACCAAGCATAGTGAGAAACGAAATAATCCCGAGGAGCATAAAGGCAAACCTCATACACACAGTCTAGCACATTTGCAGCTCCTGCTTTTTTCTGTACAATGCTCAAGCTTGGCCTCAAAACTAAGCAATTACATATTCCGCGATAGCTCAACGGCGGAGTGAGGTTGGGACGGGACCCAACCGCAAGAGGTTGTCGAGAGTTTGAGGTAACGAAAACTATCATACAACCTGAACAGCTTCTGTAAGAAGGCGATGCTGTAAGCGAGTTACGATGTCTTGCATATCTCATCGCTCTAAAAATGGAATGCACACACAATTAAATATTCCGCGATAGCTCAACGGTAGAGCAGCTCGCTGTTAACGAGTTGGTTCCAGGTTCGAATCCTGGTCGCGGAGCTAGAGTCAGTAAACCCTTCATGCATGTCATGAGGGGTTTTACTGATCTCTTCCGTGGTCAGGATTCGAAAAGGTTGTCGAGATTTTCTGAAAGAAAATATCATACAACCTAAACTGTTCTGTAAGAAAGAATCCTGGTCGCGGAGCAGACAAAAAAAGAACCATTTTTGGGTTCTTTTTTTATACCTAAATGATGATTTCGAACCTGTGATACAGTTTAAAGATATGAAAATAACCCCCAAAAGTATATATCTTGCAATCGGTATAATTTTGTTTGCATCTCTAGTTGTTCTATGGAGAAATGGTTCCTTAAATGAGTACTTACCATTTTTTATGACAACAGATGGATGGAACAAGTACGAGCGTGAAATAAACAAAACCGTGAACAATGAATCGGCTACTATTTCAGTAATCTATCGTTCAGGACAAGAGTCACTCTTTGTTGATTTTGATAACGCACGTGATACCGTCACTTTTACTCACCCAAAGACTGGAACAACTACTCTACCTAGCGCTGTATCTGCGAGCGGTGCTCGATACGCAAATTCAGATGAAACAATAGTATTTTGGGAACATCAGGGTGAGGGTTCTCTGTTTATAAATAACGAACAGGTTTTCAAAGGAACAATCGAAACTAGTACTCCTTTAAGAGAAGCTTACGCTGATTGTGTGTGGGAAAAAGTAGAAGGTGCAGGACTTGAGCTCTGGGGACAGTCTTGTGATTTCGGTGATACAAAGTTAGAGGTTAATGCAAGCGAAACGTTACCTGGAATGTTTCTCGAAGATATCAGTAGCGGTTCCCCTGTGGCCATTCAGCAGCTAATACAGGTTTTTAATTTACCTAATCAGAAAATTGAAGATGTACTACCTGAATTAGCAAAGTTTAAAGACTGGAGTAATTCTGATTCTTGTGCCTTTACACAAACAGACACCAGTAGAAAGGATGTCACCCGCTACACCCTAATGCCAACAGGTGCTGCATTGAAGCAATATGAAGCAACGGCTAAGAATGAACCCATCAATAGCACCTGTGCTGGTTTTGGGATGGGTAATAGCGGTATCCAATACTTCGAGATTTATGCCTCAAATCCAAACAAAGCATTATTTATAAATGTTGGGCAAGAAGCTCCGCTGTTTGATGAAAATACGATCGTAGTAAAATAATAAACACTATTTATTATTGAGGATTATTGCCCGAACATAGTCCCTGGTAGCGGAGCAAATACTTGACAATACTCTGTTTGTAACGTATTTTTTGTCCAGGAGGTGACTTATGTCCAAGGATTCAAGATCGGGTGGGAAGTTCAGCGGCCATACCACCCTCGTTCCCGCCGCTGCCGTTGTTGCTGACATTGCTGACAGGTCTTCTGCTGTCTACCGCATCTGCCCTGGCTACATCAAAGCAGGCCTGAGGTCAGTGAGTGGGCACAAGCGAGTCAAGATTACGAACGAGGGTCCGTATATCCTGCTTGCTGTCCGAGACAATGCATCGCAACAGGAAGTCCATGTCTACGCAACCGACAGCCAGCAGGCAATGCTCGACATCGCAAAGGGCTCCCGTAATGCTGGCTTGGCTATCTCGTTCATGAAGTAATCCAGCTCTTGCTGGGCGAAGACGTAAGTCTCCCCACAGGAGCTGTTTTCGTGTAAATATTTACACAAAGGTTTTAAACTCACCTCTGAGTTTCAAATCCCCCGTGGAGCGTAAATTTGAGAGAATCGAATTGCAATACGTTTTGGTAGGTGGGACAATGCATGAAAGATTTACCGGAGTAACAGTCGATACATATGGCAAAGTACGTGGACGGATTTATTCTCGTTGTACCAAAGGGCAAAGAAGCTGATTATGAGGAAATGGCGAAGTTGGGACGAGATTCGTGGATGAAGCATGGTGCTCTCCACTACTTCGAATGCCGTGGCGACGATCTCAAGCAACAAGAAATGGGCGAAGAAAAATCACGCGCATTTAGTGAAATGACGGGGGCAACGAATGATGAGAACGTTTGGTTTTCTTTCATTATCTTTAACTCAAAAGAACACCGTGACGAGGTTAACAAAAAAGTGATGGACGAAATGAGTGAGACATACAAAGATATGACTGATTTCGAAATGCCGACCGACATGAAACGGATGGCCTACGGCGGTTTCCAGGTTGCTGTGGAAGGATAAAAAAAAATAGATTTGAGATATGAAACCACCCTCGCTACCGTGGGTGGTTTCATTCATAATGAGAATAATCTGATATAAGAGCACCATGGCATCTTTCATGCGATGGTACTCTTTTTATACAAACTCTGAAATCTAACTCCCTCTCTTGAATATCCCCAAAGTATACCTACCTTATGCGCTTTACTTTAAGTAAAAGTCGGGTATTATCACACAGCGCAATTTCGCGCAGCTGAAGGAAAACCCACATGGGATGCATCGACCGCACCAACACGAACCTGTCGCGTGAACAGCTCATGACCCGCAACAACCAGCTGATGCGCGCCGCGTGCAGCCTGATGTCGGTGGTCAAGGCGCACAACCTCACCGACAAGCTGGACTCGCAGACCGCCGCCGTCATGGCCGACCACCAGGCCTGGGACACGGAGCGCGCCGAGCAGAACCCGGGCACGCAGAGCGCCCAGCAGAACCCGAGCACGCAGAGCGCCGGCGTGCGCGAACTCGCCACCGCCTGATCACCTGATCGGGTGCAGGGCCCGCAAGACAGCGGGCCCTTTTTAATACATCCATACAAACACAAAACGCGGTCACTGACCGCGTTTTGTGTTTTTGTATATTCGCTTCTCTTCTAGAGACTTCCTCCGAACTGAAGGTTAAACAGTGCAATGAGCTGTCTGATGAGTTCCTGAAGCTTTGCAATTTTTGCATCGCGATCATCCTGCTCATCTGAATCATCGTTAGAATCAGCACTGTCATCATTGGTATCATCGCGTACGTCATCGCAATCATTGCTACTATCGCGAACAACAGCATCACGTGCACGGCTTGCGCGATCCTCAATCTCAAAATCAAGCACAGCCTCTACCTCTGCCTCCGTGAGATTAAAGCGATCTGCAACAACGTCGACCACAGCGGCTGATGTTGATGCACTTGTCTTGAAGACGGTTTTCACACCATTCTTCTCAACCTTCACAATAGTTGTGTCAGTGAAGACATCTGCTTCAACTTCGAGCGTACTCGAGCTCGTATCACACTGTCGATCACGATCGATCTTTACATGGCGATGTATAAGACCATTTATACCCTTTCGGTCTTGGGCACGGCTTGCGCGATCCTCAATCTCAAAATCAAGCACAGCCTCTACCTCTGCCTCCGTGAGAGTAAAGCGGCTTACTATGGCATCAACGACCTCATCACGAGTATCTGCGTCTGTAGAGAATACGGTCTTGCGTCCATTCTCGAGCTCAACCTTCACAATAGTTGTGTCAGTGAAGACATCTGCTTCGATCTCAAGAGTGCTTGAAGCCGAATCATCGTCATCATCTGAATCAGACCTATCGTCGTCATCTTCACTCTCATCCTCATCTTCATCTTCGTCTTCGTCTTCGTCGTGGTCATCATCCATGTGTGATGAACCACTACCACTATTTCCGCTCTTTGCGAAAACGTACGATGGCTCAGCGATGACACCGAACGTGAGTATTGCGAGTAAAAGAACTAAAGCTACATTCTTCATGTGTCTGTATAAATTAATGACATGTAATGTACGTGGATGGACCACCTTGTATGTACACCACTACAATGGTCGAAAAAATCCTAAACATTACATTACTTCGGCTCTACATACATTATCGTTATCTGTCAAATTGCTTTTTTTGACAATTATAGACGGCTGAACGACAATGCAGATGTTGCAACGTATGGAGTTCTTTCATGAATACCGTGACGATGTACACCACCAGGGTATGTCCTTTTTGCATCAGGGCAAAAGGCATCCTCAAATTGGCCGGCGTGACCCAAATCATCGAGCGAAACGCAGAAGATGCGGCCGTCCGAGACGAGATGATCGAGAAGACTAACTGCAGGACTGTCCCGCAGATCTTCATCGGCGAGGTATATGTTGGTGGTTGCAGTGACCTGGAGCGCCTTCATTCGCAGGGAAAGCTCAAGGAAATGCTCGGCATCGAGTGATGCACAAGAGCCCCGACGCGCACGCGCGTCAGGGCTCTTTCTATACCCACCCCACCCTTTCACCGGACTTTGATTGGATATAATTCATATATACCAGTAGTAACAATAAAACGTACATGAAGACACAGGAATACGTGCTCGGAACATCTTTTGGAATTGCCCTTTTTGCGGCACTCCTTCTAGCGCTCGTTCTAGCACCACAGACCTCAGAAGCACACGGTGGTGTTACCCACGCTACTACCGAAGAGGCAGTTGAGCACCTTCGCGAAACTGCACGCGGTCTCACCGGGACACGCGCAAGCTCATCCGTAGACATCACGTGTATGGCTGAAGCAGTTGAAACACGCGAGGACGCACTTATTGAAGCGTGGACTGATCTCAACACTGCTGTCTCCGCTGCACTTACCGATCGAAAGGAAGCACTCATGGATGCATGGGACATAAGCAACCAAAGTGATCGCACTAAGGCAGTTCGAGAAGCATGGAAGGATTGGAAGAATGACAAGAAGGCAGCACATGCAGAATTTCGCAGTGATCGAAAAACAATATGGGCAGCATTCAACAAAACAGCTAAGAGTACATGCAAGACGACTCTTCCAAAAGATGAGTCTCTCGAAAAGGCGGGAAGCGACACTGTAGCAATATAGTGGCTGAATAATAAAACCCCCGCGCCTTGGCGCGGGGGTTTTATTATTCAGGGATTTTTGTTCCGCAGGTGGTACAAGTCCCTTTTTCATTGAGGTGCGGGATGCGTGGAATGAGTACACCCATAAGCGCCCCCACCATACCGACGAGATAAAAGCCAAATCCAAAAGACATACCGATAGCAGCAGCGAACCAGAGACTCGCCGCTGTCGTGAGGTTACGTACCGAGATACCCTCCTTAATGATGAGACCTGCACCGAGGAATCCAATACCCGAAACTACCTGTGCAGCAATACGTGCAGAGTTTTCACTCTCCACCATATCAGAAAGAAATGTGAAAAGCATAGAGCCAGTGATCACCAAAATGTGCGTACTGATACCCGCATCTTTGTGACGTGCTTCACGCTCAATACCCATAATGAGACCGGCGAGTATTGAGAAACAGAGCGCTGTGAAGAAACGAATTTCTTCTTCTGTAACAAGTGAAAGAATATCGAAGAGCATGTGACTATTGTACGACATGCACGAATTGCATGTGAGGGTAGTCTGTACATAAAACCCCACCAAGCAAGTTGCATGCTCGTGTACATCTCTACATATCTACAAGCTATTTATTTTCCTCTTTCAAATAGGTCCACACTCCCTGATCCTCTTCCCCATCAATCTTGAAGAGCGCAACACCTCGAAGCCCATACTTCTCTGCCATCTCAATCTTATCAATCATTGCTCCCGCATCTGAATACCATGCAACATTCACAATCACTTCCTTCCCTGTCTTATTTGCGTATGCGAGCGCTTGAAGAGCAATCTTGTCACCCTTTGCGGTACCAGTTGGTACTTTCATTTTCTTAATCTCTTTCTGTGTTTTTGCATCAACTCGCCCTGGAAGGTATGAGAAGCTCATCTCGCCAGCGACATTTCGTGTTGGCGTCGCTTTCTCACGCTTCGCAAGATCGAGCATGTGAGGAAGGTTGAGTGCCTCAAGAGATTCGTACCCACGGAACCAATCAGGTGCAACCGTCACTGCCCACTGTCGCCCATACGAAGGAATACCGAGCACAATCTTGTCCTCATCAAAATGTTTGAGTGCAAGCTTCACTACCTTTTCTACCCAGAGCGGATCAGCTACTGGAATGTACGGGAGTCCTTTCCGTTCATCGTTTGCTTTAATGTCGGCGCGCTGCTGATCGTACGCCATGATGACAATACGATCACAGGCACTATCGAGCGCTTCATAGTCATTGGTGTAGTTCACAACAGCGGGGACCTCTCGATAGAGTGAATCTGGTGGCGTGCGCGCCTCAACAGTACACGAGAGAACTTTATTCTTTCCGAGTGCCTGCTTGAGCTCGAGCAAAAAGAGTGAGAAATGATTTTTTGTCTCTGCTTTCTTTGCTTCATAATCAATATCAACACCGTCATACTTTCCCTTTTTGACCATGCTCACTATTGCATCAACATGTACCTTTCGTGATACAGGGTTTGAGAGTATTGCATGCATGGTCGCCCCATCGCCTGACATAATGGTCGGAATGACCTCAACTTCTTTTCCTTGCGCTGTTTTGATAAAGGACTTCCAGTCTTTGTTTCCGAGTCCCGCCTGGTCTTTAATCTTTCCATCCCCATCAACAGTGAATGCGAACGGATACACCGTATCGATAAGATCAATATGCTTCTTTGCATCTTTCATGCCCTGCGAGTCACGCCAGTATGGTATCCAACCAGCCATCTCTAGATCATGATCAGCAGACACGTAGCCTGCTGGTGCAAAAAATGAAAAAAGAAGTACGAGCGCAATCATGCGCAATGAACGTGTGTGTGACATATGGGTATTGTATATGATTCATGACGTACTACGAACACAATCCTTTCTCGTGACATCACTATTCCACCACCACGTATGTCTTTTCGGCAAGAATCCCGATGCTAACCGGCGTTATCAAGGGTTCTTTACAACTTGAAAAAACAGGAGCATACTTTTAGCTTCCCCGGTCAGACGCGATTGGCACGCCAGACCCGACGGGAAATCAGCTCTTTATCACGGAGAAACCTGTGCCAAAACAGGAAAAAATCCATGAAAATGAGGTGAAAGAGCGTCTCCGTGGCTGCTTTAGCTGCCCACTCATGACCTCGTACACCATAACAAAAGACGACAGTGGCACGCTTCAGCCTCGGGTTCATACACGAGTTGTATGCGAGGCTCTCAATAAACAAGTGGTACGCCCCACAAAGGCTACGAACCACATCGATTGCGCTCGACGAGACCATGTCGAGCGCAAGAAGTTCAATCCCAGACACATCGCAAAGCGAAATGGCACATGATTGTGTGCCAAAAAAACGCATCAAAGTTGCATGGAACTCCATGCAACTTTTTTTATACAACCAATTTTCTGGACAAGATGCATAGCAATCTGCTATAACACGCGCATCCCACACGGCATGGGAAGTTCTTCGATTTTCACAGGAGTGAAGTTATGATCACAATACAAGAACGAAGCTGTTCTCCAACCGCAGTATCGAGATATACGCGAATTCGAAACAGAATTCGAGAACTCTTGAAAGAGAGCCCTGATCTCGGACTCAACGTTCGCTACACCAACCCCGATCTCATGGTCGTCGATGTGGGAAGAACGTACGTTCGTCTTCCACTCACTGATATACAAATCAAACAAATAGATACCATCAAGAAAGTCATAGAAAAGGAGTTCCCATCTCGCTTCTGTATCAGCTCAAACACGGTTGGTACGAAGTGTCATAGAGTTCAGATGCACATTCCTCTTCGTTGATTTTGAAATGCCCTGACCTACATACGCTGTGGATGCTTTGGGGCTTTTCTGTATAGGAAATACGTGCTATAGAGTGCACATGGAATGTCCGAAATATTACACAATTGCAAAGCAAATTGGTGAGACACCACTACAGGCACTTGAACGACTGCGGACGGAACGTTCAATACCAAAGCATGTACCGCTTGCATATGCAGGACGTCTCGACCCGATGGCCTCAGGACAGCTTCTTATTCTCGTCGGCGACGAATGTAAAAATCAGGAACGCTACCATGCTTTTGATAAAGAGTACGAGTGTGAAGTACTTCTTGGAGCAACATCTGATACACATGACGTACTCGGTATTGTGGAACCAGGCCTTGAGGTACGGTATGAAAAAATACGTATACAAGAAGTTCTCAAGAACCTCCTCGGGGAAATCACACTTCCGTACCCACATTTTTCAGCAAAAACAGTGCACGGCAAACCACTCCATATGTGGACGCTCGAGGGAAAACTTGATTCAATCACGATCCCTGAGAAAACTTCGACTATTTATTCCATACAACTCCTCGATATACGCACCGTAGATGCTACTACGCTCTATACTTCCGTAATGGAAAAGGTACACTCGGTACCTCCGGTGACCGACGAGCGAAAAGCACTTGGTCGCGATTTTCGGAGAACGGATGTATGCGCGAGCTGGAAGGCACTTCATGACGCAAATCCACTTCGCCCATACACCGTACTCACTATCAGGGTCGCTGCCTCATCGGGTACGTACATGCGTACACTCTCACATGTCATTGGTAAGCAACTGCAATCTGATGCGCTCGCGCTTTCTATTCATCGCACAAAAATTGGAAAATATTTTCACGTTCCATTTGTTGGAGGGTTTTTCAGGAAAACGTTCTAACTCCGTTTCGTCTTTAGTGCTCGTACTTTCCTTTCGTATGCAAAGAGTGTGAGGACGTATTCAGCATGACTCCATACAAGTGGCGAGGTCGAGAGGTGTGCTCCGGTCTCTGGATGAAACTGTTCTGGGAGAATACCGCTTTCGGACGCATGTATACGCACCCACTCAAGAAGTTCATGAGCAGCCCTCAGCTCTTTCTGTGTTTTTGCAACCTGAATATAGTGTTGTGCAACCCACAAAGTGGTAATACACCATGGATTCGGTGAATGGTCAGGGCCCTCACGATAATAGTTATCACCTTCATAGCGCATATATCCTCCTACATTTCCAGGAACACTGAGAGCAGCGATCGTTGCGTTAAACGCGCGGGTAACTCGAGCATCGTGTGCGGGGAGCACACCAAACTGCGTAACTCCATGGATACTACTCATATCGATCGTTCGATCATAACTCTGTGTACCATCACCTTCGACACGGATGAGTTTTATGAATGTTCCAGTATGTTGGTCATAGAGATGGTCAGTAATTGCATGAGCAAGCTTCTCTGCTCGCGTTCGATATTTGAGTGCGTTCGACCGTTTACCGAGGAGCGCAGAAAACTCTGCAGCAGCTTGCAATCCCCCATATACAGCAGAAGCTGTATATGTAGACATTCCGTACTTCTCTTCCCATAAATCGTACGAACCAAGCGGGAGACCGGTATTGGGTTCGATGTAGCCAGCGAGGAAATCTGCCGCAGGCTCGATGAAGCTATTATAGAGGGATTCAATGAACTCGATATTGCGAGCACGTGCATGATACTGCCCAAGTGCAAAGAGTACGATAGCGGTTTCGTCTTCTTGAATCGGAAGTTCCATCTTTCCATTGCGCACCCAAGGATGCCATGAACTCCCGAGCACACCATCGACGCGATATTTGTGCATGAGGTATCCAGGAGGTTCAAGTCGTTCTGCCATAAACATAAAGTATCGTTCGGCAACATCGAAATACCCAGCTTCGCAAAACGCCGTAACGGTAAGAGCGCTGTCACGTGGCCATACATAGCTATACGAATCTCGACCCTGATTTAGAATATCGGTATCAGAAGATGCAATAATGCCGCCACGCGTATCAGCATGTACTTTCATCGTAATAAGCGAACGTCGACAGAGTTCACGCTCCTGTACACTCACCAAATCGAGTTTTTCAATACCCTCGTTCGACCATGCCGACCAATATCGTTCCGTTGAAGCCATAAGCCGCTCAGGTGTCTCAGTAAGTACAAGTCCTTGTAGTGTATGAGCTTCTTGTATTGATTTTGCAGCAATGACCCAATAATGCACACAAGCGGTATCATTTCCCTTCACATCAATATGTACACTCACGACAGAATCAACCGACCCATGCTCGACAGCATTCTTCGAGAGCACTCCATCTTCAGCATCAGCGAATGTCCCTAACTTCCCTTCGATACCAAACAGTCCGACACTGTAATCATCAAAGCCTCGCCCATCATGGGTCGCATAAACGAGAAATGCATTATGTCCTTTGTAGTGGATGATGCCGTGCACGCGCGGGTCATAAAATGCAGTATCTCCACGCTGTGATTCTGAAATACGAAATTCTTGTCCAAAAAAAATACGAACGTGACGCTCAGTATCACGTTGATTGTGAATGGTTGCGCTTCGTATGAAAACATTTTGTTCGTTATGAACAACACTCTCGAGCGTGAGCGTAAGCCCAAGCTCGCCATGAACAGCCTCAACAATATGGGTATCGAGCTCGGGATTAGGTGATGAAAGAATATGAACGTTCCATTCCCCGTCATGAAGCCAGGTAAGTCTTCCGTCAATCCATACACCAATCCGATGTACGTACGAACCACTCGCCCCACTCACATGGTTCGAGTGTCCTGCGTAGGGATAGTAAAAATCACGAACCAACCCTCTTGCATCAAGTCCAACTAGAAGTTCGCCATTACCGAGTACAATGGGGCGCGACATGCATCACTGAATCTCGTATATCGTTAAGCGCTTAACGATAAGCGCACGCGTCTTCAGTGCAGTCTTCACGTCACGGAGCGTATGTGCAAGCTCAGCGTCCGCAAGAACAAACTCTACCCAATCAGCAAAATCATTCCTGTCCGCACTCACATGATACGCAAACGTATCTTTTGATATTTCTTTGAGTGCACGCTCAAGTTCAACAAGATCAGCGAGAACTTTGCCGTCATTCATCCAAAAGCACTGATCGCCATATGCACGCGTAAGCACACGTTTTGACGTTTGTGCACTGCGCTTCTTTCCACTCGCAGTCTTCGTGACTGCCTCACGCGTTTGAGTTTTTGTGACCATATAGAACGTACTGTTACGACACGTGTTCGTGCACATGTCTTCCGATAAATGGTATTCGCGTACTGAGTCTTTTCACCCATGCGATGAATCGACTCCACCACGAATGTCGTACCTTCACGTGCGTGCGTTCTCCTTTTCTTCGCACCGCATCTGTTACTCGTAATTGTAAATCACGAATGGCATTCATGAAAGCGATATACGCATCATATGGGGATTCGTACGGACTGAAGTATGCGTGCACATCACCGTCTTGAAACCACTTAGTACACATATAATAAAAGTGATCTGATGTTTGTAATTTACGCCATATCTCAATGAGTGAACTGTCTTCTGCACGTAACACATCATGCTCAAGTGCGTAGACCATGCGAAGGGCGTCTTTTTGAATATCGTTTCCTGTCCATGCAGTGAGATCTCGATCCGTATCTGCCCAGGTGAGTACCTGTGGGACATCAAGTTCGCCGACAGCAGGAAGTGCCATTACAGTCTCGGTTGGTGTGCGAAATGTAGTATCATCGCGTGCAAGAATTGCTTCTGGAAATGCTCGAAGAAAATTGAAAATACCAGTGTCTTCCCATTGATGCTCACCGAATGTTTCAAAATCCATGAAGAGATTTACAGTCTCTCCGTCGCCATGATGTGCATGTACCCAGTGTGCATATGTTGGAGCATCAAGTGGCCACGATTCCCACGAACGATTACCAAAGCGGAACGCAATATCATCTGAGAGCCGATAGTTCTTGAGAAGCATTTTGATGCTATTACATCCAGGCGGTTTGTAGAGGTAGTTTGGGCTACGCCACCCGAGGACAGGGTCCCACCCTTCAGCCATCACACCGATGTAGCCATTCTCTTCACACCATCGTCCAAGATCGTTCGTATAGGAAAGTTCGGTGTTTCGAAACACGCGTGGAGTCACGCCAAAAATATCAAATATACGCTTTGCATGAAGCGCGACCTGCCGTTCGAACTCAGGACGTGAGTAGAAAAACGAAAGTGAGTGATGATAGGTATCCGCAAGTATCTCGACACGACCAGTGGCTACAAGCGCCTTGAATCGTTCAAGTACCTGCGGCAGATAGTGTTCGAACTGATCGAGAACGGTTCCTGAAAATGAGAGCGCGAAACGAAATTCGGGATGACGTTCAAGGAGTTCACTCAGTATTGCCGTTGTTGGAAGGTATGATTTTTCTGCGACTTTGCGTAGCACCTTCCCATTATTTAGGTCCGTCTGGTCTAATGCATTAAAGTATTCATTGTCACGTCCAATATCAAACGCACGATATCGTTTTACGCGATATGGTTGATGTACATGAAAATAGAGACAAACACTAAGCATAGGTACTATCTTACCGCTTCTTCCACCAACCGAGTAACGAATGGTAGAGATCAACGACCTTGCTCGCGGCATGTCGCCATGTGATTTTAAGGAGCTCGAGGCGACCTTCACGTACGAGTTGCGCGTTCATGACAGGATAATCGAGTGCCGCAATAATTTTGTTTGCCATTTCCTCCACGTCCCAAAAGTCAACCTTGAGTGCATGTGCGAGCACTTCTGCGACGCCTGATTGTTTTGAAATAAGTACCGGAGTGCCATGCTGAATAGCCTCAAGCGGTACAAGACCAAATGGTTCGGAGACCGACGGCATAACAACGAGGTCAGCACTTTGGTACATACGGTCACGCTCTTCATCCCAAAGTGCACCTGCGAATATGACATGTTCGGAGAGGCCGAGTGCTCCAACAAGTCGTATAATCTCGTGTTCCATATCTCCCCACCCCGAAATGACAAATACGACATTTGGATTCACATCGATAACCCGGCGCGCGGCACGAACGAAGTAGTCAACGCCTTTTTGAATGGTAATACGTCCGTTGTAAAACACTATCTTCTTTCCTTGCGCTTTGTATTCAGTGAGTACTGGCGTCAATGGTTCAATCGGGCAGAGGTTCACGCCGTTGTGAACAACGACCACTTTGTGCGGTGTGACATTGTACTTATCAATGAGAACGTTTCGTGTGTAATTGCTAATCGCCACAATAGAATCAGCACGCGCAAATGCTTCCATTTCGATAGCTCGAATATCAGGGTCACCATGTCCTCCTCCAGCCTGGTCATACGCAGTCGCATGAACGTGGAGCACAAGTGGTTTATCCGATACCTCTTGAGCGGCAATACCAGCAAGGTATGCAGTCCAATCATGTGCATGAATAATATCGAACTCTTCCTCGAGGGCAATTTTGGCCGCTTCAATCGCGTAGCGTCTGGCCTCGTCGAGAATAGAACGATTCACACGTATGCTTCTACCGTCAGCAAGAAAATATTCGACAAAAGAACTGCCAGACTGGTATGGCCGTATAAGTGGGAACGCAAGCTCACGCACACGCACAGTTCCTCCACTATTTGCAAAACGAAAATTCGGTCTCCCTACCGTAGGTTGAGATCGTGGTAAAACAAATATAACTTCAAGTCCCGCCTGTATCAGCTCTTCAGTAAGCCCCTGACAAGCTACACCAAGCCCACCATTACGAATTGGTGGATAATCCCATCCGAACGTCAAGACTTGCATTATATAAATGACAAATTTGGCTCTAGAACTCCCTGTACACCGGTACTTTCTCTCTACAGTGTGCTCCTTCGTCACTAGCATAACACAATGGACACGTCGGGAAATCAAACTTTTGGTGCATAACGATCTATATAGCCCCGATTGGATATTTGATTGACGCAAAAGGCTCATTCTGGTACTATCCTGGCACTATGTCACAGGATAAACTCATAAAACTCGTTTCAGTTGGCGACAAAAAGGGCGTTGGAAAAGGTTACATCTACCACACCCGAAAGAACAAGAAGCAGCATACTGACAAATTCGAGTTCAAGAAGTACAACCCAATTACCCGAAAGCACGAGACCTTCAAAGAGAAGAAATAGCCACAACGAAAAATGCCCCCATATGGGGGCATTTTTCATTGTTGTTACTTTGCTTCGTACTTTCCTTGTTGCGCGAGGCTGTTTTGGTGAAGTGTTTCGAGGAGGACCTTCTGCGCACTTGGTATATTTTCAGGCTTTCCCTGCCAGGTGGTGAGGAGTGGCTCTTCAAGCGCTCGAGAGAATGAAAACGTTATTGGCCATGCCTGCTTGCCTATCTTTGCGATAGCATTTAGGTTCTCAGTTGAGCGTTTTGACGTTTGTCCTCCTGAAAGGAAGACAATGCCACCAACCTCTCGCGGGACACCGAGCTGGAATGTGCGCATAGTTGCGATCGCAACCTCCTCGGGGGTTGATGCTTCAGGGTACTCAGAACCAGCAAGCACAAAACTCGATTTGAGAATGAGACCGCGGAGGTCGACTTTGTACATACGGAGCACCTCAAAGAGTATTTGCAGTGCGCGTGTCGTAACTGCCTCAGCACGTTCGATTGTATGCTTTCCATTAAAAATCACTTCCGGCTCGACGATTGGCACCATACCTGCTGCCTGCACTTGGAGTGCATAGATTGCAAATTGTGTCGCATTGAGACGAAGCATTTCATCAGATGGAATACGGTCGGTGATATTCACCACAGCACGCCATTTGGTAAATCGTGCACCAAGATCATAATATTCGCGCAATCGCACCGATAGTTCATCAAGTCCTTCCGAAACTACCTCGCCTTCAAACCCGGGAAGTTCACGAGTACCTTTATCCACCTTGATTCCTGGAACGATACCGCGCGCGGCGAGCACATCAACAAACGGTACTCCTGCGTCAGTATTCTCACGAATGGTGGAGTCATACAAAATAACACCCGACATATACTCCTCGATCCCCGGGGCGGTAAACATAATCTCACGGAAGTCTTGGCGATTACCTGACTGATTTGGGAGTCCGGCTATCTCAAGACGCTTTCCAGCAGTTGCATCGCTCTCATCTGCAGCAAGAATACCTTTCCCTTCCTGCATCAGTCCGGAAACGATTGCATAGAGTGCTTCATTTTTTTGCATATAGAAAAAGTGTAGCATGCGATATGCCAAAAAATAGGCATTCGTAGAGCGTATGGGGAAAGTCTACACCCGAATCCTCCAGCCTATTTTAAAGAGATGTACGGTAAGGAGCGTGAGCCCTACGAGTAGCGCAAGAATCACTCCGAGACCGATAGCAGTATTTGCCTCGCTTACCCCGATCATTGAGGAGCGAATACCGTCGACAAAATAGAAGAATGGATTGAATGTAGTGAGAAGCGCAGCAAACGATGGAAGCATCGTGACCGAGTAGAAGATGCCACCGAGATACGTGAGCGGCGTGATCACAAAGGTATTGAGTGACGAAAGCTGTTCAAACCCTTGTGCCCAGAGTGCAACGAGCATTCCGAGGAGCGAAAAGATTGCCGACACCGCCACAATATAAAACAGGAACCAGAATGGGCTTGTGAGCGTCACTGCTCCGAAAAGCAATCCGACACCAATAATGAGTATCGCGACCATTACGCCCCGCATGACTGCTCCGAACATAAAACCGAATACCATTTCAAGGTACGAGAATGGCGCAACGAGAAGTTCATCTATCGAGTGAATGAAACGCGCAAAGTAGAGGGACGACGAGCTCGACGCAAACGCAGCGTTGATAACTGAAAGCATGAGAATACCCGGGAAGACAAACGTGATATATGGCACACCGATGATGTCATCGATCTTCGTCCCGATAATTTTTCCAAAGATGAAAATGTAGAGCGCAGCGGAGACGACCGGTGAAATGAGCGTCTGCACTTTCACACGCATTGTGCGTTCGACTTCGCGACGTATCATTGTGTACAGCCCTATCCAATTTACAGAAACCCCTCCCTTTTGGCGCATTTCTTTGTTGCTTCGCTCATTCGCTCCACGCGCTGTAGAATCACCTACCGCTTGGTCGCGAGCATCGCTTGTGCCTTGAACTGCATCCAATAGAGGTGGTTTCTGATCATTCATACTCATTGCTGTTCCGACTTAGTAATTTCCAAATATCTTTTTTCAAGTGACGAGCCGTCCTTGATGAATTCATCTTTTGTTCCTTCTGCAACGATCTTTCCATGATTAATAATAGCGATGTCGGTACAGAGATGTTCCACCTCCTCGAGATAGTGTGAAGTGAGAATAATGGTCGTGCCTGCTTTATTCAATTCTTCGAGGTACCCCCACAGTGCGAGTCGTTGCTCAACATCGATACCAGCCGTTGGCTCATCAAGAATGAGAAGTGTCGGTTCGTTCACGAGCGCCCGTGCGAGCACGAGTCGGCGTTTGAGCCCACCTGAAAGTGCGTCAAATTTTTTGTGACGATGTTCTTCGAGATCAAATCGCTTGAGTAGCTCATTCACGCGCGTTTCGCGAACAGCCTTTTTAATGCCGTAGTATCCAGCCATGTAGTCAAGATTCTTCTCGCAGGTGCCAAAGAAATCGACATTAAAATCTTGTGGTGAAAGACCGACTTTTCCTCGCGCTTCTTTGTAGTCCTTTTCTACATCAAGCCCATCAACAATAATTCGTCCAGAATCAATCTTTGCGATGCCGGTGATACATTTAATTGTTGTCGACTTCCCTGCTCCATTCGGTCCAAGAAGACCAAAAAACATACCGCGAGTAATACGGAGTGAGAGACCATCAACAGCAGTCTTCTCTCCATACTTCTTTACAAGACCATCAATAATGAGAATATCGTCCTCCATGAATAGCCATAGTCTACCACAGATGCGCTGTATTCTGATATAGTCAGACCATGAATCAGGACGAGGAATGGCTCCTTAATGAAAAGTACCTCGGCGAACGTACCGAAGAGTTTTTTGCTGATTGTGAACGCCTCGCACATGGTGAGCCACTCGCCTACGTTATCGGTCACGTACCTTTTCTCAATACAACAATATTTCTTGATTCGCGACCGCTTATTCCACGCGCCGAAACAGAATACTGGGTATCAGAGTGTATGCCGCTCATAGGACCCACCGCAACCGTACTCGACCTCTGCGCCGGTTCGGGAGCAATAGGCGTGGCTGTCGCCAAAGCACTCCCTGCTACCCAAATCGACTTTGGAGAAATTGATGTACAACACCATGACACTATCAAAAAAAATATCGAATTAAACGACATCGCTCCATCACGTACAATGATATGGGGAGGTGATCTCTTTGAGAAAATTGATCGAACATATGATGTTATTCTCGCAAATCCTCCATACATTGATGCCACACTCAACCGTACTGAGTCATCGGTACTCGACTACGAACCACACCAGGCACTTTTTGCAAATGCTCAGGGTCTTGGAGTAATTGAGCGAATTATTGTCGATGCACCGAAACATCTACGCAATACTGGCGTACTCATTATTGAGCACGAACCTGAGCATACCGACGCAATCAAGTGTCTTGGTGAGAAAAACGGATTTACGGTAACCACGCATGTCGATCAATACAACGTTCTGCGATACACAATTCTTGTTCGAAAAGAAAGCAATACTGTGTCATCATAATGATATGAATTTTGGATTCACCATTGATATCATCCAGGTTGGTCAGGTATTTTTTTATTGTATTCTATTTTTCTTTGCAGTATACGGACTATTCCTCGGGTACCACTGGTTTAGTTTCGGCACATCGAGAAATACCTCCACAATCGCCCTCGCGGTATATCTTCTCGGTGGCGCAGTATTATTCCTCACACTTGCTACAAGTATCCGTCTCTTCTAACTATGCTCACTGAACGCATTCAACTTGAACAGGACGAAATTATTCTTATACAAGTACGCAAGCACTGGTTTTTGCTCGCACTCCAAATGTTCGGTGTAGTCATTGGGGCGATACTTCCCCTGCTCTTTCTCTATGCTCTTGAAGCAACTCCGGTCGCTCGACTTATCGACACGACACTCTATGGGAGTGAAATGATCGCACTCTACACCGGGTGGCTTATCATCATTTGGATGGCACTCTTTGGTGTTTGGACCAACTACTATCTCGATATCTGGACGGTAACGAACAAACGACTCATCACGGTTGACCAGCGAGGCCTCTTCCATCGAGACACGGGTAGTTTCCGTCTCGAGCGCCTCCAGGATATTAACGTTTCTGTTCGTGGCATACTCGCAACCTTCCTCAAGTTTGGTGACCTGCAAGCAGAAACTGCGAGTGGTGACCGCGATTTTGTTGCGCGTGGCATACCCAACCCACAAGATCTCAAAGCAATGATACTCAAGGCGTCAGATGCGGTGACGTTCAAGGAGAATGGAACAAATACTCAACCAACCGTTGCGGCTCCACAACAGATGAATGACGGCTTGTAATCAGGAAGTTGCTCACATACAATAGCCACATGAAAGAACTCACTACTGAGCCGTACAAGGGCACCCGTGACTTCTACCCAGAAGACATGGCAATTGAGCGCTATATTTTTGATACCTGGGCTAAAACCGCAGAATCTTTTGGCTTTGAACGCTATGACGCGTCGGTTCTTGAACCTGCCGAACTGTATCGAAGTAAAGCCTCGGAGAATGAGGAGATTATCAATGACCAGACCTATACCTTTATCGACCGCGGTGAGCGTGAGGTAACCCTCCGTCCTGAAATGACTCCGACGGTTGCACGACTGGTTGCTGGTCGTCGTCGCGAACTTTCGTTTCCTCTCAGATGGTACTCAATTCCAAACGTGTTCCGCTATGAACGTCCACAGAAAGGAAGACTGCGTGAACACTGGCAACTTAATTGCGATATGTTTGGCGCAGACGATGTGAGTGCTGATATCGAAATAATCGCACTTGCGCACGCAGTACTCACAGCCTTCGGCACTGAGTCACGCATGTTTGAAGTACGCCTCAATGATCGTGCATGGCTCAATAGTCAATTCGATGCACAGGAGATTCCTCAGGAACTTCGAAATCCACTCCTTGCCCTCCTTGATAGAAAAGAAAAGATTGATAATTTTGATGAGGAAGCAGAGAAACTTCTAGGAAAACCATACATTGTTGCGACATCCGTTGAGGAAGGTGGTCGACTTGATCTTGTCATGAAAGGTCTTGCGTCACTTGGAATTACCAACGTTCGATTCTCACCATCTACGGTACGTGGTTTTAATTACTATACCGGAATCGTTTTTGAAATATTTGATATTTCTGGCGAGAACAATCGGTCACTGATTGGTGGTGGACGATACGACAACCTTACTGAGCTTTTTGGTGGTGAGCCAATTTCAGGTACCGGGTTTGGTATGGGAGACGTTACCATGCGTGATTTCCTCGAAACACACGGACTCCTTCCAGAGTCAGTACGCATCACTTCCCCATCGCTTATCATTATTCCTATGGAGGCAGAGCAAAACGTTGCTGCACTCGCTATTGCCCAAACCTTTCGCTCATTTGGGATAACGACTGCAATCGACACAAGCAACAAAAAAGTTGGGAAGAAGATTGGTATAGCAAGCGACCGTGGCGCCACCTACGTTGTTGTCGTTGGTACCAATGAAATTCAGACAAATCACTTCACGCTCAAAAACCTCAAGACTGAAGAAGAGCGTTCTGGAACTCCAGAAGAACTTGCACAACAAGCATAATGCGGTACGTCGTATTTGATTTAGAAACCCAAAATATCTTTAGTGAAGTCGGCACGAACAATCCTGCTGATCTCGATATTTCAGTTGGGTGCGTGTACGACTCGGGCACAAACGAATATACCGTTGTCGACATCACTGAACTCAACAAGCTTTGGCCGATCCTGGAACAGGCAGAGGTGCTCGTAGGGTACAACAGCAATCACTTCGATATTCCCCTCCTCAACAAGTACTATCCTGGTGAACTCACCCACATAAAATCTATCGATCTTCTTGAAGACATACGTCTTTCGCTTGGACGACGCCTTCGTCTTGATGATGTTGCACAGGCAACCATCGGTGCAAAGAAGAGTGGTCATGGACTACAGGCCATCAAGTGGTGGCGTGAGGGCGACATTGCTTCAATAAAAAAATACTGCAAGCAGGATGTAAAAATCACCAAAGAACTTTTTGAATACGCGCTCGAGAATAAAAAAGTCCTCTTTAAAGATGGTGCACGAAAACGTGAAATCCCTCTCGATACTTCACACTGGGTTCCTCACGACGAACTCGCCATGACGCACTCAATGCCGTTTTAACAAAGCAAAACCCGACCATGGTCGGGTTTTTGTTTGAAACTTCTTTTCTGGTCGGATCTTAGTACGTCTCTGGAGAAATCCGGAACGCGACTTCGCAGCAACTACGTATTGAATACCCAAACGAAGATAATAAAAGACGCCAAAATAATGCGATACCAGATGAATGGCCAGAGTGTGTGACGACGAACGAAGCCAATCATGAAATGAATCGCGAGGAGTCCTACCGTAAAGGCAGTGACCGCACCAAAGACGACCGGTGCCCATAAAACGGTCGTATCCGAAACGAGCAATTCGACCAATTTTTTAAGACCAGATCCGAGGATAATTGGTATCGAAAGAAGAAATGCAAATCGAGCAGAATTTTCTCGTGAAAGCCCAAGGAGCATTCCTCCTGCAAGCGTTGCTCCAGAGCGCGAGAAACCCGGTATCAGAGCAAGACACTGAAAGAGACCGATATGCCATCCCATCTTCGGAGTGAGTTCTTTGTCGTGATAGCAATTGCCATATCGATACTCAGCAAACATAAAAAAGATTGATCCGATGATGAGTACACCCGCAACGAGAAGCGGGCTTCGGAATGCACTTTCCATGAGATCCTCAAGAAGAAGCCCGAGAAATATCGCTGGTACAGTACCTATAGCGAGCGCCTTCACCATGGTGTACTCCCGCTCGTTTACAGAAAGTCGCCCAAGTTTTCGCATGACTGTCTGAAGCAGGATGCGTATCTCTTCAAAGAAATAGACGATTACTGCGAACACTGTAGCAAGCTGGAGCACCGCATCAAACGCGAGTGGATTCGCCTCACGAACACCGAGAAGCGAATGCATGAGAATAAGATGCCCCGATGAGGAAACCGGGAGGAATTCAGTAATACCCTGAATGAAGCCGAGTATAATCGCAGAAACAGAGTCCATAATTGTCAGATTGAGTATAGCATGGCGTAAAATCTGATTATGGTATACTTGCGGAATAATTTCTTAGTTCACAATATGCCAGATCAAAATCCAGTAGAAACACAGAGCGCGGCGGTTCCATCGGCTCCCCGCCAATCGTGGAAGCAAAATGCCGGTATCCCCGTTGCTATTGTTGTAGCAGCTGCACTCATCGCAGGCGCTATTTACCTCGATGGAGGTCGGGCACCGCAGGCTGCGGTCAATGTACAAGGTGGTATCGACAATGCACAAAACGCCCAGGTTACACCTGAGGTTGATGTTGCACCGGTTACCGAGAAAGACCATATTCGAGGAAATCCTAACGCGCCGATCATGATCGTCGAATACTCTGACTACGACTGTCCGTTCTGTAAGAATTTCCACGAAACGATGAATCGTATCATTGAGAAATACGGCGCTACTGGAAAAATTGCTTGGGTATACCGTCAGTTCCCACTCGAACAACTCCACCCAAACGCGCCCCGCATTTCTGAAGCTGCATACTGTGTTGCTGAACAAGGCGGGAGCGAGGCATTTTGGAAGTTTAGTGATCTCGTTTTCGGCAGTCGCGAAATCAACTCACCGACTGACATGAAAAAGCTTCCTGAGTACGCAGCACAGGCAGGTGTAGATCGTTCAAAGTTCGAACTATGTCTCAATAATGGCAAGTACACGGATGCAGTGAAGGCAGATGTCGAAGCAGCGCTCAAGACTGGTGCACGTGGTACCCCACACTCAATCGTTATGGTTGGTGGGCAGCAAGGTGCAATCAATGGTGCTCAGCCATACGAAACAGTAGAGCAAATTGTTGAGACACTCCTCAGTCAACTCGAAGGAGCTGAATAGTTACATTCTCAAATACGAGACTAGGTGACAGTAGTCACTCTGTTCTGGATCACACGGCGCGTCTAAAAACGCGCCGTGTGCTATTTCGAGTACGACACGAATGATTTCTTCTCTAAGCGCAGCAATCTCGGCATCAGTAATACGATATAGCTCTTCATGGATTTTCCCCTTCTCATCAGCTTCAACAAACGAAAGGAGCCCATCACGAGTGTGTAACCGTGTATCCTCTTGGAGCGAGAGTAGCAATGCGTAAAACGTGAGTTGGCGCTTGTAGTCTCCAGTTGAGTCTTTTGTTGTTCCTTCAATATACCCTCGGGTACGTGGTTTACCCGACTTGTAGTCCACCACACGAATGAGATTCCCCTCGTCATCAAAATCAAGGCGGTCGAGATTTCCGGTGAGAAGTATCTGAGGGAACGATGCATCTCCTGTAGGGATTTGTGCCTCAAACTTCACTTCTTCACGTGTAGTGACACTACACGTATCCCCCACAGCATCCATATATACCGTGAGCGCAGTAAAACCACGATCAAGAAGACGTGTGAACTCGTGTACCGTGAGTGGAAGTCGCTCAAGCTCTCGTTCAAGACACTCTTTCACAAACGTACTTGATGGTCGCTTCTTCTCTTTTGTCTGATACTGAGTGATGCGCCTGAGCGTATTATGGAGTGCGGTTCCAAACTGAGCACTCTCCCCTTCAAGCTCGGGAATACGTAGCACGTTTCGATAGAAATAATTCCACGGGCTGCGAAGATAGTTATTGAGCGCCGTTGCAGATAGCCCGCGATTCTGGAGCGTTGTTCGGAGGAATTCAGCATCAATCGCCACTCCCTGCACATCTCGACCGAGCATCGCGAGTGGATCAAATCGAGTCTCCTCCGCCTCTGTTCCGAGAAGTGTCACATGCCCCTCGCCTATTCCATCGAGAAGTGGGGTCGGCAGGAATGGTCGCCCATCGCTATTTTGTGATGACAGTGAAAGGAAGAGGCCAATTTTTGCTCGCGTCATAGCAACGTAGAGCAACTTACGTTCATCATCAAGCTCATCAAATCCCGCAATGTCGAGATGTTTCGTTATGGGTATCTTAAAGTAATTTGGACGCGACGTATCTCCCCATCGAGCATCAGTGAGGTGCGGGATGAACACGTACTCAAACTCAAGCCCCTTGGATTTGTGTGCGGTCATAACCTGCACGGCATGCGCATTCGTGTGAATGTACGGTGCTGTGAGCGGAAGTCCGTGCGTAATGCGTGCACGGAACATTCGAAGGATGTCGGTGAGCGTCGTTGTCTCATGAGTACGCACGAGAGACTCAATCTCGTCATAGAGACGACGTACAACGCGTCCTCCCTCGAGAGGATCATTTTGCATAAGGTGGTCGATAAAACCACTCTCACGAAGTACGTATTCGAGTACACGATGTGGTGCATCGATAGACGATTTTGCATACGCATCACGAAGCACACGCGAAACCGCAAGGACAGCGTCGACTGTGGTTACTCCGATACTCGTGAGAAACTCTGGGTCTTCAATCATCATTCCGAGCGGTCGCAAGAAACTTCGTTCGCGAAATATACGAACAAGATCGCTTCGTGAAATACCCCAATACGGTGCATGGAGTACCGTAAAGAGCGCCTCCTCATCCTCAGGGTTTGTGACTGCGGTGAGAAGTGCCTCTACCGCAGTGGTGATCGGGTGGTACAAAATATCACCATCAGCCGTTGCATTTGCCGGGATATTTTGCGCACGGAGCAATGTCGCAAACGCCTCCACTTCTTTGTTACTCCGTACAATTATTGCAATTTCTTCCGGCGGAACATCGCGTGAAATGAGCTCTTTTACCATATGGACGACTGACTCATCTTCGACAGCTTCATGCCCAAAAATTCGTTTTTCTATTGTTCCTTTCGCGTCGGTGTTCGCATTAAGTGAGATACGAAGCTCGGCTGCAGGACTCGCGACCTCGGTGATGAGTTCATGCGAAATGTCGAGAATTGACTGTACCGAACGATAGTTCTGGGTGAGTGCAATAGTTTTTGTATGCGGGAACTGTTCTTCAAAGTAGAGAAAGTTTTCGAGTGACGCACCCTGAAAACGAAAGATTGCCTGCTTCTCATCACCAACAACAAAAAGGTTTGGTCGATCATGGAACAACGCGAGGAGTTCAAGAATGCGGTTCTGGCTTCCGTTTACGTCTTGATGTTCATCAGCAAGAATGTACTGAAAACGTTCCTGAAGATCGCGAAGCATGTCTTCATTCTTTTCGAGAGCATCAACCGTCTCAAATATCATGTCTTCAAAATCGTATAGATTTCTCTCGGTAAGCGCTGCATCGTAGGCACGATAGACAAAGAGTAGTTCTCGATTGCGTTCACATTCCTTCTCGAGTTTTTGGTATTCACCGCGCACCTTTCCTTTATGTGCACCTTTTTCATGTATTTTGGGAGTGAGAGCAAGTACTGCTTCTTGCTTTTCAACAAGTGCCACAAGACCAGTTGGCGTAATATACTCGCGTTTCATAAGTGCAAGTGCACTCATGATTGGCTTTACATAAAATGATGGGTTCCCGTGCGGTCGAAGTGACTTCACTTTCCCTGTTTCAATAATTTCCTCAATGATAGAAACCTTCTCAAGGTCGGTTGCGGGCCGTCCACCAACAGCGCGACGATACGCATCCGGATACGTACGTATAAGCGTCCCACAAAATTCATGGAATGTATGTATGTTGACGCGGTATGAAGCCTGTCCGATGTAGGTATGGAGACGTTCGCGCATTGCGCGAGCACCAGCCTCAGTAAACGTGAGTGCAAGAATATTTTCCGGACGGGTATCAGTCTTCGCAAGAATGTTTGCAATACGGAGGGTGAGTATCTGCGTCTTCCCTGTCCCCGGACCCGCAATAACCATCACAGGACCCTCAATCGTGTCCACCGCATCCTTCTGTGCGGCATTGAGTCGACTGTATGCAGTAAGGAACGCTTTGCTTTCCATAGTTACGTGAGTATACCACTTTACACCCAACCCTGAAGGAGTATCATTATGAGATACCAAGCTTATGGAGATACGTGATCTTGCAAAAGAAGCGGTCGTAGTAAGTGAAGATTCTACTTTTCGCGATGTGATTTCGCTCATGGTGAGCAAACAGACAAACAACATCCTCGTTGTTGATGAAGACGGAAGACTTTCCGGAGAGATCAGTGTTTCTGACCTTATGAATGGTATTGTGCCCGACTACCTCGAACCCGATAAAGTGCTTGAAGAACTTAATACTGAAGATGGTTTTAGGGAAGCAGTAAAGACAGCGGGTGATAAGCTCGTTTCGGATTTCATGTCAGTCGATTTTGAAGCAGTACATGTCGAAGACAACCTTCTCACGATTGCAGGTACTGCTATTGCACATAGCACTGAAAGTATCCCGATTGTAGATGCTGACGACCACCCTATCGGCGTCATCTCACGCATGGGGCTAAAGAAAATCCTCGCTGACTACCTCGGTATCAAAGAAGCGTAACCATCAAAATGCAGCTTTAAGAGCCCTGTATAAGTAGGGTTGACTCGGTTTTTTGTGAAGCGTACACTAGCCACTCCGGTCTTGAAAATAGTGGCGTCTCTACGAGATATCGTTACTTTTGAGACCGAAATCTGAGGATTTGGACGCTATAGCAGCGTCACTCTTTATTGATTTTCCGCCCCCAGTTTTATTGTCCATAATTTCATACCATGCTTACCGCAGAAACCGCACTCGTCCTCTTTCTCATGCTCGCTATTTCGAGTGTGTCTGTATTTATTGCTCAGAGACTCCGTGTCCCACACACAGTATTTCTCGTCCTCATCGGTGTCTTTCTTGCACTCCTTTCGGTAAATCCATCACTCCACTTCCTCGGTGAACTCAAGCTTACTCCGGAACTCCTTTTCTTCTTCTTCCTTCCAACACTCATCTTCGAGTCGGCGTACAACATCAACATTCGCCATCTCACGAAAGACGCAGTTATTATTTCTATACTGTCTATCGTCAGTCTTCTCGTATCTGCATTTGCAATCGCCTTTGGGCTCGATGTTGTATTTGGACTTCTCAATCTCGAGATTCCATTTATGCTTTCACTCGTGTTTGGTGCCATCATCAGCGCTACTGATCCTGTAGCGGTACTTGCACTCTTCAAAGAGTACGGTGCTCCACGTCGCCTCTCACTCATATTCGAAGGTGAATCTATTTTCAATGATGGTACTGGCGTTGCGCTCTTCCTGGTAATTCTTGCGATTGCCGAATCAGGTGTCTATTCATCAGCTGATGTCCTCCACGGAACACTCTCCTTTGTCGGTATGGTAATTGGTGGAGCGATCTTTGGACTTGCTTTTGGTGGATTCTTCGCAAAGCTCATTGGGTATACTCGTGGAAATGAATTTGCATCAATCACCCTCACGATGGTACTCGCGCACACCACCTTCATTTGTTCAGAACTCTGGAACCACTATGTGTCGTTTGGCGGGACTCATGTACTCCTCTCTTCCATCATTGCAACCGCTGTTGCTTCCCTTCTCATGGGTAACTACGGCCGGTACAAGCTTCCACAGCATGCACATGAGTTTGTAGAGAAGTATTGGAGCCAGTTTGCCTTCCTTGCGAACTCACTCATCTTCATCATGATTGGTATGCTCGCAATCGAGCTTCCTGCAGCAACCGAAGAACTCCTCATCCCGATACTCCTCACCGTTATCATCGTCGCAATTGCACGTGCACTCTCTATCTACCCTATCGTTGGCCTCTTTAACGCATTTGCATCAAAGGAAGCCTATATTCCTCGTTCATGGCAGCACGTGATGGCGTGGGGATCACTCCGTGGCGCACTCGCCGTCACCATGGTACTCATGATTCCCGACACACTTTCTTTCCCTGGCTGGGAGTTCGCATTCACACCAAAAGAACTCATCCTCACGCTCACGGTCTCATGCGTCTTTGCAACCCTCTTCATCAAAGCAACGACCATTGGCAAGCTCATGGCACACCTCAAGCTCAACACGTTCACACGCATTGAAGAGATCAACTACCGTGAAATGCTCATCTACGTGTACAGCACAACGCTCAAGCGTCTCAAGGAGTCATTTGAAAAAGGCTATATCGATGAGACTATCTACAACCGTGTTGTGAGCGAACAGCAAAAGCGTGTCGAGGCGACACTCGAAGAACTCCGCAAGGAATCCAAGGACCCCACAGTACTCGAGAAGGTTGTTCGCCTCTACGCCATTGGTATTGAGCGAAAGCACATCAAGGCACTCTACATGCACAACGAGGTCTCTGAGGAGGTCATCAAGCGCGTGATGGACAAGCTCGAATACCAAACCTACGCAATCGAGCATGATGCGTTTGATCCCGAGGAGTACGAGCATGGTCGTTCACGCGATATCTTTGAATACCTTGCTGATACTCTCCGCATCATTACCCTGAGCAGTCCAAAGGAGGATGAAAAAATCCGTGACACATATCTCTACTACCGTGCACTCTCTATTATTTCGCGGAAGGTGGTAAAAGAACTCAAGAAGCTTGATGGCTGTTTTGATAGCTCATTTAACGCATCCCATGACGCAGTTGTCGCAGTATCATCTGTATATGAAAAGTATCGTGAAGGGTCACTCAAGAAAATGTGTGAACTCCTCGATGCGCACCCAACGATAACTACCCCACTCAATGACGAGCTCGCTCGTCGCGCCCTCTACATGCGCGAGAGTACCCTTCTTGATGAGCTTCGCGAACGTGAGATGGTGACACCAAAAGTCTCCATAGCCCTCAGCGACCGCTTCAAGGAAGAAACCGAGAAAACCGCCTAGCTATACAAAACCCCGGCGCGCCGGGGTTTTGTTGTCAAGGTGTCACCTTGACACGAGGGTGTTTTCTAGGAAATTGGTATCTATCACCCACTTCCCGTCCTTGAACTCTGCGACATCAGTACCGCCTTCGGGCATACCTTCAGTATCAAAGTATGTGATGAATATCTTTGTTGCTCCAGCAGAACCTCCAACGGCATACTCCCCTTTTCGCATATAGCCAAACTCAGCAGTACCACCTTCGATTTGAAATTCAAGCTCCCAAAGATACACACCCTGTTCATCAGCATGTTTCCTCCGCTCACGGCACGAACGCTCTCCTCTGAGTATATTGAACGTTTCAATAAGCCCCTCTTCTGAAGGAATAGTCTCATTGTCTGGCATCTGTGCCTGTGTCTCAATACCAATCCCCTTTGCTGTCCCCGCCACAACGGCTTCACCTGCAAATCTAAGAAAACCACGTCGAGTCATACGGAGTGACTCCTCATTCGTTTGTGGTGTATTGCCTGGTGTTGGTGTGCCTTCCATTCCCATACCTAGAGTGTACCACTACATTAAATGTTTGAATAAACCCCGCAGAGCATGCGGGGTTTATGGTTCCTAATATGATTTAAGTCGTCTTGCTTTGTCGTGCTGGCGAATCTTTTCCAATGCCTTAGCTTCGATTTGGCGGATACGCTCGCGCGTTACTCCAAACTCCTTTCCTACCTCTTCGAGTGTGTGATACGTCCCATCGAGGAGTCCGTGACGCATCTCGAGGATCTTGCGCTCCTTCTCTGAGAGTGACTCGAGGATCTCCTGCATCTGGTCAGCGAGGATGCGATGTGCCACCTCCTGGTCTGGAGAAATGATCTTGTCGTCTGCAATGAAGTCACTGAGGCGTGAACGATCGTCGTCATCACCAATAGGAAGCTCGAGTGAGATGGTGTCCTGACTGATCTTCTCGATCTGGTAGATCTTGTCGACGTCGACATCCATTTCTGTTGCAATCTCTTCTGGCATTGGGTCACGACCAAGGTCTTGTGCAAGACGACGCGCCACCTGCTTGTATTTCGCCATGGTCTCTACCATGTGCACTGGGATACGGATGGTACGTGACTGGTCAGCAAGCGCACGCGTGATTGCCTGGCGAATCCACCACGTCGCATACGTCGAGAACTTGAATCCCTTCGTGAAGTCGAACTTGTCGACAGCCTTAAAGAGACCGAGGTTTCCCTCCTGGATAAGATCGAGGAGCGTGAGGTCTGGACTTCGTCCGACATACTTCTTTGCAATCGAAACAACGAGACGAAGGTTCGCACGTGCAAGAAGATTGCGCGCTTCAGTATCACCATCCACGATACGCTTTGCGAGCGTGCGCTCTTCGAGTGCGGTGAGGAGTGGGTACTGTCCTATCTCGCGAAGATACATCTGAATAGAGTCATATCCGCTCGACTCATGACGTCGGTATACATTTTTCTTGTCGGTGAGGTCATCCTCAGGATCATCTCCAAGCATGCCTCCACTTCCAATGATATCGATAGACGCAGTTGCGAGGCGCTCATAGAGATCTTCAAGGAAACTGACGTTCTTCTCGATTTCAGGAAATTCCTTGAGAATTTCGTCATACGTAACATACCCACGGCTTCGTCCGAGGGTGAGCATGGCAGTTGCCTTCTTTTCAAGCTCGAGCTCTGCTTTCGTGAGCTTCTTTGCTTTGACTGGCTTCTTTGGAGCGACTTTCTTTGCGACTTTTGGTGCCGCCTTCTTTACCACCTTTTTTACTGCCTTCTTCGCTGGTTTCTTTGCTACTTTCTTTGTAGCGGTAGGCTTTTTTGTACTTTTTGCCTTTTTGATGATCGCTTTCTTAGGCGATTTTGTAGTCTTATTTTTCTTTTGTGGCGTCTTCTTTGTTGCCATTGTGGTAGCACTATACAGTAAAACATAATAATGTCCATAGAGTTTCTAGACCATACATACACACTCTTTTCTATAGACACGGAGCATTAACGTGCGATATAGTAGAAAGGTCCTCGCGCATGCGATGACACAACCGGCAACCGAAAGGAAACTGCCATGACGAAACCCGTTCCCCGCCAAGGCGCCTCCCCGATGATGATCGCCGATGCCGCCAAGAAGGCCGAACAGCGCTCGAAGACCGCCGCGCCGACCCTCGACACCGGCCAGCACCATCGCCTGAACTGCTGACGGCTCGAAGTCCACGTTGCAAGGACCCAATTTGCAACACAGCCCCGAGCGTAAGCCGGGGTTTGTCTTTTTATACTGAGAGCTCTATCGTTGTTCCTAGAAGGTTCTGTGCTTCTTTTGTGGCGTGGAGCTCGGCTTTTATACGATCATCATCCCCTATTCGTTCAGCGTCTTCCACCATGCGCTTATGGTAGGACAATCGCTCGCGTGCAATGAGGTGTGAGAGCGTTGTGAGCATATTTGAAAGATCGCTCACGAGTTCTTTTGGATGAAGCTCCTCGAGTCGAGTCTCTACTTCAAAAAGTACTTTTGCTATATCGCCGTCTGCCTTTCGTGCCTCAAGTGCGACATATGCATCGTCACCAATAAGTCGACGAAGGTGCTCGGTGACTCCTGTGCGGAGTGACGACCGCGCATCATCAATCACAAGCGAGTACGCAAAGAGATGTTCTATGAGTGACTGTTTTCGGGAAAGACTCGGTGTCTCGGTGCGTGGCGCATCAGTACGCGCTGCGGTAGCTGGCACAACCCGCTCCTTTCGCTCTTCGATACGAGTGAGTTCGTAGTGAACTGCATCTTTCGTCGTACCCATGGCGTCTGCCACCACCTGTTCGAAATGCTCTCTATCAATACGATTCTCAATGGTAGCAAGAACGGGTAGGAGCTCTTCTCGCACAACGAGTTTAAAGGTGCGTTCATCTTTTGCATCACCTTTGAGTATCTTGAGGAGGAATTCGATAACATGCGTCGCATTGCCAATCGCATGTTTGAGCTCATTTGGATCTTGTCGTACCACGTCTGCGGGATCTTTTCCAAACGGCATCTCTGCGACCTTGATATCCATACCCCGCGCGAGCATCATGCCTGCGACACGCTTCACCGCAGCAATACCAGCCCTGTCTGAGTCGAGCGCGAGGACAGCACGATTTGAGAGACGGGTGAGGAGCATGAGGTGGTGTTCGGTAAACGCGGTGCCCGACACTGCGACTGTGTTCCCATACCCCGCCTGGTGTGTGAGCACGAGATCAAATTGCCCTTCAACAAGAAGCGAAAAATCGTACTGGCGAATACCATTTTTTGCTTTGTCGTAGCCGTAGAGTATTTCAGACTTTTTATAGAGTTCTGTCTCGGGTGAATTTACGTATTTTGGAACACCATCTTCTTTCTTCATCGTACGTCCAGAAAATGCGACGACCCGCCCTGAGGGATCACATATTGGAAACATGATGCGATCACGGAAAACATCGTACGACTCCTTCCCGCCTTCAGCACTCTTTACAAGTCCAGCACGAAAAATATCTTCTTCTTTAAACCCTTTCTCTATGAGATGTCCCTTGAGTGAACGCCACTCATCAGGGGCGTACCCGATTCGCCATGCACGGATGGTGTACTCGGTTACTCCGCGTGCGGTCACGTACTCGTGAGCACTTGGATGCTTTATGAGCATGGACTCAAAATATTTTGTCGCCTCTTCAAGGAGTGCGTAGGCGGTCTCGCGCGCATCACGTTTTTTCGGATCTTCAGGAACGAGTTCGACATGCGCCTTCTCTGCAAGAATTTTGAGTGCACCCTTGAAATCAACACCTTCCATTTCTTGTATAAAGGTGAACATATCGCCTCCTTTCTGAGTCGAGAAACAGAAATATACACCACGATCAGGAGAGACGAAGAACGACGGGGTCTTTTCGTTTGTGAATGGTGACTTTCCCTTATAGCTCTTCCCTGCCTTGTGAAGTTCTACGTACTGCCCCACCACATCGAGTATCGTGAGCTTTTCTTTTACCTGTTCGACTGAAGTCAACGCCATATAGTTCGCATATTATACATGGTGCACTGATGCTTGACTTAACTCAATGAATGTCGTAGCATCACACCATCAAACACAGTACCAGGAGACATATGGAACTGTTTGTGACCGTTCATGCGGTCAATCGTTCATCACTGAGACGGAGTCTCGGTTTGCCGGAAAGAGTGAAAGTGAATCGCCAAGGCGTCGTGACTACCTGGAACCTTGCTTGGCGAACACACAATCTTCTTCACGTGTACCGTTTCTCCCTCAGTGACGGCTACGTCAACGATATCGTTAACGTGAGCGACCCTCACGTGATCATCATCGACTGACACCACCACGCCCTGCGAGCTTTGCTCGCAGGGCGTTTCTAATGTGCATAATCCATACTTTGACTTTGCCATATATGTATGGTATTATACAACCATGACACTTACCTGAAAGGAGGTTCGTCATGGGGTTCATGGTACACATAGGCAATGCTCTTGCCGCACTCGGCCGTCTCCTTGGTGAGATTGCCGACCTTATCGGAGCGGACATCGAGTACCCACAGATGACCTACCAGGGATACACGTGGGACATCATCAAAAACGACGGCAAGCGGATGACGCTTCGCCGACGCGGTACGGCAGTGTTCACTGCATTCGGACGCAACATCACCTACTCGTGTGACTGGACCACGGAGGTGAAGCGAGTCGGCAACAACATCGTGCCGATTCGGTAAGGTTTCGGACGAAAGGACCTGAGGAAGGTTGCGAGCCACTGGCTACCGAACGACCCGGCGCACACGCGTCGGGTCTTTTTTTGTTTGACATAGATCATCAGTATCAGATACTATGGGACGGCTCAGACTATACTCGGTACTCCCGAGTACTGACACCAGAAGTCCAACGTCATCAAGCGGAAGAGAGCGCTGCGCGATGACTTCGAGGACCCTTCACACTCGTGCGGGGTCCTCTTTTTTTATATGTGCCACACCTTCTCCCTGAATATCGTACGGAGAAATACTCGGTATTTCTTTTTTGTACATTTTGTGGCATAATCTTTTTCCAATACTTTAGGGGGAATTGTTCATGAAGAAAGGTGCTCACACCTGGTGTCACGGCCACAGGTGGACAATCGTCAGCGTCAGGGGCAACATGGTGCGACTCAGACGTCGTGGAGTCCAGGTCGTTTGGCACAATTCGAAGCTCTGGATCACTCCAAAAATCACAGAGATCTGCGTGCCGAAGACGCTCCTCAGCTACACGGTGGAACGGCATTGAATGCGCCCACACCGAGATCTCCGACCCCCTCGCGAATGCGAGCGGGGTCTCTTTTTATGCGTTCAATACATATACCAAAACCCCGCGATCATATGATCGCGGGGTTTTGGTATAGTGCCGGAGAAACTATTCTTCTGTTTCCTCTGGCGCCATGGCTTCTGCCATGAGATTCTTTCGACTTCCCTTGAAGCCAGTACCTGCTGGGATGAGACGTCCGATGATGACGTTCTCCATGAGTCCAGAAAGCTTGTCGTGACTACCACGTACCGCTGCATTGATGAGAATACGCGTAGTATTCTGGAACGATGCTGCTGAGAGGAAACTCTTTCGCGAGAGTGATGTCTCGGTGATACCGAGGATAAGCTTGTCTGCTTTTGCAGGCTCACCTCCCTCTTCCTTCACCTTTGCATTGATCTGTTCAAGATTCCACTCCTCGATAACATCTCCTGTGGTGAGGTGTGTATCACCAGGATTTGTCACCTTCATGCGACTCATCATCTGCTTCACAATGAGCTCAATGTGCTTGCGCGCAATGGTCACACCCTGAAGCTCGTAAATCTTGTTTGTCTCATTGATGATGTACTCCTGTGTTGCACGCTCACCTGCGTACTTGAAGAGCTCTGGAAGGTGCGCAGAACCGTCAGTAATGATTTGTCCCTGCTTTACTGTCTCACCTACCGAAACCATCACAACGCGACGGAATGGAATAGCGTACTCGATAGAATCCTTCTTCTTTGGAGCACCCTTTGCACCCATATCAGGAGCAACGACTACAATCTTTTCCTTTCCTTCCTGACGAATTTCGGTGACGATACCTTCACATTCAGAAACGACTGCAGGAACCTTTGGCTGACGCTTCTCAAACACTTCTTCCACACGTGGAAGACCTTGGGTCACGTCACCACCAACAGACGCAGCACCACCGGCATGCTTTGTGTTCATCGTGAGCTGTGTACCTGGCTCACCAATCGCCTGTGCTGCAACGGTACCAACCGCTTCACCAATATCGACGAGTCGATTTGTGGTAAGGTCGATGCCGTAACACTGCTGACAGACACCCTGGAGCGTCTTACAGGTCATTGGCGAACGAACGATGACTGACTTTACTGTCGACTTCTCTACCGCAATAGAATCGAGACGTGAGAGAAGATGTCCCTTCTTGTAGAGTGTTGTTCCTTCTGTATCAACAACATCCTCTGCAAGTACGCGACCGCGGATGGCCTTCGAGAATGCGATCTCAATACCTGATGATGAAACACGACCGATCTCGATACCTTCCTTTGTCTTACAATCTGCCTCAGAAACGATAGCGTCCTGTGCAACCACGAAGAGACGTCGTGTGAGGTATCCAGCCTTTGCGGTCTGGAGCGCCGTATCGGCGAGACCCTTACGTGAACCGTGCGTTGTGATGAAGTACTCGATTGGACTCATACCCTCCTTCATAGAAGAAAGTACTGGGAATTCGAGTGTCTCACCACGAGTGTTTACGATGAGACCCTTCATACCTGCCATCATGGCGATCTGACCCATAGAACCTCGAGCACCTGACTTCCACATATCGTAGACAGAACCATTTACGTCGAGTGTCTCTGGGAGCGCTGCCTCGAGCTCAGTCTTCGCTCGGTGCCAGACTTCGATAATCATGCGTCGTCGCTCGTCACGAGAGATAAGACCCTCGTTGTAGTGATTCCACACATCCTTCTCTGATCCACGAGCCTTCGCGATGATGTCCTTCTTCTTCTCTGGAACAACTACGTCATCAATACCCCATGTCGTTCCCGACTTTGTTGCATATTCGAATCCGAAACGCTTCATGCGGTCAACGATTGGTGGAACTGCTTCAATGCCCTTTTCATCGATGAGCTCAACAACGATACCGAAAAGTGTTCGCTGTGTAATCACATCATTGATGAATGGATGCTGTGCAGGAAGCACACTGTTGAAGAGGAGTCGTCCAATAGATGTCTCGAAGACTTGTCCGCTGTACGCCTTGTACTTCTCTGTATCAGTTGCAAGGACGCGCACCTTCGCACGAAGATCAACAGCACCATAGTCGTATGCGAGAATCGCAGCGTTTGGTGATGGGAACATGCTTCCTTCACCTGATGCACCATCGATTATCTTTGTCATCCAGAATGCACCGAGTGCCATGTCGAGAAGCTTCTCAGACACAACTGGATCAGACGAACCTGGCTTCAAGATGTTCTTGTTTGCTGAGATGATTTCACGCGCCTCCATCTGTGCTTCATCTGAAAGTGGTACGTGTACCGCCATCTGGTCACCGTCGAAGTCTGCGTTGAACGCGCGACAAACGAGTGGGTGTACCTGAATAGCGTTACCTTCGATGAGTACCGGACGGAACGCCTGGATACCCTGACGGTGGAGTGTCGGAGCACGGTTCAAAAGTACGTGTTTGTCCTTGATTACGTCCTCGAGGATTGCCCATACTTCTGGAACACCATCTTCAATGAGACGACCTGCGCCACGAATGTTGTATGCGAGTTCCTGTCTGAGAAGTTCCGAGATAACGAATGGACGGAAGAGCTCGAGCGCCATGTGCTTTGGAAGACCACATTGGTCGAGTGCGAGTTCAGGTCCGATAACAATCACCGAACGTCCTGAATAGTCTACACGCTTACCGAGAAGGTTCTGACGGAAGTATCCCTGCTTTCCTTTAAGGTAATCTGAAAGTGACTTGAGTGGACGGCGCTGTGCCTGGCTCATCGCAGAGTATGCGGTGTTGCCGTGACGGATAGAGTTGTCGATAAGCGCATCAACAGCCTCCTGGAGAATACGCTTCTCGTTTCGGAGAATCACTTCAGGAGCCATGATGTCGATAAGCTTCTTCAAACGATTGTTTCGGTTGATGACGCGTCGGTAAAGATCGTTCAAATCTGATGATGCATGACGACCTCCCTCGAGTGCAACCATTGGACGGAGCGCTGGTGGGATAACCGGGATACGGGTCATGAACATCCACTCAGGACGTACACCTGCGTTTACCATGCCACGCACGAGTGAGAGACGCTTGTCGAGCTTTGCGCGCTCTGCAGCGCCTGCAGTCTCGCGCTCTTTCTCGAGACGATCACGAAGTGCTTCAAGATTAATCTTCTTGAATACTTTGTAGATTGACTCAGCACCAATTTCTGCCTCAAACAGCGTTGCGTAGCGCATTGAGAACTTGTGGTAATGCATCTCGTCGAGGATTGTGCCCTCACCAATGTTTTCAATATCACGCTTTGTCTCATCCATTCGGCTCTTGAGCTCGTCTTTTGCAAGTTCAGAATTGAGCTCTTTGAGTTTTGCCTTGTACTCACTATCGAGTTCCTTAAGGAGACGTGCTCGCTCGTCCTCGTTCACCTTGGTAACGATGTACGATGCAAAGTAAATAACCTTTTCAATCGATGCTGCAGAAACACCCATGATGAGTGCAATACGTGATGGGACACCACGAAGGAACCAAATGTGTGAGACAGGAACGCAGAGTTCGATATGACCCATGCGCTCGCGACGAACGATAGAGCGGGTGATTTCTACACCACACTTCTCACAGGTAATACCCTTGTAACGAATACCGCGGTACTTCTTACACGCACATTCGTAGTCCTCCACAGGTCCAAAGATACGCTCGTCGAAAAGACCGTGCTTTTCAGGACGCTGCGTACGGTAGTTGATGGTCTCAGGCTTTGTGATCTCACCCTTTGACCACTCGAGAATGCGCTCTGGTGAAGCGAGCTTGAGGCTCACTTCCGAGAATTGCTGCATGTGATGCTGTGTTCGCATAATAGTATGACTACGAATGATTAATTTCCTTCAATCTCCCCACGGCGAAGATCAACGTCGAGACCAAGCCCGCGAAGTTGATTCACGAGCACGTTGAATGCTGCTGGTGTGTGTGGATGGGTAATACGTTCACCTCGAACAATGGCATCGAATGCCGCTGAACGTCCGACAATATCGTCTGACTTGATCGTGAGCATTTCACGAAGTGTGTATGCTGCACCGTATCCGAGAAGTGCCCAGACTTCCATTTCTCCGAATCGCTGTCCACCAACTTGCGCCTTTCCTCCGAGTGGCTGCTGCGTGATGAGTGAGTACGGACCAATAGAACGCATGTGGATCTTGTCTTCCACCATGTGGTGCAGTTTCAAGATGTACATGTACCCTACTGAAATTGGCTGTGCAAATAGCTCTCCGGTGCGTCCGTCCTTGAGCATGAGCTTTCCATGAGATGGAAGTCCAGCGGCAACGAGTTCTTCCTTTACTTCCTTTTCACTTGCACCTGCAAATGGTGGGACGATTGCTTGGTAGCCGAGCGTGTGCGCTGCCATACCGAGGTGGAGCTCAAGAATCTGACCAAGGTTCATACGGCTTGGTACACCGAGTGGAGTGAGAATAACATCGATTGGGCGACCATCCGCAGTGAATGGCATATCCTCTTCAGGAAGGATGCGAGAAATAACACCCTTGTTTCCGTGACGACCAGCAAGCTTGTCACCCACTGATACGTTACGTACCTGCGCAATCGTGATGTGAATACGCTTGATGACACCGCTTTCGAGCTGATCACCTTGCTCGCGAGAGAAAATCTTTACACCGATAATGCGTCCGCGCTTTCCTGCTTCAAGACGAAGTGATGTATCCTTCACGTCCTTTGCCTTTTCTCCGAAGATAGAGCGGAGAAGACGCTCTTCAGGCGTAAGCTGTGTCTCACCCTTTGGTGTTACCTTACCTACGAGGATATCTCCTGGACGTACTTCTGCACCAACGCGAATGATTCCTTCCTCGTCGAGGTTTCGAAGCTTTACCTCAGAGACGTTTGGAATATCTGGAGTTGTGACTTCCGGACCAAGCTTTGTGTCACGCACCGATACCTCAAGCTCATCAATATGAATTGTTGAGAATTTACTATCCTTAACGAGACGCTCTGAAATGATGATCGCGTCTTCGTAGTTCGCTCCTGACCAGCTCATGAACGCAACGAGTGCATTCTGTCCGAGTGCGATTTGTCCACTGTCAGTAGACGAGGTGTTTGCGAGGATATCACCACGCTTTACCTTATCGCCAACAGTTACTGCAACACGATGGTAGAACGCAGAGAAATCGTTTGTCTTCTGGAAACTCGTAAGTGGGTATTCATGCTTCTTACCCTCCTTATTCTTTACGACGACGTGATTCGCATCTGCTTCAATTACTTCACCTGCATCAAGCGCTACAATCATGCGATTTGTATCGCGTGCAGCGAGCTCCTCAACACCAGTTCCAACAAGCGGTGCTTCTTGGATGATGCATGGCGTAGCCTGCTTCTGCATGTTTGAACCCATGAGTGCGCGGTTTGCGTCATCGTGGTTGATGAATGGAATCATTGATGTCGCTACTGAGAACGCCTGGTTTGTTGCAATATCGATGTATGCAATATCCTTCTTTGGAAGAATGACTGGCTCACCCTTAAAGCGAGCTTCAACCATATCTGGCTTGATCTTTCCATCTTCAGATACTTCAACCGCCGCATGCGCGATCGGATGATGCTCTTCCTCGTGCGCATTGAGGTACACGATTTCACCAGTCACAACGCCTTTCTCTACCTTTGCATATGGCGTTTCGATGATACCGAAACGATTCACGCGTGCGTACATTGAGAGACGAAGGATGAGTCCAATGTTTGGACCTTCAGGTGTATGGATTGGACAAAGACGGCCGTAGTGTGAGGTGTGTACGTCACGTACTTCGAAACCTGCACGCTCACGAGTGAGTCCGCCGGGACCGAGAGCAGAGAGCGTACGAAGTCCCTCAAGCTCAGCAAGAAGGTTCTGCTGTTGCATGAACTGTGAGAGCTGGTTCGTCGTGAAGAACTCCTTGATAGCAGCCTGGAGTGGTCGTGGGTTGATGAGCTGCATTGGAAGACTCGTCTCTGACTCAATCGTGGACATGCGATCCTGAATGTTGCGCTTCACACGAGTCATACCAACGCGAATACGCTGTTGGAGCATTTCGCCGAAATAGCGAACGCGACGGAACCCAAGGTGATCAATATCATCCGCCTGACTTCCTGGAGTGTGGTTGAGCTCAATGATGTTCTTGAGAATAGTAACAAGGTCTTCAACAGTGAGTGTGCGTGTCGCATCTGCCTTTGCATCAGTCGCGAGACCGAAACGCTCGTTGAAATGATGTCGTCCGATTTCAGAAAGGTCGTAGCGCTGTGGACTGAAGATAGAATCAACAAACTCACGGGCATTCTCGACCGTTGCAAGATCACCGTCACGGAGACGACGATAGATTTCAATGTATGAATCGTCAGCAGTCTTTGCTGGATCCTTTGCAAGTGTATTCTTGAGATAGTCTTCTGCATGCTCGATACCCTTGAAGAGCTTTTGCATATCCTTTTCCTCAGTAACACCAAGTACACGGAAGAGTGACGAGATTGGGAATTTTCGCTTTCGATCAATCTTTACATAGATGACACCATCAGCCTCTGATTCGATCTCAACCCATGCACCACGTGCTGGGATAACCTTCGCACCAAAAAACGAACGTCCCTTTGATTCGTTTGAAGTAAAGAAGATACCGTATGAACGAGCGAGCTGAGGCACGATGACACGCTCAACACCATTGATGATGAACGTACCATTCTCGGTCATGACAGGAATGTCTGCCATGAAGATCTCCTGATCTTTCTCTCCACCGAATGTCTTGTTCTTCAAAACAACAAGAGCACGGAGTGGTGCTTCGTAGGTAAGTTTGTTCTCGCGAGCGTATTCTGGAGTAGTCTTTGCCTGACCAAGCTCATACTTTTTGAACGCAAGTTCAAATTTCTTTTCTGAGTAGTCTGCAATCGGACTAAATTCCTTGAAAACTTCCTTGAGACCCTGCTCAACGAACCATTGGTACGAGAGGAGCTGTGGCTCAATAAGATCAGGAAGCGGTACACGCGCATCCCGGAAATTTTGGAAATGCTTCTTTGGAAGCATTCCTGCTGTCACTTCTTCTGTGTGTTTTGCCATAAACCCGTAATTTGTTATGGATGAGCAATGCATGTGCGAACACGAAAAAGACCGCGCATTGCGCGTCGTGCTCACACACACCTTACTCGGCTTGTAATTGTGTCATTAGTTTTTTGGTGCGGAATACCCGCTAAACCTACCTTCCCCTCCAATTCTGCCCCACCCAGAACTCATTCAGTAGCCGAATTTTGTACGCGCGATTATATCAGATTATAGAAATAGGTCAAATACTGACTTTGGAAAAGAGAAAACCCGCCAAAGCGAGGATTCTCGAAGGCGAGCTGTGTGGTCATTGCTTATACGTAACTCCAAGTTTTGGTAGCCACTTACCTGTCCCAACATCGTAGACATCAATACAGAGTTCGGTAACAACTTGGCGCTGTTCACTCCCAAATTGTATTGTTAGCCCATTATGCTTTAGTTCTTGTTTCTTGTTTCCCAACAAGTTCTCCAAGTCTTCTTCCAAAACGAACTCTTCGAACACAAGGATACCTGCACAGTATCCTCGAATTTCATATGTCATTGGTTAGCTCCACTTTGCTTTTGGTACTGTGGAAATATACAATCAAAAATCTTTTTTGTCGTGGACAATAATCATTTTGAGGAACTCTTGTATTTCTCGATTTCCGCGTGGTTTCCACTGAGAAAAACGGGTGGCACCTTATGCTTCTTTTTCTTGTACTCAAGGACTTCTGGGCGTGTGTACATTTCCCCGCTTGAAACACGCTCCTCTTCAAGAGACTCGAAGGTACCAAGAACACCTGGCACTTGGCGTGAGACGGAATCAATAATGGTGAGTGCAGGGAGTTCTCCACCAGTGAGCACGTAGTCACCAATAGAAACCTCTTCGGCTTTCAGGATTTTCTGTACTCGTGAATCGATTCCTTCATAGCGACCGGAGATGAGGACGAGGTGCTCGTACTTTTTTGCAAGATCTTTTGCCATCTTTGTCGTGAATGCTTTACCACGAGGTGCCATGATGAGCGTTTTTATTTTCTTCTGATCCTTCTTTTTTCCAACAGCTTTCTCCCATGCTTTAAGAATGGGCTCTGCATACATCACCATACCAGGACCACCACCATACGGCCGATCGTCCGTCTTCGCATGTTTGCCTTTCGCAAAGTCGCGAGGGTTGTAGTACTTCACTTCTATCTTCTTCCCCCGATGCTTCGCTCCTTTTCCCTTCTCTGTCTTTTGGGCACGACCAAGAACTGACGCGCTTGTGTACGCTTCGCAAATTTCTGGGAATAGTGTGATTACGTGGAAGTTCATGGGGATTAGAGATTTAGGAAATTAGTGCTTAGAGCTCAGAGTATCGAACGAGTGCAGGTGAGTCAACACAAAACCCCACTGATGGGGTTTTGTGTTGAAGTTGCAATTTTACTTGCAGTATAGAAATTGGGATGACGAGCAAAGTTTGAGGAAGGACAAGAAAATATTTCGAGGCGTACTTGTCGTACGATGAGAATTATTTTTGCAGTCCTGACAAAGAAATTTGCCGACAGCGCAATTTATATACGCAAGCCGTCGATTGCTTCATCCAAGGACTTGGGCGCAAGATTATCTGTCACCTCTCCCGCATCTGTCATACCCATACCCCCACCTCCTTGTGCACGAGTACCTCCTTCTGGTTCATTGATCTTCAAATTCACGCGAGCATTGTGTTTCATTCCAACGACACGAAGAAGTGTCCGAATCGCCTTTGCGGTATTTCCAGAGCGACCGATGACTTTCCCCATATCCTCCGCATGTACATCAAGCGTAAGGAGGACACCCATCTCATCAACGGTTCGATTTATCTTTACATCTTCTGGGTGGTCAACAAGCGCCTTAACAAGGTCCTGGAGAAACTGTTGATCTGATTCCATATCTATAATTGTGTGAGAACTAGTCGGGCTAAGTAATTCGTTGGTCCGTTTCTGACTCTCTGAAACGTAACTCTCCGTAAATGGTAGCAAGCCTCCCCAATACGTCAACAGACGTCACCTGGAAAGGTGACGTCTGTTGTATGTACCTAAATTTATGCAACAACCTCTTCTGCTATCGCTTCTGCAGCAACTTCTGGTGCTGGTGCCTCTGCTTCCGCCTTCTTGGCTTCCTCATCAGCTTTTGCTTTCGCTTCTGCTGCTGCCTTTGCTTCTGCCTCAGCCTTGATCTTTGCTTCGTCGATTATTGGAGACTTCTTTGGAAGAGCATTCTTCTTCTTTCCCTCGATTACCTTCTTTGAAACGAGGAGGTTATGAATGGTGTCAGAAACCTGTACACCCTGGCTAATCCACTTCTTTGCCTTTTCCGCATCGATCTCAAAGCGACCAGAGAATGGCTCATACGAACCGATAAGGTCCACATGGCGACCGCGTGACGGCGCATTGCGTGAGTCAGTCACAATAACCCGGTATGACGGGTTGTTCTTGCGGCCGATTCGCTGTAAACGCATCTTTAACATAAGTCGGCAAAGAATAGCAGAAGAGTATGTCTGAGTCAACTCTCTGGGGCGGCATACCCTCGCCCCGCCCCTCCTGTCGACAATCCGTGTGAAATGCTTCCCATACCAAGCCCCGAGCGAAGCACCACTGTCCGACCTCGATACTTTGCACACGTATCGTAATCTGGCACAATCGCCACATGCCAAATCTCGATGCCTACGACTACACACTTCCGGAAGAGCTCATCGCAAAGGAGCCTGCTTCCCCACGGGATAGCGCACGACTTTTCGTATACAACACAAAGGCCGACACGGTGCATTTTGATACATTTGCCAACCTCGCAGCATACGTACCACGCTACTCGGTCATGGCGTTTAACGACACAAAAGTACTCCCTGCACGCCTCCATCTTCGCAAAGAAACAGGTGGACGTATTGAGGTACTCTTGTCCATGAATGAAATCCGACAAGGTGACACCGATGTAAAAGGGATTGTTGATAGACAAACCGAACCTGGCGCAAAACTATTTTTTCAGAATGGAGAAAGTCTCACCGTCATACGGCAGGAAGAGCAGTATTTCTATTTTAGACCGAGTGTTCCCCTCGCATCACTTCCTTCACTTCTTCTTCGCGAAGGAGAAACCCCAATACCTCCCTATATCAAGAACACACCGCTCTCTGAGACAGAACTTCGCATGAAATACCAGAGCATTCTTGCTCGTGAAGGTAGCTCTATTGCCGCACCGACAGCATCACTCCACTTTACGAGCGCCGTGCTCGATTCGCTTCGAGAAAATAGTGTCGAGCGCACCATGGTGACACTCCATGTCGGAGCAGGAACCTTTGCACCACTTCGCGAGGAACATTTTGAAACAAACTCACTCTTCACAGAGTACTGTGCGATCGGACGCGAGACAGCGGATAGCATCAATCGAGCGCTCGAGCACGGACGTCCTATTATTCCCGTTGGATCAACAGCACTCCGTACACTCGAATCATTCGGAGCAAACGGTCGCCTTACTCCCGGAGAAAAAGGAACGAACATCTTCATTCACCCACCGTACAATTTTCAGATAGCAACAGGACTCGTTACTAATTTTCATGTACCTAAATCATCGCTCATGCTCATGGTTGATGCTTTCCTCGAGCACAAAAATGCGAAGCGTCGCATTATGGACCTCTATACCATAGCTATCGAAGAGAAATTCCGCTTCTACTCGTTTGGTGATGGAATGCTCATCATATAGATTGTCTCCGCACTCCGTGCTACTATCGAGACCACATGAACACTGACAAATCAATATACGAGGGAATCATTATGATCCGTGGTAAGGGTACGGGTTTTTTTGCTGTACCGGGAGAAGAAGAGGACATCCTCATCGCACCCGAAAATCTTAACTGCGCGCTCGATGGTGATTTTGTTGCAATCGAACTGAAAAAGAAAATCCCCGGGAAACGAAGAGAGGGTGCTGTAGTTCGTGTTATTGAACAAAAGCATCAGGAACTCATTGGAACGGTTGTTGCAAAAAATGGTTCGTATGAACTTCTCTGTGACAATCGACGTATCCATATACGCCCGCTTTTGCCGAACGCAACACCAAAAGACCTCGGTATGAAGGTCGCAGTGAAGCTCACCCACTGGAAGAACCCTCTCTCTGCTCCACATGCCGATATCACAGAAACACTCGGCAAAGCTGGTGATCATGAGACCGAGATGCAGGCCATCATCCGTTCAGGAGGACACTCTGAACAATTTCCTCCCGAAGTAGCTCGCGCGGGGCGCGAGCTCTATGAGCGACGGGAAGAAATATTCAAAGAGGCGGTCGAAGCGACCAAAGGCGAACACCCGCTTCGACGCGACATGCGCGACCGTACCACAATGACAATCGATCCAGTTGATGCGAAAGACTTTGATGATGCTATTTCTTTCCACACACTCGAAAATGGCCAATTTGAAATTGGTATTCACATCGCTGATGTCTCTCACTATGTGCGCGAAGACGATACGATCGACAAAGAAGCGCAGAAACGTGGCACCTCTATCTATCTTGTTGATCGTGTAATTCCGATGCTTCCCGAGGAACTCTCGAATGACCTTTGTTCACTTCGACCAAATGAGGATCGTCTCGCCTTCTCTGCTGTCTTTCATATGAGCATGGATGGCACCATCCACGATGAATGGTATGGGCAGACCATCATCCACTCGAACAAGCGTTTCAGCTACGAAGAGGCGCAGGAAGTACTTGATACAAAAGAAGGACCACTCCTTGAGGAGCTCACGGTACTCATGGACATTGGTCGCACACTGCGCAAAGAGCGATACCAAGAGGGCGCTATCGCGTTTGACCAACCGGAAGTGAAATTTGAACTCGATGGAACGGGAAAGCCGATTCGAGTGTATGCAAAGATTCGTACCGAAACGATGCTCATGATCGAAGACTACATGCTTCTCGCCAACAAGCGGGTGGCGGAGTTTGTCTATAACCACACCAAAAAACAGGGTCGTGACGCTGCATTCGTCTATCGTATCCACGATGTTCCTGACCCAGAAAAAATTGAAGAACTCGGCATCTTTCTCAATGCACTTGGACATGAGTTCAAGACACACAAAGGAATGGTAAATGCACGCGACATCAATAAGCTTCTTAAGGATATTGAAGGTACCCCCGAAGAAAATCTCATAAAGACTGCAACCATTCGTTCAATGGCAAAAGCTATCTACTCGACAAGAAATATCGGACATTTCGGTCTCGCCTTTAAGTACTACACCCACTTCACCTCACCTATTCGACGTTATCCTGACCTCATGTCACATCGACTCCTCCGACGCCATCTTGATGGTTCAATGATTAAGGCGAACGAGCTTGCACGATATGAAAAACTTTCAGTCCAATCATCAGATCGTGAAGTGAAAGCAGTTATCGCTGAGCGAGACTCCATCAAATACAAACAGGTTGAGTTTATGAAGGATAAGGTGGGACAAGTATTCGACGGCGTCATCACCGGTGTCACCGACTGGGGTATTTACGTTGAGGAGAAGGAATCCCGTTCTGAAGGCATGATTCGACTTGCGAGTATCCGAGGTGACTACTTTACTCACGACCCAAAGAAGTATCACGTGAAGGGTAACAAGACTGGGAAGGCATACACCCTTGGTAGCGAGATCAAGGTGAAGCTCGTGCGCGCCGACCTGGAAGAGCGCGTCATTGATTTTGCACTCGCCTAACGCGTATACTGCTCTTGCCGGCAATGGTGCCGAGCAGAGCAAATCCCATGCAACGCACATGTGGCCGAGGTGCCACTAACGACGCCGCCCCAGACCACGAAGAGCAACTCGTAGAGGGGTCGATTCGTATGCCTTGCTCGATACCCTGGTAAGACCAACACGAGTCATGGGCTCAAGACGCGCAGGTATCACGCATTGCGAGATGGAATTCATCACTCCATCTCGCTTTTTTTGCATAGAAAAAGGCGTTGGATTACTCCAACGCCTCCGGTTCCTCGTTTGAGCGATTCACCTTGCCGCTACATTTGTCGTCAGGCATTGTTTCAGACCTGGCGTGGTATCACATCGACACCTTAGCGACTTCATATATCATACATAAAGCTTGAGGGATTTCAATTATTTTGCAACCGCAACCGCTTCATCAAACTTCACCGAGAGGAGTTTTGAGACGCCGTCTCCTGCCATCGTGACACCATACAGCACACCGGCACGCGACATAGTCTCGCGATTATGCGTGATAAGGATGAGTTGCGACTTCTCTGCGAGCGCAGAAATCATATCGCCGTAGCGACGACTATTCGCTTCGTCGAGTGCAGCGTCGGTCTCGTCGAGAATGACGAAAAGTGGAGGGTTTACTTGGCTCATGGCAAAGATGAGTGCAATCGAGGTAAGCGCACGCTCTCCACCTGAAAGCATATCGAGACCGCTCACCTTCTTATTTGGGAGTTTTACCTCAAGCTCAATTCCCTCTTCTGTTTCTTCTTCACTCTCTCCTTCTTCCACCGCAACACCATCTTCATCCACTTTCTTTGCCACTTTCGGTTTTACTCGATTGAGCTTCGCGCTTCCTCCCCCAAACATCAGGACGAAGAAACGATTAAACTCGGTTGCTATCTTTTCTATTCCCGTTACAAACTGCTCATTGAGTTTCAAGGTGAGATCGAGAATAAGTTCCTCAAGTTTCCCTACCGAGTCAGTGAGATCGGCTATTTCATGAACAAGGAACTCATCGCGCTCCTTAACATCCTTATACTCTTTTAGCACATCATCATTGGATCCCATACCTAGTTCTTCGAGTCGTATTTTCATCTTTTCGAGAGTACGTCTACGTTCGAGCTGCTTTCCACGCTCCTCTGCAAGTATTGCTTCTTTCGTGACAGCATTTCCTTCGGCATCTTTGACGACATACTCATAGTATAAAGCCGCTCCCCGACCGAGTAGCGACACTGCCTCCTCCAGTTCTCGCTTAAAATCATCACGATCTCGCTCAAGGTGCGCAAGCTCTCTATCAATGCGATCAAGTGACGCGCCGACCTCTCGCTCTTCCTGCATGAGTGCAAACATTTGGTGTTCGGTCTCGCGAGTACGTGAGGCATCGGTATCAATCGCATGCTTGAGAGTATCGTATTCTGTACGCAAACCGTCTTCCTCTTCTGTCACCTCTTTCAATTCGTTATCTCGCGTTGATTTCTCTGCTACGAGCGATGCGTACTCTTGTTCATCATCCTTACTTTCTGGTTCCTCACGCTTTGTCTCCGCATGCTTCAGAAGTGAACGCAATGTTGTCACCGCTTCACGGAGCACACGGAGCACTGTTCCAGCGTCTCCTGACGAACCGACCTCCTCGGTATGTGCCGCAATGGTATCAACCGTATCTTTGAGTGTTCGAAACGGAATTGGTGTTCCCTCCTGCACCTCTGCCTTCTTTTTTGCGTCCTCGATACGGCGACCAAGGTAGAGTATCTGCCCCTCAAGCTGTCCGAGCGCACGTGTGAGCTCTTGTCGCTTTGAACGAACAGCACTCATCTTCCCCTCAAGTCCAATGAGCGCTTCGCGCTTCTCATCCTTTTCACGTGAAGCGAGCACAGTTTTCGCAGCTTCAAGCTCCTCTTTGAGTATCTCCAATCGCTTCACCGGGACAGCACGTTCGAGCATGAGTCTGTCATGGCGATCTGCAATGTAGGTATCTTCCCGGCGCAGGTACTCTGCGTACACATGGGTAAGCTCACTCTGAAGTTCGAGTGAGCGCTCTATCTTTTTAACCTGCCGTTCAAGAAATTTGAGATGCGGGGCAACCTCGCGTCGCAATGCTTCGACTTGTGCAATATTTTCCTTGGTCTTTTTAAGTTTTCGCTCGCTTTCTGCTTTTTTAAATTGATACACCTTAAGACCAAGTGCATCTTCAATCATTTCTCTCCGTTCACGAGAACTTGCCGAGAGAATGCGATCCGCTTCACCTTGGGAAATGATATGGTGCCCTGTCGGTCCAATATTTGCCGCCGCGAGCAATTCTTGTACATCCTTGAGACGAGTCTTCCCACCATTGATGATATATTCGTTTGTGCTATCGCGATGAACAATACGTTCGATCGTGATCGTATCAAAATCGAGTGGAAAGACGCGCTTCCCACCAATCTCTTTATTCTCGAGCTCAATAGCGACTGATGCACGATTCATTCGAGAAATACTCTCAGAACCATTAAAAATCAAATCCTCTCCGCGCTTCCCGCGCATTGACTTGATGGACTGTTCACCAAGTACGAATCGGAATGATTCGGCAACATTTGATTTTCCTGATCCATTTGGACCGACAATGGCAGTAATAGGTGTCGTAAACTCCAACTCACCTTTCTTGGCGAAAGACTTGAATCCATTGATTGTGAGTGACTTGAGGTACATGTGTTTATCGCTGTAATATTACCGCATACGTATTTGTACCCGGCTCAGTACCATTGCACTCGCTATCCCAATTACTATTTGACTCACGCTCCATACTCTCGGCATAGAGCATGGTCACGTTTGGTCCAACTGTCGGACAATTGAAGTCGCTGTCATACATGTAGTTGTACCCTGCTGCAGATGGGCCGAGTGGATCTGCCGGAATCGTTCCAAAAAAAGAACTCAGTGCAGTATCAAGCGCACCACCTTCCCCAATCACAACGCCGGAGTCATGCGATGGATATGATCCGTACGAATCTTTGTACAATTTTAACGCAAGCTGGAGTTGCTCAATGTCAGACATACGTTGCGTATCTCGTGCTCGCTCGCGCATACCACTGTACGTGCCATAGATAACGGTTGAGAGAATCGCAATGACAGCGCAAGAAACAATAATCTCAACAAGTGTGAATCCTTTTTTCATAGACATACAAAAACACCCATGGGAACAGTTTACCATGGGGATTCCTCAGAGATTGCGTAGCTGTCAACGGTTTACCAATCTTTTGCCTCTATCGCTTTCTCTGCCGCAGCCTGTTCTGCCTCCTGTTTTGATCTTCCCTTTCCTTCAGCAATTTTTTCATTGCCAAGAAACGCTCCAACGGTAAATACCCTGTCATGATCAGGACCAGTTTGTGAAAGTGTTTCGTAGCTCGGTGTTACACTCACATGCTCTTGTGCAAGTTCCTGGAAACGACTCTTTGCATCTTGCCACAATCGCTTCTCTACGATTCTTTCTGTACGATTAAAAAGCTCTTGTGCAATAAAGCTCTGTGCCGCGTCGTATCCCTGATCGAGGTAGAGTGCACCAACAATCGCCTCAAACGTATTCGCAAGAATATACTGTCGTGCACGACCAGTATCACGCTCTTCACCTTTTGAGAGGAGAAGGAATTCATTGAGCTCAAGCTTGGTTGAAGCATCAGCGATAGATACGGTATTCACCAATGCTGCACGCACTGCAGTGAGCTCTCCTTCTGGCTTCTCTGGATATTTGCGGAAAAGAAAATCAGTCACGACAAGCTCAAGAACAGCATCCCCGAGGAACTCATATCGCTCATTATGATCTTGTGTTGCTTCACGATGCTCATTGAGGTAGGAGCGGTGCGTGATGGCAACAAGGAGGTGCGTCTTGTCACGAAACGTGACCCCGAGGCGCTCCTCGAGCTTTTTGAGACTTTCCTGTATCTGCGGTAATTCAGTCATATTGGGGCTAGACTAGCACGAAAATATTGAAATTGCGAAACAGAAAAATAGTAAACTGGTAGTTTGCTTTAGGGGCTTTTTCTCTATTTTCTGTTGCAATGTATTACCTCCTACTTACCAGCATCGTGATTGCCTTTGTGACGATAGGTAGAATATCTTCGTAAAAATTGAGTTCAAGGATATCTGCAACACGGAACCATTTTGCATCGTCGAGTCCACCCTTCTTTTCAAGAATGATGTCAGTGTACTCACTTTTCGCAAGGAAATAGGAAACCTGCTTACGCACCTTACCTTTCTCTGGTTGTGTTGCTACATATTCGTTTTTTCCAAGCTCGTCTTCGAGGAGTACATCAAGACCAATTTCGTCTTTGATTTTTCGGACAGCACCAACTTTTAGATCCTCACCTTCATCAATACGACCCTTCGAGAGCGTCCAATGTCCAAAGATGTCATGGACTAAGGCGAGGTACATAACACCCTCATGCTCTGCATAGACTACTGCTCCGGCAAGACGTTCAATCGGCATCTCTTCGTATGGCACCTCTTTCTTTCTTCGTTTTGAAACTTCATCTTTCCCTGGTTCTCCGATCTCTTTGTACACAGCACCAAGCACTCCGTTCACAAAGCGACTTGAATTCTCTCCTCCGAACTGTTTAGCAAGTTCAATTGCCTCATTAATCGCGACTTTTGCAGGCACTTCCTTTCTGTCAGCAAAAAGAAGTTCATATAGACCAAGACGAAGAATATTTCGATCAACCGGTGATATGCGATCAATGGGCCACTCTGGAGCAGCCTTTGTAATAATCTGGTCTAGTTCGGATTGCTTCCCGATGATGCCATCAAGAAGACCTACCATATAGGGTGCGTCAGCTTTGTTCGGTGCAAATTCGCTTATGTTTCGCTCGAGAACTATCTGTATTTCTGCTCGTTCAACATCGTTCAAATCCCACTCAAAGAGCGTTTGAAGAACTATTGAACGTGAAAGGTGCCGATTCGCCATGAACAAATGAACTAACGATAACTACCCTCTAGTGTACCAGACTATCTTCGGAGAAAGGCCTCCGTTTGGAGGCCTTTGTGGATTTGCTTATTTCTTCTCCTCAATCTTCTCTGCTGTCTCCTCGCCGGTAACTGGTGCTGTATCTCCGAGATCAAGCTTGATTCGCTCTTTCTTTGCCTTGATACGCGCATCTCGCTTTGCTTTGAGCTCTTCGAGATTCATTACCTGACGACCGTTGTAGTATCCACATTCGAGACACATGTGGTGTGGGCGGTGCTGTGCGCCACAGTGACTACATGTAGAAAGGCTCACCGCTTTAAGCGCGTGGTGTGAGCGTCGGTTCCCGGAGTGTCCCCGGGTGTGTCGCATTCGAATAACCATAGTGGCAAGACTATACCAGAATAGAGGAAATATGCAAGAAAAAGGCGACAATACGTACCTCTCTTGTCTTTAACTCGAGCCCCCTTACCAAAATTGACCAAAAAATGGCTCAAAATATGGATATTAAATTTGGTTACCGACACCCCAGAGAAGCAGGGTCAAACGGGGTATGTGCAAGGTATTTTCGACAAAAACTTCGCCGATGTATCTTCGAAAGACCAAATCGCAGAAGAGCTTCTCGATGTTTCTTTGTTCCGTATCCTTTATGTACCCCGAAGTCATACTCCGGATAGGTAGCCGCTTCTTTGATCATGTGATGGTCGCGAGTCACTTTTGCAAGAATAGATGCGAGTCCGATGACTTTTTCCTTTGCGTCCCCTTTTATGATTGTCTCTTGGGATACAAATTCTTCTGGCGCACGGAGAAGACCATCGAGCTTCACGCTCGTTTTTTGTGGATCAAGTGCAAGCTTCTTGAAGCACGCGAGAATGCCTTTCTCGACTGCTCGGCTGATATGTATACGATCAATGGTGGTGTGCGGAACGAGTGCAACATAAAAATCGATCATGCCCGCGCGCTTAAGCGCGCGGGCAATCTTTACTACCTTCTCCCTATCATGCTCCTTTACCTGTTTTGAATCTCCGACTCCAGGAATAAGTCGCCAATCAAAATTATGTGGCACCACTGCAACACCGACAGCGACCGGACCTGCGAGAGGACCCCGCCCGGCTTCATCAACACCAGCAATACGCTTCATTTGCATCTTCATACAATATACTCCTGACAGGAATTGTTCAGGTTATTCATCCGCTCTATCGTGTCTATATTCAAACACCAGCACTTTTGGTGTGATGCCGAGCGCGCGAGCAACCATGAGTCTGGTGTTACCCGAAACGAGATGGTGGACACCATTTATTTCCACAATAATAGGAGCATCAAGCGTCTCTCCATTTTCCATTTTTGATTTAAGTGACTTCCAGTCACGCGTATACTCATCTGCAAAATTCTCAACCTCCGACCAATCACCTTTGCCGAAGTTGTATGAATCCGTGTTCTCAAGTACATCCCAAAGACTTTCATCGAGCGAAGTGAGCTTACCTTCTTCCTCGGCTAAAAACATGAGTGCGTCAGCATCGACATCAAATGTACTCGCTACCCGTTCGAATTCACCACGTTCAGCTTTAATATCTGGAAATTTGAATTGCTCTTTCTTGGTTTCAATAGCTTCATGCATATTCAGAAATCATACTGTATTACTACTATTATATCCTCTCCCCTAACTTTGCTATACTGTCCTCACTATGGAGCGAACACCCCTCATTGCTGATTTTGTGCACCTCCACGTGCATAGCCACTATTCACTCCTCAACGCCATACCGACACCAGACGAACTCGCAAAACGTGCGAAAGAAAGTGGCATGCCTGCACTCGGACTCACTGACAATGGCGGGTTATATGGTGCTGTCGATTTCTACAAGGCATGCACCAAACAAGGTATCAAACCAATCCTCGGGGTCGATGCCTACCTCGCGCCACGTACACGGTTCGATCGCGAAGCAAACATCGACAAACCGCGAGGACGAGTAGTCCTTCTCGCAAAGAATAATGATGGCTATGTTCGTCTCATCAAACTAGTGACTGAATCATATGTGAACGGCTTTTACTACCGACCACGCATAGATCATGCCCTCATGGAAGAATTTCATGACGATATGGTATGTATTATCCCCTCTTTCAGTGGCGAAACCACACTCGCACTCAAAGATGGTGATACGGAAAAGGCTGGTGCACTTCTCGATTGGTATAAAAGTCTCTACGGTACAGATTGTTACCTTGAAATAACACACCATCCTGAAATTCACGAACATACCGACCTACAAGAGAAGATCGTGGCGTTTGCAAAACAAACAAACACACCACTCGTTGCACAGCATGACGTGTACTATCTCGAACCAGGCGATCACCTTGCTCGTGAGACGATGATAAAAATCCAGAGTGGCGGTATCGTCGACACAACCCAAGATGGCGGTGAGCTCGCTCCGAACTTTTCATTTGCCACGAAAGAGGCAATGCAAGAAAATTTTGCTCATCTCCCTGACGCTCTTCTAAACTCAGTCAAGATAGCGAACGAATGCACTGTTACCATGGATCCCGGGAAAACCTGGTACTTCCCCGATTACATTATCGAGAGTGGTAAACAGCCAGACGAAGAACTCCATGATAAGGCGTATGCCGGTGTTTCTTGGCGAGGACTTTCACTCGATGATCCTTCCCTCAAAGAACGTCTCGACTACGAATTATCCGTCATCAAAATGAAAGGGTACGCGAAGTACTTCCTTGTTGTGGGCGACCTTCTCCGAGAAGCGCGTGAGCGAAAAATACTCACAACGATTCGTGGTTCTGTTGCAGGATCACTCACTACGTATGTGCTCGGTATCACAAACGTGAATCCCCTCGAATACAATCTTCCGTTCGAACGATTCCTTAATCCGGAACGTCCGTCAGCACCTGACGTTGATATGGACTACGCTGATAACAGACGTGACGAAATTATCGAGTACGCACGATCAAAATACGGCAAAGACAATGTCGCGCAGATTGGTACCTTTGGAACAATGATGGCTCGTGCTGCAGTACGCGACGTTTCGCGCGCACTCGGGCACCCATACGCAACTGGTGACCGTATCGCAAAGCTCATTCCTATGGGTAGTCAAGGGTTTCCCATGACAATCGACAAGGCTATCGAGATTGAGCCTGAACTCGCATTGCTCTATAAAAAAGATCGTGAAGCACGCGAAGTAATTGATCTTGCACGACAAATTGAAGGTCGTGCACGCCATGTGGGAGTGCACGCTGCTGGCGTAGTGATCGCCCCTCGCCCACTCACCGAATTTGTTCCTGTGCAGCCCGACCCAAAGTCAGGAAAACTTATTACGCAGTACGATATGCACTCTGTCGGAGAAGACGGTGTTGGTCTGCTCAAGTTCGACTTTCTTGGTATCAAAAATCTCGCCATTCTCGCCGAAGCTGTGCGCCGTGTGCGCGTCATTCACAAAATAGAGGTGGACATCGAAAATATTCCACTTGATGACAAAAAGACATTCGAGATGCTCGCACGAGGAGAGACTATGGGACTCTTCCAGCTCAACGGAAGTGGTATGACTGCCTTCCTCAAGCAACTTCGCCCATCCTCGATACACGACATCAATGCAATGGTTGCACTTTACCGTCCTGGACCGATGGAATCGATTCCACAATATATAGAGCGTAAACATAATCCCAACCTGGTCACCTACCTTGATCCGCGCCTTCGTACCATCCTTGATCGCTCGTACGGGGTTATCACCTACCAAGATGATGTGATGATGATTTCTATCGAACTTGCAGGATACTCATGGCTCGATGCAGATAAACTTCGTAAGGCGATGGGAAAGAAAATCCCTGAGGTGATGGAAGCAGAGAAAGACAAGCTTCTTAAGGGATTTAGTGAGTACGGAAAACTCTCCTACAACGTGAGTGATAAGCTCTGGAAGCTCATTGAACCCTTTGCTGCATACGGATTCAATAAAGCGCATGCAGCGAGCTACGGCCGTGTTGCCTACCAAACTGCCTACATGAAGGCAAACTACCCTGTCGAGTACATGTCAGCCGTACTTACTGCTGACGCTGGTGACACTGAAAAAGTGTCAGAAATTATTCGAGAATGTGAGCGTATGGGTATCAGGGTACTCCCGCCAGACATCAACGAGAGTTTTGCACCATTCTCTGTAGTACCAGCACATGACGGCGAAGCAGCAAAGATTCGATTCGGACTCACTACCATCAAAAATTTCGGCGAGAGTATCGCGGAAGAAATTGTGGAAGAACGTAAGGTTAATGGACCATTTGTTTCAGTTGCTGATTTTCTCACTCGTGTAACTGGCAGAAATCTCAACAAAAAATCACTTGAGGCACTTATTCTCACTGGGTGTTTCGATCGATTCGAGGATCGCTCGCTCCTCCTCCATAATCTCGATACGCTCCTCGCCTTCCATAAAGAGGCGTCACACGGAAAAGAGTCTTCGCAAGATTCTCTCTTCGGTGGCATGAGCGATTCATCTGTGCATGCACTCGTTCTTACTCCAGTTCCTGAAGGATTTGCTGCACAAACGCTGCTCTCTGAAAAGGAGCTTCTTGGTGTGTACGTTTCAGGTCATCCGCTCGATCAGTTTGAAAGTGAGATGAAAAAAGGTGAACGTGTTTCGATTGGATACATCAAAACTGCGGTTGAACAGAAAAAAGAAATTGATGTTGTCCGCATGAAAGGCAAGGTAGTCACTGTCGGCATGATCGAGAGTGTGCGTGAGCTTCTCACCAAGAAAGGTGATCGCATGGCTTTTATCGCTCTCGGCGACAAAACCGATATGATTGAAATGGTTGCCTTCCCAGAGACCTACCAAACATACCGAGACATACTCACTCCTGGCACCTGTGTCGCTATCAAAGGGAAACTCACCATTCGAAACGACGAACCATCGATTGCGCTCGATCAAGCAAAACCTCTCGGAAACACAAACGCTACTGAGGCCTGATTGACTTTCCCCTACTCCGCGCTAGGATAGTGAGACCAGTGAATGCGACGACTACCAATCGTCGGTTTGAAACGCCAAAGCGGCCAAAGCTGGGAAACAAAGTGCCCAATCCTCTGTACCCTATGTACTGGTTCGGGAAGCTCGGTGGAACCGCGGTTATATGATCGCCCGAGCAAAGACACGATTTTTTCGTATCTTTGCTCGGGCGTTTATTCGTTTAAACTTATTACTCTATGTCCTCACTTGAACACAAACGACACACATTAGCGCACCTCCTCGCGAAAGCGGTATTGCGATCGTTCCCTCATGCAAAACCAACAATCGGTCCTGCGATTGACACTGGTTTTTACTATGACTTTGATTTCAGTGGAGGCCCAGTACCAACTGATGCTGATCTCAAGAAGACCGAGAAGCACATGCGTGAAGCGCTCACCTCGTGGAAAGCATTTACGCACCGCACAGTGACTCCAGACGAGGCGCGTGCTTTTTTCAAAGACAACCAGTATAAAACTGAGCTCATCAACGAGCTCGAAGCAAAAGGCGAAACTATCACACTCTATACCGTCGGTGAGGGACATTTTGAATTTACCGACCTCTGTCGTGGTGGTCATTGTGAAATGCCCGCAACTGATATTGCCCCTGACGCATTCATGCTCACGAACGTTGCTGGTGCCTACTGGCGTGGTGACGAAAAGAATCCAATGCTCACACGTATCTACGGTCTCGCATTTGATACCAAAGAGGCGCTCGATGCGTACCAAGCGCAAATCGAAGAAGCAAAAAAACGTGATCATAAGAAGCTCGGTGTTGAACTCGATCTCTTCTCATTCTCACCGCTTGTTGGTCCTGGACTCCCTCTTTGGTCGCCAAAAGGTACCCTCCTTCGCAATATCCTTGATGCATATGTATGGCGACTTCGTGAAAACGCAGGGTATGTTCGCGTTGAAATACCCCATATCACCAAAAAAGATCTCTATATCACTTCGGGTCACTGGGATAAGTTCAAAGATGAACTCTTCCGCATCACAACGCGCGAAGGACATGAGTTTGCAATGAAGCCGATGAACTGTCCGCATCACACACAGATTTACGCACGAAAGATGTGGAGCTACCGAGAACTGCCACAGCGCTACGCTAATACGACAACGTGCTATCGCGATGAGCAGTCTGGTGAACTTTCTGGCCTCTCACGCGTCCGTGCATTCGCACAAGATGATGCGCACGTGTTCTGTCGCATGTCACAAGCACGTGATGAGTTCCTCAAGATCTGGGATATCGTGCATACGTTCTACGGTGCATTCGGTTTCAAGCTCCGCGTCCGTATCTCAAAGCATGATCCAGAAAATCCTGACGGCTACCTCGGTGATAAAGAACGATGGACACTCGCTGAAGGAATTCTCGAAGATATTGCAAAAGAAAAAAATGCAGATTCATTTGTCGGTATCGGTGAAGCTGCCTTCTATGGACCGAAACTCGACTTCATGGCAAAAGATGCCCTTGGTCGCGAATGGCAAGTTGCAACGATTCAGCTCGACATGAACATGCCAGAACGATTCGACCTCACCTGTGTGAACGAGAAGGGTGAAAAAGAGCGCATCGTTATGATCCATGCAGCAATCATGGGTTCAATCGAACGCTTCATGAGTATCCTTATTGAGCATACCGGCGGCAACTTCCCACTTTGGCTTTCGCCTGAACAGATCCGCGTTATTCCTGTTGCAGAAGCGCACTGCGCGTATGCACAGCACGTGTACGATGGACTCATCGACATCGGCGTGCGCGCAACGCTCGATCTGAGCAATGACTCACTCGGGAAACGAATCCGAAACGCAAAGACAGACAAGCTCCCCTACTTTGTTGTTATTGGTGACAAGGAAGTGGAAGCAAAGAATGTGACACTTGAATCTCGATCAGGTGAATCAGTACAAATCGAACTCGAAGCGCTTGGTAACCACCTCCTCGCAGAAGTGGACACAAAAAAGATGTAGCACTGATTGTGACTACATAAAAAGACCGGCCTATGGCCGGTCTTTTTATGTAGTTCTCTTATTACGTACGGAGTACTACTTTTGAATGTTTCTTACGCAAGAAGGGTAAGAATTCGTTCTTTGTTCACAACAACCCATCCGTCTTCCTTCGGGAAATTTGCCTTTGCTGCACCGATAACCATATCAAGAAGTTCAATGCGCTCGTTAGTCATGCGACTTTGCGCCATGATGAAGTTGAGTGCATCAGTCGAAATAAGGATATGTGCGTCGTGCGCACGGTTCTCGAGGAGCTCAGTATCATCTGTCGCCTGTGTTGCTTCAGGGATTTCAAGCTCACCGATAGGAAGATTAGCAATGTCAGTTGGAACAAACGTTGGCTCGGGGATTGTTTCACCATACCCCTCGTAGTACGCCTCGTACCCAACTGGCGCATGCTTTGATGCCATATCGCCATGTGGAAGCTTTCGTGGAGGGGTGAGGACTGATGGAACGTATTCCATACGTGAGACCGCTGGTGCAGTTACTCGTGGTGTCGTCATACTTGGGACAACCACTGATGGTTCTACTGGACCAGGAAGGTATGCAATGCTATTTGCTCCCTTCACTGTCTTTGCGCGAAGCGAAACTCCGAGTACCGACTCGCGTCGAATAACAAGGAAGTATGCAACTACAAATGCCCATACGATGAGGAGTGTGTAGAACACCGCCGTAAGGAATGGTCCCGCATCGAATCCAGTGTACGGGAGTCGTGAGAGTGAGATACCCGCTACGATTGGTGTATTGCTTCGCGTACTTGATACAGTGATATTCTCCACAGTAACTTCCGTTGTACAGGTTCGCTTCTTTGAACCGTTCCAAACGGTAAGCTTGTATTCGGTTGTTTTTGTTGGTCGAACATCGTACGAATCACCATCTTCATCATAGGTACGATCATCATCACGCTCTCGTGTATCAACAAGATCATTACCTCGCTCATCCTCAAGAAGGATTTCATCAGTTCGCGAGTTCTTCCAGGTAAGAGTCACCTTCTCACCAGATTTTACTGTCTTGTCAGATGGCGTAAGTTCACATCGTGGAGAACTTGATCCGCCTCCCCCGCCACCTCCACTTGATTCAATATTCACGGAAACTTGGCATGAGGTAGTTCCTGTACCACTTCCTGCAGTAAGCACATATGTCGTATCTCCTTCTACGGTTACCGTTCGCGCACCATCTGGAGAAACGCTTCCAACACCCTGATTGATTGTGACGCTGGTAGCATTTGTTGTTTCCCAGACGAGTGACACTGCATCTCCTCGACGAACTGAACTGTCGCTCACGGTGAATGAATCACATCGTGGGACAACAGCTGCTGGAGCAACCGTGACTGGTACCGTACAGGTACGTGTCTCGCTTCCACGTGTTGCAGTGAGGGTGAATGTCGTGTTCCCACTTACGTACACGTCACGTGAACCATCCTCTCCTACTGAACCGACACCATTATTGATTGAGACCGCAGTCGCGTTTGATGTTGCCCATGTGAGCGTTGTTGTGCCAGCGCTCGTTAGTGCACCTGGATTTGCAGTGAATGCATCACAGGAAAGTACTGGATCCGGCTCTCTTACCGTAATCGTACGTGTACATGAAACAGAACCTCCTGTACCGACAGCAATCAGTTCATATGTACGAGTTTCCGTAGGTGAAACAATAACAGAACCTGACGCTACCTCACTTGAAGAAGCACCACCGGCAATCGATACATTCGTAGCATTTTGGGTCGTCCAAGAAAGTGTCGCTGTTTGACCGCGCACAATACTTGTAGGGTTTGCATCGAGCGTACAAACAGGTCGTGGAATAACAACTGGCGTTACCGTGACGGTATTCGCACAGGTTACTGTTCCACCTGGACCAGTGACTGTTGCGGTATACACCGTTGTTGTTGCTGGGCTTACTGAACGATTTCCATTTACTGGAACACTTCCAATACCCTGATTGAACGTAACCGCTGTTGCATTTGTTGTTGACCACGAAAGGTTCGCACTCTGTCCAGAAGTAATCGCGACCGGAGTCACACCAACAGTACAAATAGGTGCTGGTTGAGGACATTCATTTGATACGGTCGTACGAACAGTATTGCTTTCAACCCACCGTGTGGAGTTACTGTATTCAGCCGAAGTAATCATCCCCTTATTCTCAATACCATAGTTACCACATTGAGCTGGTTGCGCTACACGAACCTTGATGGTTGCAGAGCCCGACTCACCCGGCGTGAGTACATCAGCATTTAAGTTGACGTTGTGACGCACACTGTCGTAGAGAGGCAAACTGCCGTATCCTCCAATGACATTTGCTGAAGGAATCGCAAGAAGGTAATCAACTCCCGCTGGAAGATCATCAACAATACGAACACCACCTCCGGTGCAGTTTGCGGTGCCGGTATTTCGGAAATTAAGGGTGTAGGTAATTGTTTCACCGACAGACGCTGTCGCCTTGTCAGCACTCTTTGTGATTTCAAGTACACACTCACCTACTGGTGGAGGAGGTGGTGTAGTAACAGTCACAGTTGCAGTACAGGTTACTGATGTACCACCGAGTCCTTGTGCAGTGAGTGTATATGTCGTATCTGCTGTTGGAGACACCGTTCGTGATCCATCGACAGAGACACGACCAACACCGTTGCTGATTGTCACATCAGAGGCATCATTTGTGTCCCATGCGAGCGTTGCAGACTCACCACGTACAATCGAGGTGCGGTTCATCGTAAGAGAACACACTGGTACTGGATAGTCGCTTCCGCCACCATCTCCACCACCTGAGTCTCCCCCACCGCTGTCACCACCATCACAACCACAACCACCTCCAGCGTCACCGCCACTATCACCATCGCCGCTATCTTGTGCGAATGAAGTGAGCGCCTGAAGTGAAAAACCTTCACCACTCGTCATGTTCGGAAGTACTGGAAGTACTGCGAACACGAAAAGGCCGGCGATTACCACCGATACGAGTGAAAAGCGTAGTGTGCTTCCCGTAAGTACTGCTGTTATACGATTCATAGATTATGTAATTCAGTCTTCTAACTATTCTTACCTACACCCTGTACGCAAGAATAGTGAAAGAATGAAAATTCACTCAAAAAGATGATCGGTAGCACGCGCGCTTCGCGCGCGTGCTACACAATCAGTTCTGTCACACACTCTCCTGAGTGAGTGACGAGGAGGTCAGGGTTCCTTACCCTTCGCTGCCTGAAGCGGGCCCTCGTCGTTCGAGAAGAACGGATCGAGGATACGCGTCGTGCCACGCCGAGAGTACCACGCGAAGTGGACCGGTACGTACCAATGCCCTTGCTTCACCTTCCCCATCTTCATGGGATACACGGTGTTGCCAGAGATGGCGCACAGGAGCCAGTGGGTGTTTTCCCCGATCATCGCTTTGGGAACCTGGAGCGAAGCGGCGACCGCTTCGGGACCCGATGCCTTGATGCGAATCACGAGGTCGGGTTGACCGACGTTGTATGCCGGATCGAACTGTGGGTACGTCCCGCCGACGACGCGACTGAACGGCACCGTGGTCACCGAATGCTTGAACTCCTTGGTCCAATCGAGGTTCACTCGATAGGCCTGGAGCTTCATCACGTCCGGGTTCTTGAGGCCATAGAGGTACACCTCGAACTCGCGCGGCTGCGCTGGCTTCAGGGTGCCATCGATGATCTCCTTCCACGCACGCGTGCCGAGGTTCTGCATCCGGTCCTGCCGTTCAGCATCACTCTTCGGAAGCTTGTCGAGTCCGGCGAACATCTGATGAGACGGATCCCACTCGATGTTGAGTGCACGGAGTTCGAGACAGTCACTCTGACCTTGGGTGTAGCACCCTGCCAGATTGACACTCTTGGTGTTGTCGACCGTCACCGGAAACCCAGTACCAGGCTGATGGTTGACGCTTGTGGCGCAACCTCCGAGAACCGCGAGCGCGAAGCACGCAAAGACTTTCCAAAGCCGCATGGCGGCCTCCTTTCAGATTAGATGCAAACGACCAATGGAACCCCAGCGAGTGGCATCACATCAGGCGCTGGTGCAACCGGCGGAATGACGATTGTAGCAATCGGCTCCCGCTTGAACTCACCCATCGGCACGACCTCGTTTTGCACGGGTCGCGTCCGGAGGGAGTAGTTGCTACACACAAATGGTGAAAGAAACTCCTTCACCTGCCCTTGATAAACCACTTCCCACGAGAGCGCTGGCTCTTCGTACTTCGGGTCGTCCCAGTCTGCGAGAACATTGAAGACGACTCGTTCTGTACCGGGACGACGGCCGAACGCCATGAAGTCGAGGGTTTCCCCCTTCTTGATGGTCGTATGTTTCGGTGATGTCGTCTTCACCTTCTCGAGAATGAGCTTTTGCAACTCAGGGTTGAGTCGAGAATGCGCGAGAGTGAACTCAATGGTACACCGGTGGTTGAGCTTGCACGGATCAGTACCTCGGTCTTTCCATCGGAACACAGCGTCTGCTGAAGCAGATGTTCCCATCGACTTCTTCAGTCGCACGTTCTCCGCCTTGAGCTTCTCGTTGTTGCTTTGAAGCTCGAGGGCAGCAGCGGCGATTGCCGCTGCTGCCTCGCGTGCATCCTTCACCTGACTGGCGAAGGACGGGTAGGTGACCGCGCCCGACACCTTTTGAAGGGTGGCCGGGTCCGGACGATCGGGGCCAGCGGTTTGCGCCGCGGCCCCTTGGATGGCGAGCAGGAAGCCCGCCACGAAAGCGATGATTCGGTGCCAGTTCATGGCGACCTCCTTGTTAATGTGAGAGAACATCACGGCGAACCGTGAGCCGCGTCTCCTGTTTTCACAGACGACTTTCTTTAGAGAATACGAGAGACTACTTCCCTAGAGAAAGCCAGCAATGAGCACAAACGGCGTAAGAGAACGGTAATACCCGAAACGGTATCACGAGAAGAGCTATTAGATTAATTTTACCATGAAAAATGGTGTTGTGTCAATGATACCCGCACGTAATTACAGCGCATTTTCGCGAATGAGTGTCGCCTCTACAACAAATCGGTCACTCTTTGCACCAAAGGAGTCACAGGTAACAAGGGTAAGCTTTGCCTTCCCTGCTTCTATCTTTACCTCAGCATCATTTGCTGACGCCTCGTAGACACGGTCAACACGATACACGTACTCGGTATCAGATGAATGGAGGCGAATGGTGTCGCCCCAGGTGAGCTTTTGAATGCCATTGAACGCTTGGAAATTTTTATTCATCACATTCGGAAGATAGCTTGAATGCCCAAAGAGAAAAATGGTTCCCGTTCGCTCAAAGTCTGCAGAATCTGGATGTCGTACCACACCCGAAAGAAGCGCCGTATCGAGCGCCTCGATAGAACGGGCGCTTGGGTTAAGTACCGTTATGGTTCTATCGTCGAGCGTATCGAAGATGATACGAGTTGGGTACGGATCGATGACTCCTCCGCGTTCAGACAGAGCATTCACCGCATCATCTTCTCCCGAACGAGTGTCGACACTCTCCGAATCAACACCGATATCAATACGCGTGTCACTATGCGTAATCGGATCACTATCTTCCCCGGCAGTAAAAACTGTTTCGAGAGAAACTTGAGAATTTTTATCAGATGTTACTGCCGAAGGTTTCTGTGGAAGGAAATCAATGAGAAAAAGGAATCCGTACGTGAGCGCAAGCACACCTACGAATACGAGGAAAAATATATATCGTTCCTCGGCCTTTGAAGCAAACACCGTCATATGTTCGTTTTGGTAGCCCTGCATAATTAAGTACATAATACATTATTATAACGTACTTGTCAACTACTTCCTTATGACGTGCGTGATAGCATACAGCAATCAAATACCGGCTTCCCGGATATATTGACTCAATAGTATTTCGTGGTATAATTATCGTATATGGAACCTACGCAAACAGGAGCACAAGCAATCACAAAAGTACTCGCCATTATCGGCCTTTTTGCGCTTATTAGTCTTATTGTCTGGTTTGTTGTACAGGGAGTACGACTCTTCCCCTCCGCTTTTACCTCACTCGCATCAATAGCTGAGACTGTCGGTGGCTATCGGCCGAACAGTGAACTCACCATCGATCTCGAGAAAAGTATCGTCAATTCTGGAGAAACATTCACACTCAGATGGACTGATATGGGTAAAGGTTCATACACGTTCTCATACGTCTGTACTACGGGAGTACTTCTTTCGGTACGTGCAAGTGATGGTGCGCTCCGTGAAGTTCCGTGTGGTGACGCACTCACCCTTACTGACGATGTGCATGGACTCTTTGTTTCTATAAGCGCACGTGAACAGCGTTTTAGTGACGTCGATTTTCAGGTTGCCTTCGATGCACAGAAAGGTGACACCCATGTAGCAGAAGGCCGAGTGACTATTGTTAATGCAACTGTCCCAACTCGACCTGATGTCCCTGTCGTTGCCGAAGTACCATCAAAACCAAGAAGTGAGGCGGTAACACCTGACGCACCGAAGACAATTGCACTCCCTCCAAAAACAGCAACAACGCAGTCACCAACGGCCGTAGTACCTCCCCTTCCACAGGTAGCACAAGGAGCTGCAAGTGTTGTCTCGCTACTCCCAAAATCGTATGAGGATGGTTTTGTGGATCTTCGCGCGATGTACCTTGGTGTTGGAACACTCGAAAATGGTGTATTTGTTCCAAAGGCAACATTTACAGAAAGTGATACCGCAGCATTCCGTTTTGAGGTAAAAAATATTGGTACCAAAACATCGGACACGTGGTCATACGCACTTTCTCTTCCACAAAATGTGGCGTACACATCAGAACCACAAACTGGTCTCACGCCAAACGAGAAGGCTATTTTCACCATTGGCTTTGCGCTTGGCGATACAACTCTGAGCTCAGTAAAAGTCGGTGGCGAAGTAACAACAACAAGAGATACGAACAATGCAAACAACAAGTTTGATTGGTCAGTAAAAATTGCACAGTAACAAAGCACGTTACACAAAAAAGACCGCCCGAGAGGCGGTCTTTTTTGTGTATTAGTTACCCCCTACCGCGCACACACTCCACTCGTCGCTCCTGCTCCGGTCACGTACGTGTTGTTCGTGTTCACGGATGCACTTGGAGCATTCACTGCGGAGCTGCCTCCCACAGGGTTCGTGTGACAGACGAGGTTGTTGCGGATCACACCGTTTGCATCAGCAGCATCTCCTGCCCCTGGTGCAATTGCTGGGATGAGGACACCGACGTGCCAGCGTGAGAGGGTGTTGTATACACGGTTGTTCTCAACGACGACACCTGGTGCTGATGAGATACAGAGTGCACAGGCACCGAGGTTTGTGATGGTGTTGTTGCGGATGATTGCATTGTTGAAGTACTCAGCTGAGCCATACGCTGCAGTGAGTGATACTCCGAAACATCCGTCGTCTGAGACTGACTCCTCAATAGTGTTTCCTTCAATGAGGACACTATCGTGCGTACCGTGGATGGTGAGGTTTCCTCCATCACAGCGTCCGGTAGCAGCATTCACTGAGTTGTTTCTAAAGGTGCTGTTTCGGACAGTGATACCGGTTGAGTGACCACCGAGGTATGCACCGTGTTCAAAGCCACCACCGTCTGGGTTATTGCCTTCAAAGAGGGTGTTCTCAATGAGGAAGCCATCAGAGTCTCCAAGGATACCGTGATCGTCGTTGTTGCGGATGATTGCATTGCGAACGGTGAGACGTTGGTTTGAGGTGTTTCCTTGCTGTGCATGGATACCAATATCGAATCCGGTAAACTCAACACCATCAAAGATCACGTCACGTGTACCTCCCTGTACCCACGCTCCCCACTGACCAGTACCGTGACCATCAAACTTGATGTTGCGGAAGGTGTATCCACCGTCGATGAGGGTGTCACCGTATGATCCGAAGACAATACCTATACCACTTGCAGTGTTAAAGATTGGAAGTGGACCAGAACCATAGTCTGCGAAGGTGAGTGGCTGTGCTGAGGTGACGTTCGTGTTCTCAAAGCGCATTGCAGTATTCCATGAACCACCACGTGCGAAGAGGAGTGTTGTTCCGGCAGGGAGTGAACCAATATTGGTACCACTCAAGTCCCGCTTCGGAGCTGATGACGATGTACCTGCGTTTGCGTTGTTTCCTGCGACACAGCCACTTGCTGCACCAGCCTGACAGTCAGAGAAGTAGTATGTGGTGCCACCTCCTGTTGGTGGTGTGGTGCGGGTTGCAGAACACTGTGCCGTCGTACCACCGTTTGTACCACCACATGACCAGGTGTATGAAGAGGTGTTTGTGGTGACGCTTGATGCGGTACCGACTGAACAGAGGTTTGTTGATGGTGCACTGGTGTATGACTGACCGTTTGAGGTGCCACATGATCCGTTTGTGGCGGTTGGTGACGCAGTGAACGTTGCTGATACTGAGCGTGCCTGACTCATAGTGACGGTACACGTGGTTCCGGTACCGGTACATGCGCCTCCCCAGCTTGTGAAGGTGTATCCAGACGATGCTGCTGCGGTGAGGGTGACACTCGTACCTGAGGTATAGGTCTCGGTACAGTCACTGCCACAGGTGATACCGGTGCCTGAGATAGTGCCTCCTGTTGGTGCTGATACGG